>Ga0070729_10006373_pt1 | contig 11650 bp, 10 predicted proteins | sample tdDd472_FD_66725 | JGI IMG/M metagenome (GOLD analysis project Ga0070729, IMG submission 66725) | Marine sediment microbial communities from the Atlantic coast under amendment with organic carbon and nitrate - tdDd47.2 | ecosystem: Environmental > Aquatic > Marine > Coastal > Sediment | place...
TATCCACTAAAATTTCAAACGTGCACCAGCCATGACAACGTCAACATCGTCATAATCAGAAGCATTTCTTTCCAGCTGATGATTGCGATATGTCAAATAGAATTCAGTACCCCATTCAGCGATATCATGCACAGCAGTAAGGGCCCAGGTTTTTCCTTTTTCATCATCTTCAGTCAAATTTTCTGTCTGCCCGTAATCAATAGAAAATGCAGTAGTGGCAGCAGAGTAAAATGATGTTTTGTAGCCTATTTTTGTATACCAGTTTGTTGGATCGTCTCTGTTAGAATCTTTCAAATCGCGAACACCACCAGAGACGGTGGCGTTCAACCCCATCGGCAGCAGAACTGATGCGGAGCCACTATACTGCATGTCTACCGCTCCACCCTGAAGATCCTCTGGGCTTGCTGCACCAAAAGCTGCAACGACCTTGGTTTCGCCAAATTTTCGATTATATCTGAGTGCCCCATCCCAACCGTCCCCGGAGGAGCCAGAACCAGCAAGAGAGAATCCAGCGAATGATGGAGTATCATAGCGGAGACGATCAGTTCTGCTCAAACCGTCAAAGTTATTAAAAACGTCACCTACTTGGGGACTACCAACCCCATCTACTTTCTTAACAACATCAGTACCATCTTCATTATTGAAGTACATTCCGCCCGCAGTATCAGCAATAGAAGAATATGCTGCTACATCAGTACCGGAGAGATCAACTTCAGCAGTACCATCAGTGGCGCTACTACCTTTACCTAAGGATACTTTACCATAGGTATCATGCTTGAAAGAAACTTCAGCCCAGCGAGTCTTGAAATTGTTCGAGGTAGCGTCATATGTATCGAACTGGTTAACATCAGAGGAACCATTGCTAACAATACCATACTCCACACGTCCGCCCACAAGCCAGCCACTAGTAGTATCAACACCGGCCTTAAAGCCTAAGCGGGTCTGGGAGTTGAGGTTATCCACGGAATACAGGTCTTTACTATCGCCATTATCACTATATAGAATGGCTCGGTTCATGTGCCCATAAAAGCTTAAATCAACATTTGAGAAACTAGAACTCACCATCTTATCTGTAGCCTCGGTGACCTTCGCAACGTCTTCTTTACTTGCTTTTGTAGTCAGCACTTCAGTATTGCCTGCAAGCTTCTGCCTGAGTGTTGTGAGTTCAGCAGCCTGCTTATCAATCTGCGCCTGTTGCTTTTCGAGCATCGCTTTGAGTTCAAGCAGCATTTTGGTGTCTGCCGAGGTACTCGCATCTGCCTGACCAGTCAGGCTCATAGCAAGAGCCAATCCTGTAGCTAAACTTGCCAGCTTTTTTGTCTTCATCTTTTTCTCCCCTGTCAGATGATAAAATAATAGAGAAATAACATTGACTGGAACCTACGTTCCAATCAAAACCCCTGCTTTACAGTTATTACTCTGTGAAAATTTTTCACAACATATTAACAGTACATTTTATGAGGGTACAAGAAAAAAAACAGTTAATTCCCCACCATCCATTTGAACCCATTATCAACAGCTGAATAAGGAGGAATTTTGTTTTTTTTGCTGGGCTCTCCTCCAGGGCGGTTGAATGAGCATAATTGTCTGCTATTTCAACACAGCAACATATCTCTATTCACCTTCTTTGTTTTTGAGCCTTAAAGATAAAATAATTTCTTCTAATCTCTTAAAATGCTGGTTTATCGCGCTGAGCAATTCATCCTCTTTTTTAAACTGCCTCCAGAGATCTCTCAGCGGTTCCGTATCAATTTTTCGATAAGCTCTCCGGAGCAGATACAGACAGGTTGACCAAATGACCAAACTAATCAAAATAATGGTCAAGTAGAGTGTAGTTGGTGAAGACGACGTCAAATAGACAACTGCGGCGGCGATATAAATTGATAAAACTGTGATCAGATTGGCAATCTTTTCGTGGGGAATAAAGCGCATAACATGCAGCAGATTAAGCAGATGACTCAAGGCAAAAGAGAACTCTTTTCTATGCGCGTCTGAAACATCAATAATGTAAACCAGTTTATTGACGATGCCCGTTGTTACACTTCTCGCAATCTGCCACCAAAGTAATTGATTCAAGGCCCAAACAGGCAGAGAACATGCCACGGAAAGCAGCAGTAAGGTAAATGGATTAAGGTCACGGAGATACCCCGGACTGATCGAGACAATAATAACCAGCCCAGAGATAAGCGTTGTTGCTAGCCATATAAGAAGCTCTGCGACTCTATTTTGCGATGAATTTCCTATTTCTCTAATATTGGGTAAATGAAATCGAATCATAATCGTAGAATATGAAAATCAAGTTATTGTTTTTCTTCAGCGTTGGGCCCAAGAAGTATTCCAAGCCACTGAGTACTTTTATGGTTATCCAAGGCAATCTTCAAGGTCATCGTCAGGATAACCGAAAGAAGCATTCCTACAGGACCAAGTACCCAGCCCCAAAAAACAAGAGAAAGAAAAACTACCAGAGTGGAAAGCCCCAGTTTTTTGCCCATAAACCTAGGCTCTATAAAAGTTCCGATAACGATATTTACCATAAGGTAGCCAAGAGCCACAAGCCCGGCACTAAGAGGTCCTAACTGTACAAGAGCAAGCAACACAGCTGGGACAGCGGCAATGATAGAGCCAATGCTGGGCACAAAATTAAAACCAAAGGCCACCATTCCCCATAAAAACGCATAATCGACACCTATTAATAATAAAAGTATTGTAACAAGTACTCCCGTCGCAAAACTCGTCATACTCTTTATGAGCATATATTCCTGAACACCAACACTAATTTTCTTCAGCAGCTCCACCCTTTTCTCTACATTCCCAGGAATTTGTGAAATTTTACCTGTTAAACCACTCGACTCGGCTAAAATAAAAACAACAGTTATAAAGACAAAAAAACCTTTAGTCAGCAGTGTGCTTAGTCCCTGGAAAAAGACTGAAGCATACTTCATAGCAGATTCAGGTTTAAGCATATTAGCAAATATTTTACCCTCCAGATGGATTCCCTTGCTACCTAAAAAGGCAGCAGAATTTTCCGCCAATCCTTTAAACTTACTCGAGTATTCAGGAATATTATTTTGAAAGTTCTGAATAGAACTTTCCAGGAGAATGAATGAAGCAAAGCAAACAAGAAAAAAAACCATAACGATAAGAGAGGTGGCCATCAGGAAAGGAACTCCCTTAGCCATAAGCCACTGACTTGGGCCAAGACATATAATGGCAATGACTACCGACATCATAAGAGGGATTAAAATAGCCTTGCTCACAATCATTGCCTGGATGAGTATGACCAGGCCTGCCATAATAACGATGATCTTAAAAATTCGTGTCAATTCGCTCTCAGGTGGTGGCACTCGTTATCACTCCTTAAATTTTTACTTTTTAGCCTCGTATCAATACCAGAGAATATTCCTCTAAACAGCACATTAAAAAAAACAGCTTTGCTATTTTTTACTCCCCACCGGAGTGAGAACCGGGCTCCACTTGCTCCACGACTCTTCAGCCTCTCCATACAGTCTAAAGCGATGGCCTGCTTTCACGGGCCCTCCCATATCCTTATTATCGGGAGTAGCCAGAGCAATCCCGCCCGTCAGTAAAGAATCCAGAGACTCTGTAGAAACACTGACTCCTGAAAAAACTCCTCCAGATGCGTGTATACCACTTGCGTTCCAAAACTTAGTGTTCTGACGGATAATAGAGGTATATTGGTGGTAAATCAATGCATTGAGATGAACATACTGAAAGGTCTTTGAAAGTTCAAAGCTGAGAACCTCACCAACTTTCACCCTGCGATAATAAATCGGAGAACCGACTTTAAGAGAGAAAAGATCAGTTGTAGACAATTGGATATTGAGACCTTTAACATCTGTTGCACTGGTCTTTAATTCGCTGATAGCGGTAAATTCTCTTTGAGGGGAACCGCTTCCTGGCTCAATTGATATATATGGCCCCCGGATAAGGGTATCCAGGTGATGCGTTCCTACAAGACTGAATTCCGGCCTGACAAGCCTGAAATGGGTCCCACTGCTGAGCAGGTGAACAGCGGCTTTATCAAGCACTGCTTCTACACTGACCATGGTCATTTTTTTCTCATATTCTAGATCAACCACTTCGCCAATAGTAATCTCGTTATATTTTATCTTCGTCCCTTTTTTCAGCCCAACTGGTTCCTTAAAATGTATGACTATTTTCTCCCGAGCACTGTTCTTTGCCGCTATGAAATCTTCGTACAAAATAAATTTACTGTTATTTTTCGGCACCTTCCCTTTCACCGGATTATAAAAGCTCACCCCTCCGGCAATAAGTGTCTCCAGAGAACCTGTGTGTATTTTCAGGCCGGCACCAAGACTCGCTGTCACCTCAACACCGCTGGTGTTATAAAATCGTGAACTGCTCTTTACCAATGCATCGTACTGTTTATTAATAACGGCAGTGATAAGGACCTTATCTTCTTTTTCTCGCAGTTGCATGCTCGTCACTTCACCAACTTTCATCTTTTTATATAGAATCGGGGAACCGGTTGAGATCGCCCCAAGGCTATCTGCAGTTAACTGTATTATGAGTCCATCCGAATTATGTCTTGCATAATCGCTTCCGGGATCTGCAGCCTGAACGACAAAGTGATCCTGCGGTTTTCCCTCCCCAGGGATAAAGCTGATGTAGACCCCATCGATTATTGTTTCAAGGTTGCGGATGCCTCTCACTGAAACCTTGGGCTTTACCAGATAAAATTTTGTGCCGGAGTTCAGAATTGATTTTGCCCGAGGATCCAGCAATACCTTGGCTTTTACTGTATGTTCTTTGTTCTTGTTGATAGCCATATGCTTGACATGACCAAGTTTCATTCCACGATACATCACCTTTGTTGAGCCTTCACTAATCCCTTCACCAGTCAACAATTCAAGACTCAAAGGAATACCATACTCGGCAGCACTATAATCCTCATAGAGTGTCATAACCTGGCCGTTTACTGCCGGAGCACTTGCCTTTAGCCCCGGTGGAGTATCCATAATGATCCCCCCTTTAATAATTGAGGCAAGCGAGGGAATATGAACCTTAAGGTTGGTGATCCCACCATCGACGGTGATACCGCTGGCGTTCCAGAATCGACTTTTCTCCCTGACCCGGGAAGCGTATTCAGGTTTAATGAAAATCCCAATGGAGATTGTATCATCATCCATGAGAGTATGGTTCTGGACAGAACCGATCATGACATTCTTATGGTAAATCCCGGAACCCATCTCTATTGAGTAAAGGGCATCAGAGTGCAGAGTCAGATGAAGTCCCGCTTCACTTGTCGGCACGGGTGGTCTGCGTTCCAAACCGATAAAAGCGCGAGCTGGCTTATCCGAAGTTCCTCTTTGCATACCGATATAACTCCCACTAAAGAGTGTGTCCAATCCCGTCACCCGGCCTGCCTCTACATCTATTTTTTCAACCCAGAATTTTACATCTTCAAGAAGATGTGGTTCGGCTCCTTTGATCATTTCAACTGTGAGATCGACTGCCTGCAAATCGTCTGTGACATCTACAGCCCTCACTACACCGACCTGTGTCCCTCTGAAGATAACGAGCGTCTTTCCGGCTGTTATACCAGAAGCTGTCTCAAGGCGAATCGTTATATCAATACCAGCATCCTTATAACTCTTATATAACAGCCAGCCGCCAACACAGATTGCAACCAGGGGCAGTATCCAGATTGGCGAAAGACCAGATTTTTTTTCCACAACAGGACGGGACATTAGTTACCCCTCTGCTCGATTATGAGAAACACCTCTATCCCACATAATCCTGGGATCAAAGGTAAGTGCCGCAAACATGGTACAAACAACGACAGCGGTGAAAAAAGGCACTGCTGGGTCTGCTTCGATAGTTGTCAAAGTGCCAAAACGAACCATTGCTCCAAGCAGAGCTATGACAAAAACATCTAGAAATGACCATCTGCCAATAAATTCAATGATTCGAAACAACAAAGTTTTATGCTTCATCCAGCTGGACCATCGAAAATGCACACTGAGCAGGATGAGAACAATTCCAATGATCTTAAAAAGCGGCACCAGAACACTGGCTGTCAGAATGATGCCACCAACGAGGTATTCTCCACTCTGAAAAAAATAGATAATGCCATCCAAAATAGTTGAATCATCAGGCTTTCCCATAAAATTGACCCGCATCATCGGCAAGATATTGGCGGGGAGATATAAAATTCCGGCAGTCAGCACCAGAGCCCAGGTGCGGTTCATACTTCCCGGCTTTCTACTATGAAGAACAGTTCTGCAACGCCTGCAGCGTTGTATTTCATCTTTAGCCGCAGACATGTTAACACTGAGCTTGCCACAGTCATGGCAGTTGATAAGCGATGCTTCTCGTGCAGTTTCAGAACTGACCAGCGACTTTATCTCGACGGGTACTTCAGCTTCATGATTCTGCTGATGTTTTTCAATTAAATCCCAGAACAGGTTTTTATCAACAACGACCGAAGACCAAACCGTAAGAACAACCAGTGCAGCAAAACAAAAAAAACCAGTGTTGTAGGTGATCGAAGCCATGCTGAACATCTTAATGATAGCGACAAGAATACCGAGCATATAGATTTCAACCATCCCCCATTCAGAAAGATAGTGATACAAACGAAACAGATACTTAACAGCTCCAGACACCTTACGAGAAAGAATAGAAACGGAAACGATGAAAAGCAGGCCTAGTTTCAATAACGGAAAAAACACGCTCACCAAAAAAACCATTAAGCCGACAAAATAGTAGCCCTTTTCACAAACGGAAAGCATTGCGTCTACAACATTGCCAGTTCCTGTAAGCCCCTTTACAGTAAAGGTCATAATCGGCATCGTAATTGCCGGGATGAATATGATCAGGCCTGCGAAGCTCAATGCAACTGCTTTTTGCAGTGAATTGGGTACACTGACATGTAGAACTGAACCGCAGCGGGGACAGCGAGAGATTTTACCCTCGTCAATAATGATTTTTTCAAGCAGATGGTCACAATCAGGACAAGCTATATAATGAGAAAGCATGGTCGTCACAGATTTCACCGTATCTCCCTCGCTGCGTATAAATTATGCCCCGTTATTTTAAGTAAAACCTAGCGCACTAGCTAAAAGACAACATACCTTTCAATCAGGAGTATTTCAACGTATGCAAAGACAAGAAAAACCGTGGTTACGCTATCAACAGAGAGGGTTTATATCAAACGTAACCACGGCGGAGAGATGCAAAATCTCTATGGCCTGTCAACAGAAACAGCAACAGCCCTAGTCAAACGTGCGTGGATAACATCACCAACTTTCAGGTTTTCAAATTCCTTAACAGCCTTATCGACGCCTGTTGTCACGATATTTCCCTCAGGAAGTTTTAACGACAAAGTACGTTTTTTCTTATCAATTGCAACAACCTCAGAGGATACATCCACTGCACCAATAATCATACCAGCCGGCATTTCACCTTTTTTTGCCCTGGTGGCAACCATTGAGGCGTCCTCTTCTGGTTTAGTGCCTGGCTTACCAAGGTATACAGCAACAGATTCGTAATAAGTTAATGTGAGTTTATCACCGACTTTAATCTGATCAAAATTACGTGCAACTTCACTCACTTTCATTTCTACAACTTTGTCATTTTCTCCTTTCAGCGTAAGCGTTCTGGTTGCTTTATCGACAGCAAGTACATCGGCAGTAATCGTTACAGCATCACCTACTTCAACCCCTTTTTCAGCACAACTCAGAGTGACAAGTCCTGCAACTGAGAGGAGTAAAACATTTAAGACTATCAGAGTTTTTAATATTGTTTTTTTCATAGTATTCCCCTAGTACAATTTTAAGATTTATTTACTAATTTTAATTTTGCTCATCATCATGCCTCATATGTTCCGCTTGATGCTTAGAGGATCAAAAAATAAACCACGCTGTTTCAGGATCGAAATTTAAAGTGGCCTTTTTAAACAGGATCTCCCGCCACAACATTGTTTTCGGCCCACTGCCGATATCCCCTTAAAACATCGTCCAGTGTTTCATAGTGGTCATCTGTACCAATGAGACTACGAAGGTCGTATTTACGGTTTTCTTTCTCAACCTCATCCAAAAGCTGCGCGACAACCAGCCTTATTCCTTTGTCCTTAAGCGTTCCGTTAATCGAACGAATCGTTTCCGCCGCGGAATAATCGACATCACCCACTGCAGAACCATCAATACAGAACCACTTCAATTTTGGCTCTGCGCTGCCAGTCAACGCCATGATCTCCTCAGAAAGGAGCTGAGAATTTGCATAGTACATACTATGAGTAAATCGGTAGATTATCAGCCCTGGCAGGGCCTGAGACTTAGTGGCCACCGATTTGGTCTCCCAGATACCGGATTTAGCAGGAACAACCACGACATTCTTCGGTCGATAGCCCCGTCGTGTGTGATCGATAAGAGATAAAAGGACAGCAACTATAATGCCCTGTTCAACACCAACAAAGACAACAAGCAGCGCGGTAAACAAGGCCACCCAGAACTCAGATTTTCTTTGGAGAAAGATTTTATGCATACCCTCAAAATCGATCAAATCGATTCCGATCAGGAAGACAACTGCTGACAATACAGCTTCAGGCATATATGCCAATGGCGCTGTAAGAAACAAAAGCACAAGCAAAACGATAACAGAGGTAACCAGTAGCGACAGCTGGGTACGTCCGCCGGCGCTGTCAATCATCTGTGTCTTAGTAGGACTGCCGTTGACAACAAAAGTGCCGGACAGACCTGCACCAATATTTGCCAGTCCTAAACCGACAAGATCGGTGTTTTCACTAAAGCTCTCATTGTAGCGTGCGGCATAGGCACGGGAGGTTGCGGCACTCTGGGCCAGGATAACCACGAACATGGCAAATGCAGTGGGTAAGAGTTTCTGGATGAGATCCCAACTCCACTTAACCTCAGGTAAGCCGATGTGTGGCAGACCACTTGGCACAGAGCCGAGTACATGAACATGTGTTTTGAGGTCCAACGCCCAGCTGGCGACAATTGCTCCAACCACAGCTATAAGCGCTCCCGGTATTTTCTTTGATATCAATTTCGAGCCAGCCATGATCACAAGAACGGAAACGGCAATGACCAGTGCATACAAATTGACCTGTTCAAGCTGCAAAATATCATTCCAGATCTTCTCCAGAGTTCCGTGCCCACCACCCTTGAGACCCAGCATACCTGATATTTGGCCCAGTGCGACCTGTATGCCAACCCCGGTTAAAAAGCCGACCAAAACCGTGCGCGAGAGGAAATCCGCCATAAACCCCAGACCAACAATTCGGGCAAGAAAGAGAAACCCTGCTGCCATAAAAGCAAGAACCGCTGCAAGAGCCACATATTCATCTGAGCCAGTTGCTGCGAGGCCCACCAGACCGGCTGCAAGAATGGCTGCTGTTGCCGAATCTGCACCAACCACAAGGTGCCGTGAAGACCCGAACAGAGCAAACAGTGCCATTGGAATCAGAATCGTATAAAGCCCTGTGATTACAGGTGTACCGGAAATCTTGGTATAACCCATTACTTCAGGAATGGCGATAGCAGCCAGGGTCAGCCCGGCTATGATCTCAGCCGATATCTGGTTACTTTTTATAGGCAGCACACCCTGCAATATCGGCAATCTGAAAGATTTTGATTTTTCCATCTCATGTCTCTATCTAAACAGCAAAGATTAGGGTTTCTGGCTTGAAGTTCCTGGTAACTTTTTCTCGACACCTTGTGCAATTGGCCCTATTGATTGAAAAACAAGATTTGAAATTATGTGATGGGTTAAAACATTACCTGACCACCTCCGTTAAAGATGGTCAGGTATATGGTAAAAGAGTCTACTTTTCTGATATTGAATTAAACTCAACCATTGTATCAAATGCAGGTGGCCTATTTGGGGAAAATTCACTCAACCATTTATCATAAATAGTTAATATCTTTTTTGATCGAGCAAGACCCGAGAGTACACGGTCTGCAACAAGACGAAAGTCTGCATCGTTTCTCCTTACTGCCAAGGAAAAAGGCTCGTATGAAAACAAATCAGGAAGCAGCGAAAACTTGCTTTTGTCGGCAGATGAAAGGACCAAACCAATAAGAACAACCTGGTCAGCCGAAAAGGCATCAATTGTTCCATTTTTCAGCGCATTAAATCCTTCATCCGTATCAGTAAAGAGAACTATTTCTGCAGTTACTTCAGCTTCCTTAAAAAGAGTTTGCAATTCATTAACTGTGGTTGTTCCTTTTACAACTCCAATCTTTTTACCATCAAAATTATTTCTAATTTTTTTCCCTTTCAAGGTAAGGTAGGCACCACCGGTAATAAAGGTAATTTGTGTAAAATCTACGACTTCTCTACGGGAAAGTGTGTTAGTGGTGGCACCACACAAAATATCAATCTTATTTTCGGACAATGCTTCAAAACGATTATCAGCTGTCACAGGAACAAATTCTACTTTTACCTCACTGCCGATTTTCTTTTCTACGCCTTCAACAATATGTGTGCAGAGGTCAATAGAATAACCCTCAGGTGTATTATTTTTACCGATAAAGGACATTGGGGGTGAAGAGGTACGATAACCAATTTTAATTTTTCCTGACTTTTGTATTTGTTGAAGGGTTCCTGCCAACTCTTCAGCCGATGCCGGACTAATAAATAATGTGACCATTAAAATAGCCAACAGAACATTTCGCATGGTTACTTTTCTCCTTTTTAGAATTTAGTGTATACCTCTATAAAATTTAAAACAAAACCATACCGTAGCTATTTTGTAGTGGACCTGTCCCAAATTATCCTCAATCTCTTTTTTCTCTTAAATACCGCTTCACATCACAAAAAAAGAAAAATACTGTGACTGTGAAGCTCAATCAATATTCCCTTTTTTATACTGATCATCAAGATAGCCACCAACAACACCAACACCTGCACCAATGGCCGCGCCAGCTCCAAAGTTACCTGTCAGTGCCCCAATTGCTCCTCCAGCAGCAGCCCCTATTGCTCCACCGCTAAGGGACCTGGATGTGGTTGTATCCCCACAACCGGTTATAAGAAAAAGGGCCAGAATCATTGAAATGGTAAATACTCTCATTTTATGCTCCCCAAAGACATTAATCTGAATGGTATCAGGTGATTTTCTTACCACAGATTATTTTTCACAAGGATATGCATCAGATAAAGCACTGACCAAACCTTTCACGGGAAGTTCATTCATCAAAACCTCATTACCCATGTTAGAGTCAGCCCAAGCAATAAACGCAATTCTACCCTCTTCTAGAGTTGTACCACCTGGGTAGCAGATCAACCTTTTGAGATGCTTGGCGCTACTGATTCCGTCATGGTACTGAACTGCTCCCTCAATAAAACCTCTGCACGCATAGGCTGCAGCGGCATAATCGCCATGATCCGGTGCTACCGAACAGACATTATAGAGATGCTTAGTTGTGAGGAAATCAAAATCTTCTTTCTCCAGTGCAGCTGCCGGCAAAACAAACAATACCAAAACACAGGCTGACATGGCCAAATTCTGCAAAATATTTATTGTTTTCATAATAACGAGCTCCTTTTTGAAATTGAGAGGTACGCCATCTAACACAGCAAGGCTCATTTAAACTTTTACTCTAGGCTAGAACGAGACAAAGGAAATCCCCACAAAGGAGTGAAA
>Ga0070729_10006374_pt1 | contig 11648 bp, 14 predicted proteins | sample tdDd472_FD_66725 | JGI IMG/M metagenome (GOLD analysis project Ga0070729, IMG submission 66725) | Marine sediment microbial communities from the Atlantic coast under amendment with organic carbon and nitrate - tdDd47.2 | ecosystem: Environmental > Aquatic > Marine > Coastal > Sediment | place...
GCACCAAGCAACGCTTCGTAGTGCACACGCAGCTGCAACGCAGCAAAACCGGATTCGTCATACGTGCGCTGATTCAGATTGTCCTGGTAACTTTTCAACACCCCAAACGCACTAACCGTCAGCCCCAAAAACAAGACTGAAACAAATCCAAACACAATGAGTGGGAGTCGAATTCGAAGTTTTGCATTCATATCGACAGCCGTACGCCTATTTAACGTCCAAGGATTTGAGCTGCCACACTGAACGTGTGCTGTAGATTTCGTTTTTCAACGCTTCGACCTGATCCACGGGATAGACGATCCACAACGGTCCCTTGGTCCGCACCCGTATGACCACACCATCTATTTTCATGACGAGAAGAGGCGTAAAATCATAGGCGTCATCAAAGGGAATATTGACGCTATAACCATCCAAAGCACGTGCGACCAAAACCTTTCCAGAGGCACCGACCGCATCCAAAACATCGGACAAGCGCACCCCTGAAAACGCGTGAACGCCTTCAATAGAAGGGTTTGTGGTTTCGAGTGTGTGCATCCCCAACGCTTCCAATTGCGCCCGATCGAACTGTGCTGCACGACCACCGGAAACATCAGCGTTGGTGTGGGCAATGTTGCCGGTGATGGACAACAAAACTTTGCCTTGTGGCGCAGGCAATTCCCCCGCCCAGGCCTCACCCGTCCACATCATAAGCGCAAAAAATAAAGCCACCGCCCCGACGCGTACAAACGCGGCCGCATTGCCCAGCCCACGCAAATCAATCATGGGTTTCCCCCTTCCCTCATCACATTGATATTGTGGCATATTTAAAGGTGGGGTAACAAGTTTCCCGTCAACAAAGGGGGTAATGACAGGAAAACACAACTCACCAGTGTGGTGGTTTCTGATCCGCAGCAGGTGCATCACCGACTTCATCTTCAAGCGTGATGATGCGGTCCTTGGTGCGTTCGATTTCACGTTCCAAATCTTCAATACGTTTCCATTGTTGGCTGACCATGTCGGACAAATCTTGCAGTTCACAATCGCGGTGCGCCAACAATTCTTCTAAAACTTGGACACGCGCCTCAAGTTGATCAGACATCGCCGTTGTCTCCCGTCACCGCACCCAACAAATCGCGCGCAGCGGTCCGCACATCCATATCGCGCCTGTAAGCACGGTCCAACAAACTTTGCAACTTGCCGTCACGTTCACGCATCAAACGGTCACGCAACATGTCTTCGGCGGTTTTGATGATGCGCATTTCCAAGATTTGGCGTTTGCGCACTTCCATTTCGCCACTGCTTTCCAGGTGCTCAAAATGTTCGATGATTTTGCCGGACAAGTCCTGCATGCCTTCACCGGTTTCGGCGCTGGTGGACACCACGGGAATGGTCCAGGCTTGATCGCCCTTGCCCGGGCGGCCCAAATGCAACATGCCCATCAAATCTTGCGCCGTGCGCGGTGCATCGGGTTTGTCGCATTTGCTCACCACATGAATGTCGGCGATTTCCAGCACCCCGGCCTTGATGGCCTGAATTTCATCGCCAAGTCCCGGGGCGGACACCACAATCACGGTGTGTGCGGCTTGCACGATGTCGACCTCATCCTGCCCCACCCCAACGGTTTCAATCAAAATCACGTCAAAACCTGCCGCGTCCAAAACGTCGACCGTGTCCAACGATGCCCGCGCCAAACCGCCCAGCGCGCCGCGCGTCGCCATAGAACGGATGAACACGCCTTCGTCTTCGGCAAAACCGGTCATGCGCACCCGATCCCCCAAAATTGCACCGCCGGAAAAGGGGCTGCTGGGATCAATGGCGACAATCCCCACAGATTTCCCCAATTTGCGAAGTTCACGCGTCAATGCCGCCACCATGGTGGATTTGCCACTGCCAGGAACACCGGTCAACCCCACCACATGGGCGCGGCCCGCATGACGGTGCAGTTGGGCCATCACGGTCTGCGCATCTTTGGACCGGCCTTCCGCCAAAGACATGGCGCGCGCCACCGCGCGGGCCTTTCCGGCCAAAACATCCGTCACCAAGGATTTGTTATCGTCAGGCATTAAGTTTCGCTTTCGGTTTTTTTGTATTCGCGCGCCAGCTTCACGTAATTGGCCTGCACGTAGTTGATCATATCCAAATCTTTGTCGTTCACATCGCGCAAATACTGCGCGGGCGACCCAGCCCACATTTGTCCCGCACCGATCCGTTTTCCTGGCGTTACCAATGATCCGGCAGCGACAAATGCGCCGCGCTCCACCACAGCACCATCCATAACGCAGGCTTTCATACCGACTAAACACTCGTCTTCCAAGGTGCATGCGTGGATCAATGCCATATGTCCGATGCTCACCCGGTCACCGATTACAGTTCCAAAGGGCTGTGACACGTGCACCACCGTACCGTCTTGAATGTTCACCCCGGACCCGATGCGGATGGAATTCACGTCACCGCGCAAAACACACCCGTACCAAATGCCGCTGTCGACACCGATTTCCACATCGCCGGTGACAACCGCCGTTTCGGCGATGAATGCGTCATCATCAATGTTCGGCATAACCCCGCCGTAAGGAAGAATGGTGGCCATAAAAATATCCTTCAGCGTTCAAGCCATGTTTTCAGTGCCGCTGTCACGGCGGCGGGTTGTTCGATGGGGCTAAGGTGTCCGCAATCAGGCACCACCACCATCGTCGCATTGTCGCCGATGGCATCGGCCATTTCTTGGTGCACCTTAGGGGGTGTCATGGCGTCTTGTGCACCACACAAGATCAACACAGGACAAGTGATCCGCTTCAAATGCGCGCGGCCGTCAATGCGGTTCATAATCGCCATTTGTTGTCGCACGAACGCCTCCGCACCAATCCGCTCAGCCATTTGCCCAAACACACCAGCAATGTTTGGGTCATTTAAATGTTCAGGGTGGATCAAGTGGGGCAACATCTCATTGACCACTTTGCCCAGCCCCCCTTCTTTCGCCAACGTCATCATACGTTTGCGATTATCGGACTGTTCCGGCAAATCGGCACGTGCATTGGTGTCCAACAAGGCCATGTGCGAGACCCGTTCGGGGGCCTCACGCAGGATTTCCTGAACCACATACCCCCCCATACTCAACCCCGCCACGGCGAATGTATCCGGTGCATCGCTTAAGGCTGCCTCAGCCAACCCGGCCATGGAGTCCGCACCGGTGGTATCGGCCACCCGCACATTGTAAATTGTATGCAGAGCATCAATCTGAGCGGCCCACAAGGCACCATCACACAGCAAGCCGGGAACCAGGATTAGGGTTGGCTTATCACGCATCTGAGCTCTCTACTTGATCATTTGGCTGATTTGTTTGAATTCCGGCGTGCCGGAACGTTTGAGCCATTCGAACAACACCATTTCCGTACTCACCACCGTCCCCCCGGCATGGCGAACGCGTTCCAACCCAGCCCGATGATTTTCCGGCGTTCTGGATGCGGTGGCGTCTTCAACCACGAACACCTCCACGCCGTGTTCCAACAGTTGCAAGGATGTTTGCATCACACAAATGTGCGCTTCGATCCCAGAAACCACCGCCTGAGTTTTGTTCAGCGCCTTAAACCGCGCCGCAAAGCCGTCATCCAACATGCATGAAAAGGTGTTCTTTTCCATCGGTGAGCCTTCGGGCATAAAATCTTGAAGGTCATCCACGGTCGATCCGACGCCCTTGGAATATTGTTCCGTCACGATGGTCGGCACGTTCAAAATATCCGCACCCAACATCAATTTTGCCGCCCCGGCGGGCGCGCGTTCAGGGTCGAACATCACGGGGTTGAGTTTGGCCTGGATATCGATGACCAGCAGGCAGGATTTATCAGCATCAATCAGCACGGATAGAGTCCATCCTTGTTCGTTGAATGTGGAAATATCAAGTTAGCCCCCTGGGGCGCGGTGTGCAATGCAGCATCCACATTTACAATCCGGGCACGCGCAAATCCCGGTATCCCTTGGTTTCCATTGACATACGGGCCTAAACGTGTTGAATATCGCGCCTCTCGAACGGAGAGAGCTCGCGCTTTGGGCATTGCTAGCAAACCGCCCCGACAGCGCTGAAGTAACGCATTGAAAAGAAAGCGCCCCAAAACCCCATGAGTTTTGCCGATACCGGACTGAGCGAAAAAGTACTGCGTGCCGTAACCGATTCAGGCTATGATACGCCCACCCCGATCCAGGAAAAAGCGATCCCGACGGTCCTGATGGGCCGCGATATTCTCGGCTGTGCCCAAACCGGCACCGGGAAGACGGCGTCGTTCACGTTGCCGATGATCGACATTTTGGCGCATGGCCGCGCAAAAATGCGCATGCCGCGTTCACTGATTTTGGAACCGACTCGCGAATTGGCCACCCAAGTTGCCGAAAACTTCGACAAGTACGGTAAATACCACAAGCTTTCCAAAGCCTTGCTGATCGGTGGCACCGATATGAAAAAGCAGGCCAAAGTGCTCGACGGCGGTGCAGATGTATTGATTGCGACCCCCGGTCGTCTGCTCGATATGTTCGAACGCGGCCATTTGTTGATGCGCGACGTCAAAATTTTGGTGATCGACGAAGCCGATCGGATGTTGGATATGGGCTTTATTCCCGACATCGAAAAGATCGTTTCGATGTTGCCCCCCATCCGCCAGACATTGTTTTTCTCTGCCACCATGGCACCGGAAATTAAAAAACTGGCCGACAAATTCTTGATGAACCCAAAAGAAATTTCCGTGTCCGCCCCGGCGTCGACCGCCGAAACGGTGACACAGGGGCTCGCCATCGTACAACCGGGTGGCAAATATCAAGGCATGGACGGCAAAAAGAAACTCAAACGCGATGCCTTGCGTGAATTGCTCGAACACGAAACCGTCAACGATGCGATCATTTTCTGCAACCGCAAAACCGACGTGGCGATTGTTTACAAATCCCTGTCTCAGCACGGTTATAAGGTCGGTCAACTGCATGGCGATATGAGCCAACCGGCACGTACCGAAATGTTGGCCAATTTCAAAGCCAAAGAATTCAACATTTTGGTTTGTTCCGATGTGGCGGCCCGTGGTCTGGATATTCCAAACCTAAGCCACGTGTTCAACTACGACGTTCCCATCAATGCCGAAGACTACGTGCACCGCATTGGCCGCACCGGACGCGCTGGCAAAGAAGGCCACGCCTACACCATTGCACTGCCCCAAGACGGCAAATTCGTCACCGCCATCGAAGCCCTGATCGGCACAAAAATCCCACGCCTGGAACTTAAAGGCTACAAATCAGGTGAACTGAGCGACGACGACGAACGCGGTGGTCGTGGTGGACGTGGCGGCGGCCGCAGTGGAGAACGAAAAGAACGCAATCCTCGTGGGCGCAACCGCAAACCGTCCACCGACAAACCTGAAAATAAAAATGAGGCCACCCCAGCCGAAAGCACACCGGTTGAAGCCGCTGCCCCCCAAACAAGCGATGCGGCCCCCATCGAACCAAATGCCGCCGAACAAAAACGCGAACCAGCTGAGCGCCCAGAACGCAAAGAACGGAACGGGCGCAATGAGCGCGGTGGACGTGGACGCAGCACCCAAGGACGCGGGCGCAATCGCAACGGTCGCGAACAAGGCGGGCGAAACCGTAACGACAATCGTGACGTGCGCGAAATTCACAACGAAATTTGCGACGGCCACATGCCGGCCTTTTTGATGCGTACGCCACAAGCCAAACCGGAAGAAACTGAAAAGAAAAAAGCTCCGGCGAAAAAGCGCACACCCCGCAAAAAGGCTGCGTCCAAAAAAGACGCAGCCCCAAAATCCGAAGATTAAATCTGACGGCTTATTTCAAAAAATGATCAGCTCGGTTGCCCTTCGTTGGGCTTCCAGGCCCTGACCACGTTGCGCCCGTCCCGCTTGACGTCATAAAGCGTCATGTCTGCGCGTTCGATGGTTTTGACGATGTGTTCAACCGTATCCATTTCAGAAACACCAAACGACGCGGTGATACGCACACTCTTATCGCCATTGTCATAAGTCACTGGGGTGTCTTCAATTTTTTGACGCAGACGTTCCAAAACCATCACTGCGGTATCCAGGTCGGTGTTGGGCAGACATAATAAAAACTCTTCCCCACCGTAACGATACACCATGTCATAAGGGCGAAGCTGTTCACCAAAAATACATGAGATATGACGCAACACCGCATCCCCCACCACATGACCGTGGGTGTCGTTGACTTTCTTAAAATGATCCAAATCAACCATGGCAATCGAACATGTGTGCCCCGTTCGGCGGGCACGTTCGCGTTCAATATCCAAATCTATCATCATGTCATGACGGTTGCGCACCCCGGTCAAGGGGTCCATCTTGGTCAATCCGCGCCACGCATCATTTTGCAGATGTTGCACCAAGTCGTTTAGATCCAATAGCGTGTTCATGAACTGCGTGTAGTCGTCGACCGGATGCGGTTCGCCGTCAGATGTGGGTCCCAAAAAGACTTTCACCTGCGCAACCAGTTCATCCAGGCGTTCGCCCAAAGTCAGAAAACCGGGATTGTTGCGAAACGCCTTGGACGCATCGCTGTGGTACCATTTGCCCAATGGAATATCGGTCACATCTTTGACCGACAGCGCCAATGTATCATGACTGACCACAACCCGGTCATGCCACGTTTTGTACCATTCGGTTTGTTGTGAAATTGCGCGCTCAATACCGCTGATGCCTTCCAGCACCATTTCGGGTAGCACCAAAAGTGGACGGCCTTCCGTGTTGGAAGTCGTATCGTTCCCCATAATTACCCTCGCTGAGCTTCCGAGTTTGCGCCCCGGTTCATTACTGGGTAGCAAAATTGACCAAGTTTCTCAACTCCGAATACGGATGAAAAAATATTCAAAAGGTCTAAATGCAATACTCTGCCATCGGGGCAAAACCATTAAAGTTCACCGAGGCATAGGTACTGGTGTATGCCCCTGCCGTTTCGATACGCACCCAGTCCCCAGCGTTCAGGCCCAACGGCAACGCATATGGCGTGTCTTCGTACAAAATATCCGCACCGTCGCAGGTCGGCCCGGCAATTGCGACAGGGCCCGTGGGCATACCGTCATGGGGCGTTTTAATCGTATATTTAATGGCCTCACCCATGGTTTCGGCAAGACCGCCGAACAAGCCGATGTCCAGATACACCCAACGCCGGTCCGTATCCTGGCGCTTTTTCGACACCAACACCACCTCCGCCTGAATCACCCCGGCTTCAGCGACGATGGCGCGTCCAGGTTCAATCATCATATCCGGCGCATCATCACCGAAATGTTTGCCCATAGATGTTTGGATGACATCAGCAAAAACATCAAACGCCAAGATGTCATCGCGATAGCGCACCGGATACCCCCCGCCAAGGTTGATCATCTTCAACGCAATACCGCGCACCTTGAGACCCGCAAACACCTGGGCGGTGCGTTCAATGGCGATATCCCACTGCTTGGGGTCGGTTTGCTGTGAACCGACATGAAAGGAAATGCCGTAAGGCACAAGCCCCTTTTCGCGGGCTTGAACCATCAGTTCAACAGCCATATCCAATTCACACCCAAACTTGCGCGACAACGGCCAGTCGGCATTGCCATTCTCGGTCAAGATACGACAGTAGACTTTTGCCCCAGGCGCATATTGAGCCAATTTGTCCAATTCACCTTCACTGTCGAAGGCGAACAAATCGACGCCAAGCTGATGGGCCGTAGAAACATCGGGCGCCTTTTTCAACGTGTTGCCATAAGAAATAGCTTCAGGCCTTGCCCCGGCATCCAGGCAAGCCCGAATTTCGGTTACCGATGCGGCATCGAAGCAAGCCCCCAACGCCACAAGACGTTTAAGGATCGCATGCGCAGGGTTGGCTTTGACGGCATAAAATATCTTGGCCCTCTCCAACCCGATCTCGATATCTTTGTAGTTTTGCTCAACCACATCGACATCCACCACCAAGCACGGTGATGGGGGACGCTTATCGGTGAGGAATTTTTCAATTTTAGGCGTCATGGGGGCGTTCCGGAACGTCTTGAAGAGGGGGCGATTTATAGGCGCAAAACAAGCTTCAGGAAAAGCAGAAAACAACCGCCCCCCGCTTAAAGAATATGCTTTCAGGCAAATATATTTAGCGCCGCCATTAATTACATTTTATTTTTGTAATCAATTTTAACTGGAAACCAGGCCTTGTGAAAACAAATATGTATGTATGCACACCAATAAAAGGAGGGACAAATGCGTCGATTGATTTATCTCAGCACAGCCTCTCAACTTATGAGTACAAATGACATCTTGGAATTACTTAAAGAGTGTAGAGGAGCAAACACCCAACACAACATAACAGGTTTTCTCATTTACTATGATGGGTGCTTCGTTCAAGTGATCGAAGGCGCGTCCGAAAACATCTCAGCCCTTTGGGAAAACATCCAAAAAGACCAACGACATCATAATTTGATTCTCATCAATGATTCCGAAATTGAGAAAAATGAATTCCCGAATTGGTCTATGGGTTTCATCAATATTTCAACGGCGCAAGCGTCAAAGCATTTGGGCGGTGTGGCCATAAACAGTTCGCAGGACTTGGAAAAATACGTCAAAAACCCAGGCATTGCGCTTAAATTTCTGCAAGGATTCGCCCTGTCGTACACGGGGGATTGACCCCTAAAGTTTCGACACAAACGAAGTTCAAACAAGACAGGGTTAACGGTTGCCTGCGGCCAGTGCCGTGCCGAACAGGATAAACAGCGCACCCGTAACTTTGTTGATTTTGCCATAAAGCGCCTTGCGGCCACGCGACAACAGCGTGCTGGAAAGGGTCGCATACACGACCAACGCAGAAAACGACATTGCCATCAACGTCAGTCCAAGAATGGCAAGTTGCCCCCACACGGGACGCGACACATCCAAAAACTGAGGAAACAACGCCCCGATGAACAACAACGCCTTGGGGTTGCTCAATGCCACGATGACACCTTGAAAATACCCCTTCCAATGGGCCGGGGCGGCCCGCACAGGTTTAGCCCCATCCGTATCAACACGTTGATCTGTGATCGGGCTGCGCAACAGCTTGATACCCAGATAAATCAAATACAATCCACCGGCAATGCGCAGCCACAACAGCCAATCGGACGAGGCTGTGAGCAGTGAGCCCACACCGACCGCCGAAGCAATGGCAAGCATGCCCAATCCCGTAATGTTGCCCAGGATGGGAACCAACGCCCGACGTACGCCATGTTGGCCGGCATGCGTGACCGTCAACAACACCGCCGGTCCGGGTGAAACCACCGCGACCAACGCCACCAAGACAAAGGAAAACCAAATATCAAGGCTCATCACCCTAAATCCTTCAATCGCCTCTGAAATCAACCTTACTTTTATATAAGGCCCGCAAGGGGGGAACTGGGGTCGGCATACATCTTTTTCGGCATTCGACCTGACAGATACGCCAAACGCCCTGCCTCCACCGCCATTTTCATGGCACGGGCCATTTTAACAGGATCTTTGGCTTCTGCGATAGCTGTGTTCATCAACACACCATCGCAACCCAACTCCATCGCCACGGCGGCATCGGATGCGGTGCCCACACCTGCGTCCACCAACACCGGCACGGTGGCCTGTTCAATGATCAAACGAATGCCCACCGGGTTTTGAATACCCAGCCCCGAACCGATGGGGGCCGCCAACGGCATAATGGCGACACACCCCATGTCTTCGAGGATTTTCGCCTGAATGGGATCATCGGCACAATAGACCATGACCTTAAAGCCTTCTTTGATCAGGGTTTCAGCCGCTTTCATCGTTTCAGGCATATTGGGGTAAAGGGTCTTTTGATCGCCCAACACTTCCAATTTGACCAAATCCCAACCGCCCGCTTCACGCGCCAAACGCAATGTACGCACCGCTTCATCGGCGCTAAAACACCCTGCGGTGTTGGGCAGATAGGTGTAGGTCTTGGGATCGACATAATCGGTTAACATCGGTTGACCCGGGTCGGACACATTGACGCGACGCACCGCCACCGTGACGATTTCCGCGCCGGAGGCCTCAATGGCTTTTTTGGTTTCTTCAAAATCTTTATATTTGCCCGTACCGACCAACAGCCGCGACCAATAGCATTCACCGGCAACTTCAAAGCCATCACCTTGGCTGGGCACAGGCGAAGCGGTGCCGCCACCGATAAAGTGGACGATTTCCAGTTTATCGCCATCCCCCAAAGAGGCTTCACCATAGGTGGATTTCGGGACAATTTCCAAATTGCGCTCTACAGCCACTTTGGCGGGGTCGAGACCGATTCGGCCCAAAAGTTCATTTACGGTGAGCGGCGCGTCAAAATCTTTGAATTCGCCGTTGATGGTGAGACGCATATCCCTATGCCTTTCTTGATTTTAGCCCGAACGATGCTCGTTTCAGGCGATCTTGCGTGATCTGCGTTGTAACATAGGCCAAAGTCCCTATTCCACAAGGGATTGCGCATGCTATAAACCGCGCATACTTTACGAAGAGATCAAACGCTGATCTGGGGGTAATTTTGATGACAGGCAGGGTCTTGGTCCTCAACGGGCCGAACCTCAATCTTTTGGGCACACGCGAACCCGATGTCTACGGCGCTGAAACGCTGGCAGGCATCGAAGACAATTGCCATGCGCGCGCAAAAGGACTCGGCCTGGAACTTGAATTCCGCCAAACCAACACCGAAGGCGAACTGGTCGATTGGGTACAGCAAGCCCGCGATACCCATGACTTGTTGATCATCAATGCAGGTGCCTATACGCACACGTCCGTGGCGCTTTTGGACGCCCTTCGCGCTATCGACCTGCCCGTGATTGAAGTTCACCTTTCCAACATCCACCAACGCGAAGAATTCCGCCACCATTCCTATGTTTCCAAAGCTGCGATCGGTATGATTTGCGGCTTTGGCGGCTTTGGCTATGAAATGGCTTTGGAATCCGCCGCACGCCTGTTGACCAAGAAGTGAAAGAAATCGCTCATGAGCAAAAAAATCGACGTCGATGACGACCTGATCCGCAAACTGGCCAGCCTGATGGACGACACCGGCCTGACCGAGATCGAGATCGGCCAAGACGATTTCTCCGTCCGTGTTGCACGCGGCGGCACGGCCGTGGTCGCCGCGCCAGCCCCGGTTGCGGCAAGCAGCGCAGGTTCAACACCGCCACCCGCCGAACCCGCATCCCACGCGGACCATCCCGGCGTTGTGACATCACCGATGGTGGGTGTTGCCTACACCGCAGCAGAGCCCGGCGCAGCCGCGTTCGTCAACGTCGGCGACACAGTCAACGAAGGCCAGGTCGTCTTGCTCATCGAAGCCATGAAGGTCTTCAACCAAATCAAAGCGCCACGCAGCGGCACGGTGAAAACCATCTTGGTGGAAAGTGGGTCTCCGGTTGAATTCGGCGAACCCCTTTTGATCATCGAATAAGCGCAGAGGCCAGCAACCATGTTCGATAAGGTCCTCATCGCCAACCGCGGTGAAATTGCACTTCGTATTTTGCGCGCATGCCATGAAATGGGCATTCGCACCGTGGCCGTGCACTCCACCGCAGACGAAAGCGCCATGCATGTGCGCTTGGCCGACGAAGCCGTGTGTATCGGCCCACCACCCGCCAAAGACAGCTATCTCAACGTTGCGGCGATCCTATCGGCAGCACAAATTTCCGG
>Ga0070729_10006375_pt1 | contig 11648 bp, 11 predicted proteins | sample tdDd472_FD_66725 | JGI IMG/M metagenome (GOLD analysis project Ga0070729, IMG submission 66725) | Marine sediment microbial communities from the Atlantic coast under amendment with organic carbon and nitrate - tdDd47.2 | ecosystem: Environmental > Aquatic > Marine > Coastal > Sediment | place...
TGAGCGTGTTATGAAAGCTACGCCGGATGCGCAGTTATTTTTAGATCTTAAATTTCACGATATTCCTAATACGGTGGCGGGGGCTGTGCGTGCTATTAGTGAGAATTTTGCTCCGGCCTACGTGAATGTGCATGCGGTTGGTGGCCGAGCGATGATGGAGGCTGCAAAGTATGCGTGTGGCGATAAGACAAAATTGTTGGCAGTAACGTTGCTGACCTCGCTGGATGAAGAGGCGGTTGTAGAAGTTGGTTATCGCGAAGGTTTGGCGCAGCGCGTTGAGCAGTTGGCGTGCTTGACGCGGGATGTCGGGCTTGATGGTGTGGTGTGTTCTGCTCATGAAATCAAACGCTTACGTGCAGTATGCGGTGATGACTTTGTTTTGATGGTGCCGGGTATTCGCCCCGCTGGTGCAGTAAAAGGTGATCAAAAACGCGTGATGACGCCTGAGGAAGCGCTCGGCGTTGGTGCTACACATCTGGTTATCGGCCGCCCGATTACTGGCGCTCCAGATCCTGCTAAGGCCGCGGCGGAGATTTTGGCGGGGCTTTAAAACTCTCCGTTTTATCCGGTATCTGGTGTTGGGTTTTGATCGGGTTCTTGTTGGGTGGTGTGTTCACTTTCGTGTGTTTTTGCAATAAGGGTTTCTGCTACGGCACCTAGTGGAGCCCAAGATCGTCTTTTGCGTCTGGAAAGAGAGTAATCAAGAGTTAATTGAAGTGCGTCTGATTTAGACATATCATATTTTCTCTGAAAATGGTCGAGATAATAGGAGTGTTGTTCTAATAAGGTAAGAGGACCTAATGGCAACACAGTACCAGAAATTGGTCCTGTAATTATTCTAAGATCTGGGTCGTTAGTTTTTTCATGGAAAAAGTTTCGTGCACGATTTCCTGCGAAAGCGCTTGTACATGCCGCTAATGGTGTAAGAGGCGAATAATTCATGTCTTTACAGAGATTCTTTGCATGTTCAGGTGAAAGATTATATTTTTCTTCTAGTTCTTCTGCTGAGGCGCCGAGAGGGTCAAATGAGGTAAGTGTTGTTGATTTTGGCTCATCTGGTTCTTTTGTAACTTCTGTGAATATGTGTCTCACGCCTTCTGTTCCTGCGCCAATGAATGCGCACGAGGCAATCGAGGTCAGAAGTTCAAAACCTTTTCTGCAATACCTTCTGCGAGCGGCACCAAAATCATCCATAACAAGCTCTATTTTGAAAATCACTTTACGTAACAATGTTATACTTTTTCTTCCTAAAATAACAAGAAAAATCGGTGTTATTGACCTGTGAGGTAAAAGTGGTTACCACTGGTTTATGATGACTACACAGGTTAAAATTTGTGGGATTAGGACGCAAGGGGCGTTAGAGGCGGCGCTGGAAGGTGGGACGGCTTTTATTGGCTTTGTTTTCTTTGAAGCCTCTCCGCGGAATATTGATATTGAGACGGCCTATAAATTATGTGAGCTAGTGCCCGAGGGGGTGAGCTGCGTTGGGTTATTTGTTGATCCTACAGATGAGGAGCTGGAGGGTGTTCTTGGAGTCGTACAGCTCGACATGATCCAGTTGCACGGTAAGGAGTCTGTAGCGCGCGTACGTGAAGTCAAAAAGCGCTTTAAACTACCGGTTATGAAGGCGTTTGGCGTAAGTACGCATGATGATATTGTACGCGCATATGCGTACGAGGATGCGGTTGATTGGTACGTGTTTGATGCCAAAGCGCCCGAAGGCTTTGATGTGCCGGGAGGAACGGGCTTAAGCTTTGATTGGGCTTTATTGGCGGAAGAAGAGTTCGATAAGCCTTGGATGTTATCAGGTGGGTTAACATCAGAGAATGTGGCGCAAGCGCTTTTAATGCTACAGCCGACGGCTGTTGATGTATCTTCGGGAGTGGAGAGCGTGCGCGGGGAAAAAGACGTAGCTAAAATCAAAGCTTTTCTTGCAGCTGCGAACAAGGTATAAAACTCCTTATGACTTTAAATACATTTAAGAACCAGCCCGACGAGCGCGGGCATTTTGGGCAATATGGCGGACGCTATGTGGCTGAAACATTAATGCCGTTAGTTTTATCGGTTGAAAAAGCATGGACGCAAGCGAAGGCAGACCCGAGTTTTTGGGCGGAGTTTGAGGCTTTGGCCAAGGATTATATCGGTCGTCCATCGCCTTTATATTATGCGGAGAAAACCACTAAGCATTTAGGCGGCGCTAAGATTTATTTCAAGCGCGAAGAATTGAACCATACAGGCGCGCATAAGATTAATCACTGTATCGGGCAGGTGCTCTTGGCTAAGCGTATGGGTAAAACGCGTATCATTGCCGAGACAGGAGCTGGGCAGCACGGCGTGGCTACGGCTACGGTTTGTGCGTTGTTTGATTTGCCATGTACGGTGTTTATGGGCACCAAAGATATTGAGCGTCAGGCGCCGAATGTCTTTCGTATGAAGCTTTTGGGAGCAGAAGTACGCCCCGTGACAAGTGGCTCGGAATCGTTGAAAGATGCGATGAACGAGGCTATGCGCGATTGGGTGGCCAACGTGAATGACACGTACTATCTGATTGGTACAGTCGGCGGGCCGCACCCGTTCCCTTGCATGGTTCGTGATTTCCAATCCGTTGTTGGTAAGGAAGTGCGCGAGCAGATCATGACTGTGGAAGGGCGCTTGCCTGATTCATTGGTGGCGTGTATCGGTGGTGGCTCGAATGCTATGGGGATTTTCCATCCGTTCTTGGACGATACAGATGTGCGCATGATAGGCGTGGAGGCCGGAGGGCTTGGCGTTGATACAGATAAACATGCGGCTAGTCTAAATGGTGGGTATCCGGGGATTTTGCACGGGATGCAGACTTATTTCCTTCAAGATGATGATGGGCAAATACAAGAGGCTCATTCTATTTCCGCTGGTTTGGATTATCCGGGCATCGGGCCAGAGCATGCGTGGTTGTTTGATAACAAACGCGTTGAATATGTGAGTGTAACCGATGCTGAAGCTTTGGAAGCTTTTAAGCTGTGTTCTAAGCTGGAGGGGATTATTCCTGCGCTTGAGCCATCTCATGCGCTGGCTCATGTGATGAAGATTGCCGGTGACTTGCCAAAAGACCACATTATGGTGGTTAATATCTCTGGGCGTGGTGATAAGGATATTTACACCGTTGCTGACGCACTTGGGGTTGAAATATAGGCTGTGATCGAAGGGTTTCGTATAGAGTATCTGGTGGATTATCCGGAGCACGTACAGGCCTGCGCAGCTTGGGCATTTGGACGTTGGGGTGTGCAGAAGAAAGATGGATCTTTGGAGCGGTCTTTAAAGACGTTTCAAGATGGGGCGCAGAAGGACGCTCTTCCTTTGACGCTTATTGCGTTGAATGAAAAAAACGAGATGCCGGTTGCGATGATTTCGCTGTGGGAAAAAGATGGGACGATTTGGACAGATGATGTGATAACACCGTGGATTGCTTGTGTTTATACGCATTATAGATATCGAGGTCGTGGGCTTGCCGGTGCTTTGTTGAAGCGCATGGAAGAAGAAGCCAAGAAAATAGGGTTTGGGCAGATTTATCTGCAATCTGGTAGTGCAGCTGGGCTTTATCTAGAAAATGGCTATGAGGCTGTTGAAACGGTAAAATCAGATGAAACAAAAGCAGGAACACAGACACTGCTTAAAAAAATATTATAGGAGAAAAATTATGAGTGGATGTAGTGGTGGATGTGGATCTTGTGGCGGATGTGGAGAGCCTCAGGAGTATAAGACTTGGGCTGGAGTTGATCGTATTCCGGCTTTTGAGATTGAGGGAGTGTCTTCTATGATCTCTGGCGGTGATGATGCCGTAAAGGATATTGATGCGCTCTGGGAAGAGTTTTTTGGGCAGCAGGATGGCTTAAAGGCCGAAGATTGTACAGATGATGCAATTTATGCTGTTTATTCGGACTATGAAGGTGATTATACTCAGTCATACCGTTTGACTATCGGGTATAAAGCCTCGGCGCAAGATGGTAAGGAATTGCCGGAAAATATGCATCGTGTTCAGGTTAAAGAGGATAATTACGGGCTGATGAGCACTGCCGGGAAACAGCCTGAAATGTTGAAAGAAGCATGGACTTCAATTTGGCAAAGTGATTTTGATCGTCGTTATAAAACCGATTTTGAGGTTTATAGCCCGCAGTTTACTGAAGGGGGCGTGCATGAGGCGTTGATAGCTGTGGGGGTTAATGTTGATTAGAGCTTTCCTATTTCAACCGTGAGCGTTGTTGTGTTTTATACGAATACCCATACTGGGCATAAACGCATTGTCGCTACGCTGGATTTGCTTCGTCGCTTACGTAGGTTAACTACGCTGCACTCAATTACGCCTAGTCACGATTAAAATATCTTTGTTCTAGCTTGTGTGGGTTAGGCAACAATAAAAAGATGGAAAACTAATAAAAATGAGCAGAATAAAACAGAAATTTGATGCGCTTAAAGGCGAAGGTCGCAGTGCGTTCGTGTCTTTCATCATGGCAGGGGATCCTGATTATGCACGTAGTCTTGATGTTATGAAGGCTTTGCCCTTGGTTGGGGTGGATATTATCGAGATGGGTATGCCCTTTAGCGACCCGGCTGCGGATGGGGAGACAATTCAGTTTGCCGGGCAGCGTGCGCTTAGCTCGGGGATGACGCTTAAAAAGACTTTGCAGATGGTTACAGAATTTCGCGCAGGTGATGCTGATACGCCGATTGTCTTGATGGGGTATGCTAATCCGCTGTATAAATATGGGCTTGAGGATTTTGCTCGCGACGCGCGGGTAGCGGGAATTGATGGTCTTATTGTCGTTGATTTGCCGCCTGAAGAAGATGCGCTGTTACAAGCGGCAGCTAAGGCCGAGGGGCTGGATATTATTCGCCTTGTTACGCCTACGGCGGATGAGGAACGTCTAAAGATTATTTTGGATGGAGCTAGCGGTTTTTTGTATTATGTGTCTATTACTGGCGTTACTGGTGCGGCAGTTGCGGATGTGAATGCTCTAAAGCCTCATGTCGAGATGATTAAGTCAGTTACGGATTTGCCGGTTGCGATAGGTTTCGGGATTAAAACGCCGGAAGATGTGGTTTCTATGGGAGAAATTGGGGACGCTGTTGTTGTTGGTTCGGCGATAGTTGATAAGATCAAAAATATAGGCGATAATGGCGAGAATAAAGAAGAGGTTGTGGAGCTTGTTCAGTCTTTATCGAAGGCCTTAGGGGCTTGATATATTTGGGTTTATGTTGTGTGGACTTCCCCAAAGTTGACTTTATGTGTGTGTTGAGTGTAATCTCCCCCCTTCTTTTAACGGGGCATTTTTAAAATAATAATAAACAGGGCGTGTTTTATATGAATTGGTTAGCAAATCTTATCCCTCCGCGTATTCGTTCTTTTGTTGGTGAACAAAAGGAAGTGCCGGATAATCTCTGGCAGAAATGTCCGGGCTGTGAGGCAATGCTTTTCCACCGGGATTTGGCGGTTAGCCATAATGTTTGTTATCACTGCGGCCATCATCTGCGTTTGAGCGTGAAAGAACGTCTGGAGATAATGTTCGATGATGGTAAATATGAAGAAATGCCGTTGCCTCAGGTGGCTCATGATCCGTTGAAATTCAAGGATCGTAAGCGTTATGTTGATAGGATTAAGGATGCTCAGAGCAAATCTGGTCTGAAAGAGGCTATAACGGTTGTTTGTGGCACTATGGGCGGTTTGCCCGTTGTTGTGGCAGCGTTTAATTTTAATTATATGGGCGGGTCTATGGGCGCCGCTGTGGGTGAGGCGATTGTCAGAGCTGCTGAGCTGGCTTTACAGAAACGCGCCGCTTTTATCACGATTCCTGCTTCTGGTGGTGCACGTATGCAAGAGGGTATGCTTTCCCTTATTCAGATGCCGCGTACAGTTGCTGCTATTGAGTTGGTTAAGGAAGCAATGCTTCCTTATATTGTAATCCTTACAGACCCAACCACGGGCGGCGTGAGTGCTTCTTTTGCGATGGTTGGTGATATTCATATTGCCGAGCCGGGTGCTATGATTGGTTTTGCCGGGCGGCGCGTGATTGAGGAAACTGTACGCGAGGTATTGCCCGAGGATTTCCAGACGGCAGAATATCTGCTTGAGCATGGTATGGTCGATATGGTTGTGCCGCGCAAGGATATAAAAGAAACGCTGGTTAACATCATCGGAATTTTGACTAAGCAAAAAGTCGCGGGTGGATCAGGTCCAAACGGTGGTAAACATAAGAGCGGTGAAAACCAAGCGCGCGGTGGTAAGGCAACCGGGAAAGCTATGAAAAAGGCTGGTAAGCGGGGGAAAAGAGTGGTCTCTAAGAAAACTACAGAGGTTAAGGCCAACATTTCCAAGGCATCTTCACAAGCGCGGACAGCGCAGTCCAATGCTAAAGTAGCTGTAAAAAAAGAGGCTAATGAAACAAAAAAAGCGGCGGTTAAAGATACCAAAAAGACTGCGTCTGCTGGCTAGGGTTTGATCCTAATGCATAAAGCTGATCTCCATCATTCAAATAAAACATTACAAAGCAAATTAGAAAATATTTTTCAGTTGCGCCGTACGCGTATCGTGGTGAATTGGGATCAAGATAATTATCTTGATTTGCTGCAGCATTTTGGTAATCCGCATAAGCATATCCCTCCAGTTATTCACGTGGCTGGAACTAATGGGAAAGGTTCTATTATCGCTATGTTGCGCGGGGTATGCGAGGCGGCGGGAATGCGTGTGCACAGCTATACTTCGCCTCATCTTATGCACGTCAATGAGCGCATTGTACTGGCAGGGCAACAAATTGATGATGATAGGCTGGAGTCCTTGATTGATGAGGCTTTGGCCTATATTGGTGATAAGCCTTTGTCTTTTTTTGAAGTCATTAGTGCGGTCGCGTTCAAGGCTTTTTCTGAAACGCCTGCTGACATTCTTTTGTTGGAAGTTGGTATGGGCGGGAGGCTGGATTGCACGAACGTTATCGAGGATCCTTTGGTTAGTGTTATTAGCCGGATTTCTATGGATCATACTATGTTTTTGGGTGATGCTATCGAGGAAATTGCTGCGCAAAAAGCAGGGATTATAAAACATGGTGTCCCTTGTGTCGCGGGCTATCAAGGCGGCGGTGAGCAAGGGGATGCGGTTTTACGAATGGTGCAGCAAAAAGCGCAACAAGCACAGGTGCCTTTGTTTGTTTATGGACAGAATTTCTCTATTTCTTACGATGCACAGGATGCAGCGCAGATGTGTTTTTCTGATGCTGGGGGATCATCGGTATATCCGGTGCCAAAGTTGCAGGGAGAGCATCAGCTTTATAATGCAGCAGTAGTGTTGGAGGTATTACGCCTAGTGAAGGCGCAAGGCATTGATGTTCTTGATGGCGCTATTTCTGAAGGTTTGCAGAACTGTCAGTGGCCCGGGAGATTGCAGCGTATAGACGAGATATGGCCGGGCGGGGCTGAAGAACATGAGATATGGCTTGATTGCGGGCATAATGATAGTGCAGGTGAAGCTCTGGCCGCTCAGTTAAAGCGCTGGAATGATGTTCAGCCGCGTCCGACCTTTCTGATTGTCGGGATGCTTGGTTCCAAGGATAGTAAAGGGTTTTTAAGACCATTGTTGAACGGCGTTTCTGGTATTTATGCTGTGCCGATTTCATCTGATCCAACGGCGCAAAGTGCAAAGGATATCCAAGAAGCGTGCGGGGCATTAGTGAATGTGCAATCGCAGGATAGCTTTAAAGATGCTGTAGAAGAGATAATTAGCGCTGTAGAATGCCCGGCGCGTATTCTTATTGTGGGTTCGGTTTATTTGGCTGGTGAGGTTTTGCGATTTATTAGAGCTTCTTAATTAGTCGTCTTATCAGCACTACTTAACGTTGGTGTATCAAGTTAAAATGGTTCTTTAAAAGTGTGACGGTTGCGATCAGTTTGATATTATTGATATATTGATTGTTAATAAAGTATATATAATATCCGGGATTGTGTGCTTTAAGTGATATAATCAGGCAGGCAATTATAAAATTATCCATTGGAAGAAAGCTTGGACGAATAATGAAAAACAAAATTTTTCTGGTTGATGATGATCGTAACATCTTGCTCTCTGTGTCAATGGCGCTGGAGGCGGAGGGGTTTGCTGTAGATACCTTTAATGATGGGGAGAGCGGATTAAAGGCGATATTAAAGGAAAAACCCGCTTTAGTGGTTCTGGATGTTAAAATGCCGCGTATGGACGGAATTGAAGTTCTTACCAAGTTGCGTGAAGAAAGTAATGTTCCGGTGATTTTCCTTACTTCCAAAGATGATGAGGTTGATCAGGTGATTGGTCTGCGTATGGGGGCGGATGATTATATTACAAAGCCGTTTTCGCAGCGTTTATTGCTGGAGCGTATTAAGGCATTGCTACGTCGACGTGACTTGATGGATGCTGAGGCTAATGGTCAGGGCGTAAAAACTGATAAGATTCAATACGGGGATTTGGTTCTTGATGATTCAAGGCACCTATGTGCATGGAGAAATGAACCGCTAAACCTGACCGTGACGGAATACCTTATTGTTAAAGCTTTGGCATTGCGCCCGGGATATGTCCGCAATCGTGACCAGCTAATTGATATGGCTTATGGTGAAAATATTTATGTTGATGATCGTACAATTGATTCACATATAAAACGCATTCGCCGCAAATTTAAAAAGATTGATAAGGATTTCGATAGAATTGAAACTCTTTATGGCGTTGGTTACCGCTACAAAGAAGATTGAGCTGCCATCGTTTGATTTGAGATGCGTTACTCGTCGTTTACGTAATAATGAATACGCTGCACTCCTCGTGCCTGTCTCAAATTAAACGCTGTTTGCTCAAATACATTAAACGAAAGCTAGCACGATGGGCTTAACTTCAAATCGTTGGTTTAGGGCAGAACGTCACCGCGGCGAGATAGATCAACTCTTTGATTTGTATTGGGGGGGCAAGGAACGGCGCATTACGAACCTGACCTTAAAAATCATGGGCGTTAATCTGATCGCTGTGATCGCGTTGATTTTTGGTGTGATCTATCTAAGCCAGTATCATACAATGCTTGTCGAAGCCAAGTTGGAGCATTTTGAAACCGAGATTATGATTGTGACAGCTGCAGTGGCTGACGGTGCGTTGGAAGCTGTGGAAGAGGAAGACGGTGGTAGGGCGCAAGAGTTTAAGCTTTCTGTTGCTGATGCAGCTCGAATTTCCGGACGTTTGGGAGCAACGCTGGGTAAGCGGATACTAATTTTTGGCAAAGATGGCCAAATGGTCGTGGATTCGGATCAGTATATTCGCGAACATGAAGTTGGACCGATTTTCAGGGTTATGAAGGAGCAGCCTTCGCGTTTGGATAGTATTGAATTGCTTAAGGATATGGCGGCATGGATAGTCTCATTATTTCCTAAACATGATTCTTTACCGGTATTTTACGGGATCAAATCAAAAAAGGCATCGGATTATTATGATGCCTCAGATGCATTGAATAAAAATCTGAGTATGTCAGCTTGGCGTGCTTCTGAAGATAACAAATATCTGGTTTTAACAGCTGCGATGCCGATATTGGATAGTTCTGAGGTTAATGGCGTCGTAATGATGGTTAATGACGATAACAATATCCGCGAAGCAATCGGCGATGCGTGGTTTGATATTGTTAAAATCTTTTTTGTTACCTTGGTAGTTACAATTTTGTTGTCGATTTACCTTTCCGGGGTGATTGCAAAACCTATGCGCAAACTTGCCAGTGCAGCAGAGAATGTTCGTAAAGGTAAAATGAAATACACAGAGATTCCTGATATGGGTGATCGTAATGATGAAATAGGTGAGCTTTCATTGGTTCTACGCGATATGACTCACGCATTATGGGAGCGTATGGATACTATTGAAGCTTTTGCTGCTGACGTGTCTCATGAGATCAAAAATCCGCTGACTTCGCTAAAAAGCGCAGTAGAAACAGCTATGGTCGTTAAGAAAAAGAAAGACATCGATAAGCTTTTGGGGGTCATTAAAGATGATACCGAGCGTCTGGATCGTTTAATTACAGATATTTCGCATGCTTCGCGGTTGGATGCAGAGTTGTCTCGTGAACAGTTCAAAGAGGTGAATCTGAAGAAACTATTACATAATTTAATTGATGCGTATAAAGATCCTTTGGATAGGAAAGAAGGCGGTGGAGAATACAATGATGAGGCTGTAAAAAATGGTGTACGTATTACATTGGGCGTTCCTGAGAAGTTAGATATATTTGTATGTGGTAGTGAAGTGCGTTTAATTCAGGTGTTTCATAATATTGTAGAAAATGCGCTTTCTTTTTCACCGGAAGGGTCTGCTGTACGTATCATTGTTACGATCAATGATACGCGTGTTACAGTAGCAATAGAAGATGATGGCCCAGGTATTCCTGACAACCAATATAAAAATGTTTTTGAGCGCTTTTATTCTGAACGTCCAGAGTATGAAAAATATGGTCAGCATTCAGGTCTTGGCTTGTCGATATGTAAGCAGATTATTACGGCGCATAATGGTGTAATTTTTGTTGAGAATAGAAGGGGGCAGGATGGAAGGATCTCTGGAGCGCGCTTTGTGGTGATCTTAAATAGTGTGTAGGGTATTGCAGGTAAATTTGTATTACGAAGGATAAAAGGTTAAGGACGGGAAGACGTACGCTTATGGCGCAAAATATTGATGATAGTGGAGACAGCAGAAATAAAGATAACAATATTGTTGTTGTTACTGGTATGTCAGGTGCGGGTATTTCTTCTGCACTAAAAGCTTTGGAAGATCGGTGTTATGAAGTGTTTGATAATTTTCCTCTTTCCCTTGTTCCAGAATTGTGTAGCCAAACATATGAGCAAGAGGGGCTGGTAGGTAAAAAGGGGTTGGCTATTGGGGTTGATACACGTACACGGGGTTTTAGCTCTAAGCGCGTGTTAGAAGCCGTTGAGGAAATCGGGGCGAGATTGGTTTTTATAACTTGTGATGATTCGGTCCTTTATAAACGATTTACAGAAACACGTAGACGCCATCCGTTGGCCGCCGAACGTACAGTATTCTATGGTATTGAAAAAGAACGGAAAATACTGGCGCGGCTTAAAGACAGCGCGGATATAATGATTGATACTTCTGATAAGTCAATCCATGATCTGCGCCATATGCTTGAGAAGTTTTTTTCGTTAAAATCTGATGAAAATCTTACAATTTCTCTAGTTTCTTTTGGTTTTCGCAATGGCGTGCCGCGAGAAGCTGATATTGTTATGGATGTACGCTTTTTGAAAAATCCGCATTGGGATCCGGCTCTTAAGCCACAAACCGGGCTAGAAAAAGAGGTCGGGGACTATATACGTGAAGATAAAGATTTCGAGCCGTTCTTTGATGGGCTTAAAGCTATGTTAACGCCGCTATTGCCGCGCTATAGGCAGGAGGGGAAAAGTTATCTGACTATTGCTGTTGGGTGTACGGGGGGCAAGCATCGTTCAGTTTTTACAGTGGATTGTTTGCGCAAATGGATGGAAGAGCAGGGCCTTCACGTATATTCAGATCATCGTGATATGCCCCGGTAAGAGCAAACATAACTTAACTTCGAACAGGTTTGACTTTGTAGTTTGTTACAAATCTATCATCGTTAGTCGTTAGTCGTTAGTCGTTAGTCGTTAGT
>Ga0070729_10006376_pt1 | contig 11643 bp, 9 predicted proteins | sample tdDd472_FD_66725 | JGI IMG/M metagenome (GOLD analysis project Ga0070729, IMG submission 66725) | Marine sediment microbial communities from the Atlantic coast under amendment with organic carbon and nitrate - tdDd47.2 | ecosystem: Environmental > Aquatic > Marine > Coastal > Sediment | place...
AATTTTTGGGCGTGCCGTTTAACTTTCCGGTGCCCGACCCGATCTGGCAGGTTTGGAATCCGAAAGACAAAGTACCGGGTCCCGACAATTGGTTGTTTACGCACCCGCCCGAGAAGCAGCCCTACATATTTTGGGTAACGCGGCTGGCGTGTTACGCCGAAAAGCAGGGTAAAGCGCTCGAATTCGTTAACCAGGTGTCTTATCTGATCTGGAGCGGTGTGGTTCATCCGACCAATCCCGACGCGGCCGACGATCCGGCCAAAGGCCACTGGCCGAACTACGTGAAGGAATATATGAATCGCGTCGACGGGCTCGATTACGACAAGGCGATTGCTTATATCCGCAAGAACCCCGAAGAGATTGATCAATGCTGGATCGATAACGCCGCGGGTATGGCGCGCACCGGCCATGGCGGCGTTCCTTTGATGGTCTACCAGAACGAGCCGTTCTTCGGGGGTGACCGTTTCGACCAGTTCGTCTGGAGACTCACCCAGAGCGGGCTGACAAGGCGCCCTGAGCCGCGGGCACCGTTTACGACCAAGCCGTTGCGCTGGCCCAACGGACTTTAAAGCCGGGTAGCAGTGTCACAGCATTGTGGCTGAGCAGGCAACCGTAACGGTGCCCGGCGCAGTCGCGCTGGGCATCGGTTCTATTGTCGGTGCCGGCATCTTCGCGTTGCTGGGCGAGGGGGCAGCGCTGGCCGGTTCAGCCGTCTGGCTATCGTTTCTCGCGGCCGGCATCGTGGCACTGCTGACCGGCTACTCGTTTGTGCAATTGGGCATTCGTTACCCGAGCCGGGGCGGTGTCGTTGAATATCTGGTGCAGGCTTATGGCATCGGCGTGTTTTCCGGTGCTTGCTCAATCCTGTTTTATTTCACCCAACTGATCGGCATGTCGATGCTGGCGCTGGCATTCGGCAAGTATTCGGTGAAGCTGTTTGGTCTTGAGGATCAGCCAGGATTGCTCCAGCAGGTGTTCGGTTCCGGATTGGTGATCTCGTTGGCTGCGCTCCAGTTGTTCGGCTCCAGTCTGATTAAAGGCGCGCAGCGCATTATCGTCATCACCAACCTGCTATTGCTCGCCGGCGTAGCCATCGGGTTGTCATCTGTCGGTGATAGTGGCCGGCTGGCGACAGAGAACTGGCCGCCGGCAGCGCCGATACTGGGCAGTCTGGCGTTAACGTTTTTTGCCTATAACGGGTTTGCCGTCGTTGCGAATGCGGTAGAGAGCATGCATGAACCGGCCCGCGATCTACCGCGTGCGATGTTCCTGACTATCGGCATAGTGATTGTGTTGTACGTCGGTCTGGCGCTTGCCACAACGGTAGCTGTGACCCCCGAACAGTTGATCTCCAGCGGGCCGCTATTGCTCGTCGAAGCCGCTCGCAGCGCCTTCGGTGATACTGCATTTACCGTGTTGTTGTTCAGCGCGGTGGTCGCCACCATCACCTGTATCAACGGTGGTCTGTACGGCATGGCAAGCATCACGTTCACGCTGGCCGAAAAAGGGCAGTTGCCGGCGCGCTTCGGTCGTGAGGTGGCGGCAAGTACCCGCGGGCTAACGATCTCGGCTGCATTGTCGTTGATCATGCTGAACCTGATGGACCTTACTACGGTCGCTTCGCTGGGTAGCGCGACATCGCTGTCGGTGTATCTGTTGGTGAACTTCGGCGCCTTCCGGCTGATTAAAGACAACGCCGGCAAGCGTGCAGTGATTCTGTGCAGCGTGTTGGCGTGTCTGACGGCGATCATCGTATGGTGTCTGTATACGATCAAATACTCACCGCACTCACTGATTATCTTTGCTGTGTTTGTCGTGATCGCTTTATTTAGTGAGTTACTGCTGCAAAAAGTTAACCGCAGGAAAATTGTTTCGCACACATAGTCCTTCGGGTTCAGTCAGGAACTGCTAAGCACTCTATTTTTTATCAGACCCTTGAGTACGTCATGATGAATGTTCAAGCCTCGTTGCCATTGTCCCGCCAGTTATTAGTCTTATCCGGGCATCGCAAACGAATTTCCTCACATCGCGTGCCGGCATTGATTGCCGGTATTGCTGCCGTGTCCGCGTTATTCGCAGGCGCTAGCGCCCAGGCTGAGGAAGCAGCCGCGGCGGTGGCAACACCTGAACGCCCCCGCATCGCTCTGGTACTCGGTGGCGGCGGAGCAAAAGGTCTGGCGCACGTTGGTGTGCTGGAGGTAATGGATCAACTGCAAGTGCCGGTGGATTGTATTGCCGGTACCAGCATGGGTGCGCTGGTTGGTGGCGCCTATGCCACCGGCATGTCGGCCGAAACACTTTCAGAAGAAGCCCTCGGTATCGACTGGCAGAAGACTGTCGGCAGTAAGGGTGGCCGGAAATACGTGCCTATCGAGCGCAAGCTGCAGGCACGCACCTTCAACAATCCGGCCGAGTTTGGTTTCGAAGACGGCCGGTTAAGTGGTGTTTCAGGCTTGATCAGTACCCAGGATATCGAAGGCACTATCCGCAACCTTGTCAGCGATGCCCGCCTGCAGCGCGATTTCGACACGTTGCCGATTCCGTTCCGGGCGGTGGCCACCGACATGGTCTCCGGCGACATGGTGGTGATGGGCAGTGGTGATCTCTCTGTAGCGATGCGCGCCAGCATGGCCTTGCCCGGAGTTTTCTCACCGGTCGTGGAGGGCAACAAGGTGTTGTCCGACGGCGGCATGGTGCGCAACCTGCCGGTGGATATCGGGCGTGAACTATGTGCTGATGTGGTTATCGCTGTTTGGCTGTCGACGCCTCAGCCCGGCCCCGACGACCTGAAGTCGGCTGCGGCAATTCTGAGCCGCTCCACTGATGTAATGATCGATGCCAACGAGAAGGCGCAGATCGCAACTCTGACCGAACAGGATATCGGCATAAGCGTACCGATGGGCGATATCGGTACCGCTGATTTCCAGCGGGCTGCGGATGCTGTGGAGTTGGGTCGGCAGGCTGCGCTGGCAGCCAGCACAGCGCTGCAGCGTTACTCGATACCCCGTAGTGAATATCTGGCATGGCGCGAGTCGGTCAGCACCGAACAGATGCGCACCGTCAGGTTGGCAGGGGTAAAGGTTGTAGGGCTTGAGCGGGTTAACCCCGAGTATGTGCAGGCGCAGCTTCAGTACCTGACTGACGGTGCCGAAGTCACTTTGGAGCAGATCGAAGAGGACACGGGCCGGATTTATGCACTGGGAGATTTCTCGAAGGTGGCGTATACGTTTAACGGTCCGCCTGAGGCGCGGGTCATTGAGATCCGGCCTGAGGAGAAAAGCTACGGGCCCAATTTCTTCACGCTCACTGCCGGGTTAGCCGGACAGACCAATGGCGAGTTACTCGCCATTCTCGGCGTCGATCACAATATGACCTGGTTGAACGAGCGTGGCGGGCGCTGGCATAACGTTCTGCAGGTAGGCCGACAGACAATTATCGCTAGTGATTTCTATCAGCCGTTCGACACCGAACAGCGCTTTTTTATTCAACCGGTGGTGCGCTACGAGCGCAATTTGCAGGACATCTATCAAGACGGTAATCGCGAATCACGCTACTACGTCGGTGAGCTTTTCGGGCGTGTCGATCTCGGTGCAAACATTGGTACTTACGCACAACTTCGCGGTGGCGTGCAATCCGGCTGGATCGACACCCGTTTGGATATCGGCCAGTCCTTACTGCCTGACCTCGACAAAGAGCGCGATTCGAATATTGGCATCAGCGGTGTGTTTGATACCCGCGACAACGCGGGGCTTCCTTTAAGTGGCAGCTATCTGAATGTCCGTGCTACCGATTCAGGGTCGTGGCTCAGTGGTGAGCAGGAATATACTGTGGCCGAGGGTGTTCTGGCCCAGGCGATACCGTTCAGAGGCAATTCGCTCAATCTGTTTGCCGCAGGTGGTAAGGAACTGGCGGGCGAGCTGCCGGTGACCCGTGACTTCCTGCTCGGCGGTATTCGTTCGTTCCCGGGCTTGTGGCTGCAGGAACTTCGCGGCACCAGCTATTGGGTTGCCGGTGGCAATTACCGGCAGAAGATTGCCGATATTGTGTCGCTGTTTAACCAGTCGTTCTATGCCGGCCTGCGTGCCCAGGCAGGCCGCATTGGTGGCAGCAGAACAGGCGATACAGAGGGTACGTTGTACGGCTTGTCCGGCGGTGTAAGCGGCCGCTCGCCGCTTGGTGCGTTCAATCTGTCGCTGGGTTACGTCACCAACGACAGCTGGGCGCTGCAATTTGCCATCGGCGCACCCATTCCCGAGGGCACTTTGCTGGATGAAATTAATTAGCCGATTTTGTCCATTTGGGCGAGATCGGCCGAACAGCGCGACGCCTTTGTTATGCTAGCCCCTTGAGCGGGTGTCTTAGCCTGCAGGCTGATACCCGTGAACGCTAGCATTTCATCCTCTGACTCACCCGAACACTTTGATTCGCTCGGCCTTATGCCCGAGCTTCTCACCAATCTTGCCTCACTGAACTACACCTCAATGACGCCGATTCAGGCGCAGAGCCTGCCGCTTATTCTGGAGGGCCGGGATGTGATCGGGCAGGCGAAGACCGGTTCGGGTAAAACCGCAGCCTTCGGTTTGGGTGTGCTGTCGCGATTGGAGCGCAGCAGTTTCAAAGTGCAGGCACTGGTGCTGTGCCCGACCCGCGAGTTGGCCGATCAGGTCTCCAAAGCCTTGCGCGATTTAGCCCGCACGATTCCCAACATCAAAGTGCTAACCCTGTGCGGCGGAATGCCGTTCGGTCCGCAGGCGGGTTCGTTGGAGCATGGCACGCACATTGTGGTGGGCACCCCGGGGCGGGTAGACGATCATCTGCGCAAGGGCACCTTGAAGCTGGACAACGTCAACACGCTGGTACTCGATGAAGCCGACCGTATGCTCGATATGGGCTTTCAGGAGCAGCTCGAGGCGATTGTTGCGGCTGCACCTGAGGAGCGGCAGACGCTGATGTTCAGTGCGACCTTTTCTCCCGAGATTAAGGCCATTGCCAAACAGCACATGCGCGCACCGGAGCGGATAACGGTTGCCGAGACTCACGACGCCAGTTCTATCGAGCAACACTTTTACGAAGTCTCTGACGACGATGAATCAAAAAGCGGTTCGCGCTTCAACGCACTGCGATTGCTACTGCTGCAACACCAGCCGGAATCGACGGTGGTGTTTTGTAATACCAAGAAAGAAACCCAGGACGTGGCCGAGGCGCTGCGCAAACACTATATAAGTGCGCTCGCCATTCACGGTGATCTTGAACAGAACGACCGTGATCGCACGCTGGTGCGGTTTGCTAACAAGAGTGTCTCGGTGCTGGTAGCGACGGATGTGGCCGCGCGTGGCCTGGATATCGATGCGCTCGATGCTGTGGTGAACTATCAGCTCGCCGGCGACACCGAGGTGCATGTGCATCGCGTCGGACGGACCGGCAGGGCAGGCAGTACCGGCAAAGCGTTCACGCTGTACAACGTGAACGAACGCTACAAGGTCGACCGGTTAGAGCAATACCTGCATACCGACATTGCACCCGAACCGCTGCCGCCGAAAGAGTTGCTCGATACCTCGCCCAAACGTCCGGCCATGGCGACCCTGCAGGTCGATGGTGGCAAGAAACAAAAGATTCGCCCGGGGGATATTCTCGGTGCGCTTACCGGTAAGCACGGTATCGCCGGCAGTCAGGTGGGCAAGATCAATGTATTTGCCGACTGTGCCTATGTGGCGGTTGAGCGTGAGCAGGTCGACGCAGCCCTGAAGAAGCTGGGCGAGGGCAAGATCAAAGGTCGCTCGATAAAAGTACGCCAGTTGCAGGGGCAACCGACGAACAGCAGGCGCCTTGCAAGGCGCCGGGCCAACCAGGGTGACAGGGGTAAGCGCTCGTGAGCGACGGCTGGATAGCAGTGCTCGTCATCGTGCTGGTCGTGGTGTACCTGTTCGGCAAGATTCTGGGCTATATGCGCCGGAGCGAAGAGCAGTGGCGCGAGGTCGACAAGAACAAGCTGAATAAGTGGAAGGGCGATCGCTAGCCAAAGGTCGCTGCGCTAATGTGGGGTCAGACCCCAAACTTCAATTTCGATTTAAGCGCCAATTTGGCTTGGCTGTACCCCTGTACAGACGTCGGTATTCGGGTTTTAAACGTGAAATTAAATTTGGGGTCTGACCCCGGTGTTTTTGTAGAAATCAGCTAGACTTTAAATATGAATCCCAAAGTTGGTGCATGGTGGCCGGTACTGGCCAGCTCCGAAGTGCGAAACAAACCCGTTGGCCGGACGCGTTTCGGCGAGCAGTTGGTGTTCTGGCGCGACGGTGACTCGGTGGTTTCTATGGCCGACCGCTGCCCGCACCGGGGCGCTGCCCTAAGCCTGGGTCGCATCAATCAACAAGAGCACACCATTACCTGCCCGTTTCACGGGCTGGAGTTCGGCGCTGACGGCAACTGCACGCGAGTGCCCGTAGAGCGTGACTATGAGATCCCTCCGGGGTTTGGTGTACCAAGCTACCCGGTGCGTGAAGCCGACGGTTACGTCTGGCTGTGGCGCGGGCCACAACCCGATGGCGACTACCCCGATGTCGCCATTCATCACGATACGCTGGGCCTGCATCATGGCGATGCCATCGGCACGTGGAACGCGCATTACACGCGCTGCATTGAGAACGTTTGCGACTTCAGTCATCTGCCGTTTGTGCACAGAACGACCATCGGTATGTTCAAGAAAGACTGGGTCACCGACGTGCGGGTGCAGGATGTGCGAGGCGGTTTCAGGACCTTTTTGCAGGAGAACGGCAAGGTGGGGCAGAGCTTTGAGTTTCTCTACCCGAACCGTTGGTTGCTGCGGCTAACGCCCGGCATCATGCTCGGGCTGGTGTTTGCGCCTATTGATGACACGCATACGTTTGTTTACGGCCGCACCTGGCATCGCCTGCCGTTGCCGGGGCTCAAGTGGTTAATGGACGGCTACACCCGCTTTTCACAATTCATGGTGTTTCGTGAGGACTGGCCGATTGTTGCCAGCCAGACACCCGGCGACGTGCTCGAAGCCGACGACGAAAAGCTGTTTCCCAGCGACGGGCCGATCATGGCGTATCGCAAACTGCATCGTTCGCACTACTAAGCAGCGTTTAGAACGTATAGCTGAGCGACGCCCGCAGCGACCGCGGTTCAACCCGCTTGAAGTGCACATCGGCAACAGGGTTCAGCTCGCCCGGTAACTGCGATTCATAGAAGTAGGTGATGTCGTCGTCATCCGAGTCGAACAGGTTGAGCGCTTCAACCCGGAAGTCCCACTTGCCGGCAAACTTATAGCCGAGCATGCCGTTGACGACGGTCGTCGGGTCGGATTTCACACTGCCGTCTTCTATCAACGGGCGTTCGCCGAAGTGACGTACCCGGGCGCTGCCATATATACCGAGGGGGTACTCGAAATAGGCACCGGCTGCGATCACCCGGTCGAGCGCACCGGGAATGTCTTCGCCGGTCTCGCTGAACTGCGAGTTGGTGAATGCGAGCTCCAGGTCGAACTTCCAGAAGTCAGTCTGGTAGTAAACCGGAATCTCAATGCCATAACGTTCGCTCGGGCCTTGTGGTTCAGTGGTACCGGCATCGCCGACAAACAACAGTTCCGAGTCAAGTTCGAGGTACCACAATGCCACAGAAAGGTTGAGGCGGTCGGTCAGGAAGCTGCGGGCACCGACTTCTGCACCCTTGGAGCGCACCAGCGGGTCTACCGGATCGGCGGGGTCGCCGGTGACCGGGTCCTCGGTGATCGTGACACCGCGGGCATCGTTGGAGTGCATGCCGGAGCCGGCGCTAAAGTACAGTTCGGTGGCGTCTGTGGCGTCGTAGATGATGTTCAGCTTCGGTGACACCATGCTGTCATCACCGCTACCGGAGTTTGCCGCCAGGTTGCTGTTTACATCGAAGTCAAAAAAGTCAGCACGCAAACCGACAACCGAACGGAGTTTTTCTGTCCAGCGGTATTCGTTTTCATAGTAAACACCGACGCTGCCTTGTTTGACCTTGTCGGCGCGCGTGTTGCTTAGGAACTCGCCATCAACGGTGTTGTTCAGTGCGACTTGCTTGATATCGTCGTAGCGTATTTCAGCGCCGAAGGTTTGTGCCATTTCGCGACCGAAAGCGGAACCGAAGCGGGAGTAGGTGACGTCGCCACCGTAGATATTGCGGTCATCAATCTGCTGGAACTGGTCACCATTGACCGGGTCGTTCAGGAAGTAGGTGAAGTTGGACAGCAGATTCATGTCGTAGCTGATGGCATAGCCGCGAGCCTGCCAGCGTGAGTCGGCCGTATCGCGGGTCCAGGAGCCAGACAGGCTGTAGCGTGAGGTATCGCCGCCCACCGTCGTATCAAGTGAGCCGAGGTCGCTGATAATGCCCTGATCAACAGCGCGTTGCGGAATCTGGTCAGCCGAGTTCCAGCTGGCGTCATAGCCCATGAAGGCCATTTCCCAGACGTCGCCGTTGTCAGCTTCCCGACTGGCGCGAACCAGTGCCTTGTAAGACTTCAGGTCTTCGCTGATGTCTTCCCAGGGGCCGTCATAGGTTTTGGCTTCGCCGCCAACCATGAACGTATTTTTTCCGGCCTGGAAGCTATCGGCCAGTAAGACCCTGCGGTAGCCGTATTGACCGCCGGTGACTTTAGCAATGCCGTTATCGAGGCTGCGGGCAGTTTGAAAGCGTGCGGCACCCGCTGAAGAGAAATCGCTGACGCTGGCGTCATAAGGGCCTTTATTGAACGCCACCCGGTTAACGAGTTCTTCAATGAGAAAGTTGACGTCGGTATAGCCTTGCCCGTGACCGTGGGTGCGCATATTAACGGGCATGCCGTCCACCCAGGTGGCGAAGTCGGTGCCATGGTCTAGGTTGAAGCCGCGCAGGAACATCTGGTTCGATTTACCGCTACCGCTGTGCTGGGTCATGATCATGCCCGGCACCAGCTCCATGATCTCACCGGTGCGCAGAATGGGGCGCTCGGCAATCTCCGTCTGGCCGAAAACACCGGCCGAGGCCGACATCGATTTACCAAGCAGGTTTTCCCAGCGACCGACAACAGTCACCTCTTCAATCGGTTGCTCATTCAAATCAGTTGTATCGCCTTCTTCAGCCAAGGCTGCAGGCGCAGTTAATACCGCCGATAACGGGATAGCGATACTTAGAATCCTGAAGGTGATACGAGTGAAACGGCTTATTAAGGCGTAAGCGGGTGGTAAACGCAGGGATGCGCCCTGGTTGATTGCTGTCATGTGAAACCCTTGTGCTTGTTGAAGGTCGGTCAAGGTTTCGTGACTGCCGTCGAGACGGATGCGGCGGTTTTGTAACAGTTTGCAACAAGCGCTGGGGTCAGACCCCGAGCTTTAATTTCGCTTTAAGCGCAGCAGTCCGCCGCAGGTATAGCACCACAGGGTGCTGGTATCCCAGGCCTTGTGCGGGAAATAAACTTTGGGGTCTGACCCCGGAGTGTTATTCCGGTGGCGCGGAGTCGACAGCTAGGCCGGCGCCGGCGACAGCCTCGACGATCTGACCGTCGTCGGTTTTGTCGCCCGCGGTAATGGCGGCTTCGGGCTCAAAAGATTTCAGACGCCGCTTAACGGTGCCCAGATTGTGGGTGCGGGCGATGATCTCCTGCCCGATGTAGCAGCCTTTGGTAAAGCTTATGCCGTCAAGCAGATCGAGGTTCACCCACTGCGCCACAAACGCTTCCTGCGTCTCCGGCAGGATGCGCGGGATCATTGCCTGAATGCCGCGCAGCCAGAAGTAGTCGGTCAGCTGTTCGTCGACAAACTCGTTCTCAACATCCATCAGGCCGTCGATCACATAGATGGCCCGTGAAGGATCGCCGGACACTTTAGCCATAAAGGCGTGTTCGTCGGCATACACCTGGTTGGCGCCGGCCTCACCCTGATCCAGCGTTTCGCTGTCGGCACCGTCACCCATGCCGATAATCGTGACTTCGGCGACTTCCAGCTGCACATCGGCCCGCATTACATACATCTGCAGCTTCTTCGCCACGCTCTCGATGATCTGTGACGGCATGATCAGCCAGATGGCATCCTGCCAGTCGACCAGCTGGGCGATCATGACCAGGCGGCCCTTGTTGTTGCACCAGCCGGCGAGCATCGTTCTGTCCGGAGTGAGCAGGGTGACGTCGTTGGTCAGTTGCCCGTTCAGAAATTCCACCCGGTCAGCGCCTGCAACCCGCAGGGCCGCCATGCCGTCTTCGAGCAGGTTGCCCTCGGCATCATGGCTCAAGCGGCACCACCAAGGGTCATCTAAAGCATTATTATCAGTCATTTAAGTTAACTACTTAAAGTGAGTTCAGGTACGGTTGCTGCGGCTCTTACATGACGCCGCAGCACTTCAAATTACTGCCCGACTCCGTCTAAACCGTAGCGGTTTTTCAGCGAGTAAGGTACGCATAATAAACGCAACTACAGGGGAAGGGGTTTAGATTTCGTCTTATTGGGTTTGCCCGGTGCTCGCAGCGTGAAAAACCTGCCCAAGCCGTTGCGATACGTGACATTTGTCAATCTCCCGGCAGTCACGGTTACGTTAATTCCTAATGAAATAGCGCCCCCGTTCTGGCACAATCCCGCGCATGTCTGAACAGCCAAATACCGCGAAAGCGCCCGAATCTGCTCAAAAAAGCACCGATGTGCCTAATAAAGTGGAAATCGTGGATGCTTCTCAATTCGGTAAAGATGTTCAGGCAGCCACTGATAAAGGCTTGTCGTTCACCGAGAGCGATGCGCCTAAAGAGATCGGCGGCAGGGAAGGGCCCGAACCCACTCGCTTTGGTGATTGGGAAAAGAACGGCCGCTGCATAGATTTCTAGCATAGATTTTTAGTAATAGAAGTCACCCAAAAATTCAAACATTCACGGGCAGGGACGCCGGTCCGTAGATGTATTTATGAGCGTGTATTGTTGAGGACGTGCACATGGCAAATCATGATCGGCCGTTATCGCCGCATCTAAGTGTCTACAGCTGGCAAGTCAGTAACGGCTTGTCGATCCTGCACCGCATGACCGGCTTCGTGCTGTTCACCGGCGCATTTCTGTTTGCGTTGTGGCTGACAGCAGCCGTCATCGGACCGGAAACCTATGACCTGATCATGGGCATTCTGTGCAGCTGGTTCGGCCAGTTGGTGTTGTTCGGTTACACCTTCTGCTTCTACTACCACTTCTGTAACGGCATCCGTCATCTGGGTTGGGACATTGGTCTGGGCTTCGGTAAAGACACGGCCGTGAAGACCGGTATTCTTGTCGTTATCGTTTCCTCGTTGCTCACTCTGGGCACCTGGGCAATATTGTTGGGAGGTGCGGCATGAAGTATCGCGCTCCTCTGAAGAACGCACTGGGCCTCGGTTCTGCGAAATCCGGTGTGCACCATTGGTGGATTCAGCGTCTGACCGCGGTCGGTTTGATTCCGCTGACACTGTGGTTCGTGTATGCCATCGCTACCGGTTGTCTGGATGTTTCCAGTTACGAATCAGCCCGCGAGTTTATCGCCAAGCCGCTGCACGCCATTCTGCTGATTCTGCTGACGTTCACGATGATGCATCACTCACAGCTGGGTGTGCAGGTGATCGTTGAGGACTACGTTCACGGTGGTCTGAAAACCATCACGCTGATTGCCAGCA
>Ga0070729_10006377_pt1 | contig 11641 bp, 8 predicted proteins | sample tdDd472_FD_66725 | JGI IMG/M metagenome (GOLD analysis project Ga0070729, IMG submission 66725) | Marine sediment microbial communities from the Atlantic coast under amendment with organic carbon and nitrate - tdDd47.2 | ecosystem: Environmental > Aquatic > Marine > Coastal > Sediment | place...
GGGAAAAAAATGTTTTTGATTTAACTGTACCCGCACAGAAAATTCTATCTTGCATTAAAAGAACCGGACAGGCTTTTCCCGAAGATTATGTAATTGACGTACTTCTTGGTAAAAATGACCACAAGATCAACGAGATGGGGCATCAAGAACTTTCGACGTTTGGTATTGGTAAAGAATATACCCATCGTCAGTGGGGCGTAATTACACAACAATTATTAAAACAAAATTATTTAATCCGGGAAGAAAACCGTGGTCCATTGCTGGTTTCGCAAACCGGAAGTAAAATACTTCGGAGTAAGGAATTATTTTTCGGCTTTATTCCCAAAGAAGAATCACGCAAAGTTTCCATTGCCTCGCCGGAGTATGATAACTACGACGAGATTCTGTTTAAAGAACTTAAAGCTCTTCGAAAATCAATTGCTGATTCAGCCTCTGTACCCCCGTACGTGATTTTTTCTGATAAAACATTGATCGAAATGTCATCAAAAAAGCCGAAAAACAAAATTGAAATGTTGTCTGTTAATGGGGTAGGCGAAGTTAAATTTCATAGATATGGTTTGAGCTTTCTTAAAACAATCGAAGCATTTTACCGTGCTGATGCTATTAAACCTCTTCACGAAACTAAAAAATCATCGTTATCAAAAACAATTCTTACTGTTGGGGAAGAATTGAATAATGGGGCATCTGTACTGGACTTAATGTCAAAAACTAAACTTAAAAAAGCTACGATTATTAAATACATCCTCAAGTATGTTGAGGCCGGGAACGTTATCTTGCCGGATTCAATTAATGAATTGTATGATTGTCGTGAAAAAATACGGGATGAAGCACTAAAATTGATTAGTTTGAAAGATGGTAATCTTGAACTTGTTTATAGCGAGATGATTGGTAAAATTTCCTATGAAGATCTATCGTTAGTAAAAATAGAGTTTCTCTTGGAACATAGATAAATTTGTAATATATATTTCACCTTCTTATTATTGGCTATAAAATTATTTTAGAAATGGAGTTTTTGTGGAAGAAATGCCTTTAAATCAATCGTCAGATATTCACCGGATAAATATTGGCGAAAAAGAACTTATCATTATTGGTACCGCGCATATTTCTCGTTCCTCTGTAGAGACTGTTATTGATACTATAACTACTGAAATGCCCGATGCCGTTTGTGTAGAGCTTGACGAACAAAGATTTAAATCCTTGAAAGAACAAAAAAAGTGGGAAAATCTTGATATTAAATCAATCATTAAAAATAAACAATTAAGTACTTTATTGATAAATATCCTGCTTGCCTCTTACCAGAAAAAACTCGGCGAACAGGTTGGTGTTAAACCCGGCACTGAATTACTCGAGGCAGCACTTACTGCCGAAAAATACGATATTCCCGTATCGCTCGGTGATCGTGATGTAAGAATCACACTAAAACGCTCTTGGAACTCGATGGGGTTCTGGCAGAAAATGAAGTTTTTGTCTTTTGGTGTTGCCGGCTTGTTCGAAAAAGAGGAAATCTCTGAAGATAAGTTACGAGAGTTGAGGGAAAAAGATGTTCTCACCGAAATGCTAAATGAGCTTGGCAAAACCATGCCGGTGATTAAACAGGTTCTCATTGATGAACGCGATCTATATCTTGCTGAAAAAATTCGCAACACTCCCGGTAAAAAAGTTGTGGCAGTTGTTGGTGCCGGACACGTAAATGGTATTCTCCATACAATAAACAATTCTATTGAAGTTGATTTAAAGAAAATCGAAGAGATACCTCCCGCTTCACCTGTTATTAAAATAATCGGCTGGGCAATTCCGGTTATAATTATTGGCTCCATATTCTATATTGGTTATGCAAAAGGTTTTGCTTCTGCTGGTGATAATATTTTATACTGGATACTTGCCAACGGAATCCCCAGCAGTATTGGTGCTATAATTGCAGGTGCTCATATCTTTACAATTATCGGTACTTTTTTTGCAGCTCCAATTACCAGTCTATCCCCCGCGATTGGAGCCGGTTATGTCGCAGCATTCATACAGGCCTATTTTAATCCGCCGCAAGTTAAAGAATTCCAGAGTGTAACCGATGATTTTCATCACACTAAAATGTGGTGGAAAAACAAGCTTCTTAAAGTTTTACTCGTTTTTATTCTAACAAGTATTGGGTCAGTGATTGGCAGTTACGTCGGTGCTTATGAAATAATTAAAAATATTTTCTAATGTTTAAGTCAATTAAAAAAATTGCTGCATTTTTTAGTTTATTTTTACTCTATTTTATTATCAAAGAGTTTCTTGAACTTTATGCAACTATTAATTCACTAAACGTTTATGCCGGATATGCTTACTTGTTCCTGCTCAATCTTGGGATAATCTTTTTTATTATTTTTCCTCTTATCAAAATTTTCAAATTACCCTCTTATCCCCCGCCGGTTACTGATGAACAAGGCATTGAAAATCTTATCCGTGTACGTCTGACTCATTTTTCAAAAACAGATAAAACTTTAGCTGCCCGGATTAAAGCTGGTACTGGCATTTCGCAAAACATTTATGACGAGATCGTGCTTCAAAAAAAGGTAAAAGTTACATTAATCAGGAAAAAATATGTGACCGGAGTTTTTTATTCCACTGCAATATCTCAAAACGGATTTCTGGATGCACTTTTTGTACTAATCTCCGGTGTTAATCTTATCCGCGAAATATTTGTTATTTTTAACGGCAGGATGACCGGAAAAGACCTTATAAATATTCTGAAAAAGATATATTATTCAGCTGCAATAGCCTCAACTGAGGGTGTGGAATATGCCGCAAATGAGATATCGGCGAAATTTCTGACAGACGGGGTAAAAAGTATTCCATTTCTCACCAAAATAACCGGTTCTTTCGCCGACGGTTTTGTAAATGCCGCGTTGTTAACCCGTGTTGCATTGATTACAGAAAATTACTGTACAATGCTCTACATTAAAAAAGAACGTGACCTTTACCCAAATATTAAAACGGTTATCACTCTTTCAAAGGATATTTTTGTTGATATTGCTATAAAAATGAATAGCGAACTTAAAAAAATGCTGCAAGACAAACTAACCGGTCCGGAATCTATATTGGCAGGAATAAATCCATTTAAACTTTTAGCTTCGAGAGTCAAACCGGCGGATGCTGAAGTTGTCAGTGCAGATCAAAAAACCGGAGAATTCTCCGGCATTCTGAAAATATTAAATATTTTTAGATACAATAAAGACTAGATCATTTCACTCAACAATTCCGGTCTTGGTCTTGCTATTACAACTTTATTAACAAGCATTCCCTTTTCACCTATTATTCTGGCACCTGCCTCAACCGCACTGGTAACGGCGGCTACTTCACCAGTCAATGTACAGAACGCCTTACCACCAAGCGCCATTGCCAAACGTATCTCTATAATCTGAACGGTTGCTGCTTTTGCTGCCGCATCAGCGCCTTCAATAAGTGATGCTACAGAAAACGCCTCAAGTATTCCCAAAGATTCAAGTTCAGTTGCACCACTATGCCCTGAAAGAGCCGGGAAAATATCCTCGTGAACATTAGGAATAATAAATGTATCGATTACGGCATACTCAACCCGTTCTGTTGCAGTTTCAACAGCAGACCTGACTGCTGCTACATCACCACCTATCATCACCATATATTTACCCGAACAAATTGTTCGCGAAAGAACCAATTCAACCTGTGATGTTTTTAACATTATATCAGCAGCCTGCATTCCTGCTGCAATACTGGTTAGCTCTATTAAACCAAGTGAATTTTTATTCATTTCAAAACCTTTCAACTAAGTTAACTGTTATCTATCATAACATAATCATGATTAACATGCGTGACCATTCCGCTGATTGAAGCATGTACATTCGCTCCAAGTTTCCCTTCGGGAATGCGACCAATTAAATCTCCTTTATTAACAATATCCCCTATTTTTACAACCGGTTCGGAAGGTACACCAACATGCTGCTGTAGCAATATTTTAACTCTTTTCGGGGTTTCAACTTCCTCAATAAAAGGAGTAGGTTTTTCGAACCTCGTTAAATCAAGTCGCTTCATTAATTGTTTTAAAGGAACTCTTCTTCCCTCTTTCACAGGATGTACTTTTACTTCTTTTTTCTGCTCATATTTTGGAAGCCCCTGAACTCTCATTTCCTGCTTACTCTGTACACATGCTTCTCTGGGATAAAGGTCTTCCGGGCAAGCATAAAGCGAACATAAACCACATGCACAACACAAATCAGCATACTGGTTCCACATTTCTTTGCCTGAAGTTGTAAACACTAGTGAACGCATAACCTTGTGCGGTTGAACATCATAACCAAGCAAATACCTCGGACATAATTCTGTGCAATAACTGCACTGATCACAAGCTGATTTACCTATTCTGTTCATATCCTGTTTTGGACGATTCATCCGGTTTACAAGATAATGATCTGCCGGAAGGATAATAATGCCGGCACAGGTTTTTGTTACAACATCATTCTCATCAAAAGTGAGTTTCCCCATTAATATACCGCTGATGAAGATAGCATAATCGTCTATGGTGGTTCCACCTGCTATTTTAATCAAATCCTTAAAAGATGTACCAACAGGTATAAAAAATGAAGACGGGTTTTTAACCATTCCGGCTACACAAACAAATTTTTCTGTTACCGGAATGTCATCAACGGCATTAGATATATTATAAAATGTCTCTACATTATTTACGAGGCATCCAACATCAAGTGGTATTCCATGTGGCGGGATTAGCCTCTTAGTTCCCTCGTAAACCAATTCATATTCATCACCTGAAGGATAAAAATCACCAAGAACGCACATTTCGATTGCAGAATCATCCAAATTGTCTTCTATAGCTGCAATTGCTCTTGCATTTTTACCTTTAATCCCGAATATCCCTTTTTTTGCACCGGTTACATTAATCATCAGATTCATCCCGCGAACAATTTGATCTGGGCGATTAAGCATTATTTCAAAATCTTTGTGCAATAATGGTTCACACTCTGCACCGTTGGCAAGAACAAACTCAACCGTGCTTCCGGCTTTTATATGAGTAGGAAACCCTGCACCACCGGCACCAACTACTCCGGCTTTTTTAATTTTCTCTGCCAGATTCATGCTAATCCTTCCTCTTTATTACCACCAAAGTTTTATCATCCTGATATTTGCTTTTTGTAGTGGAAAATTTCATAACATCATCAAGTATCTTATATACAATTTCTTTAGGTGATTTATAAATATTATCCAATATCACTTTTTCAAGTCTTTCTTCTTCATAAAAATCAAACTCAGAATCAGCAGCTTCAGTTATACCATCCGAATAAATCACTAGTATATCGCCTTTGGAAAAATTTATACTATCTGTTTCATATCTTGAATTTGGCGCTGGACCTAACAATGGACCTGTAGGATTGAGATAAGTTACCTTTTTATTCTCTTTTGAAACAAATATCGGTGGATTGTGCCCCGCATTTGCATATAAAAATAGTCCTTTTTTATCTCTGGAAATCTCTCCATAAAATAAAGAGGTAAATTTATCATCGCTGAATATTTTATTTACCAGTTGATTTATCCTGTTCATAAATGGAGAAATTTTAATTTGAAACGTACTTGCCATTCTCACCGCACCGGATATATACATCGCTTCTGCCGCTGCCGCTATACCATGGGAAGCAGCATCACCAACCGTAATGCCAAGTCTGTCTTCATCATCCCCAATCCTTAAATAATCGAAAAAATCACCCCCAAGATCATCCGCCGGCACTGTAATGCCAAATAAATCATATTCAAAAAATGAATATTCATGTTCCGGCAAAATACTTTTTTGAAGCTGTTTTGCTTCATCAATTTCAGCGATAAAACTTTTTTGAGAAAGAGTGAGCGACCTTTCCTTTAATTGTGAGGTGAGTACTGTGGCAACAATATTTAGCGTATCTCTCAAATCATCATTAATTATGTTACTATTTAATGCTACCAGATACTTGAAATATTTTTTATTACCTATTTTTACTTTAGAACCTACGCCCGAAGCCGAATACTTAAAAATCCCCTTGCTGATTAGTGTTTTATTAGTTTCATCAGCCAGAATGGTTCTTTCTTCTGTTATCCTTTCAAGTATCGGATATTCCTCTATTAGTAACAAAAAATCATCATTTATTTTCTGTACATTTCCTGTCTGGTACACCAGCCTGTAAGATTCTTTCTCCGGGTAGATTTTCCATAATCTACCGCCTGATACCTGCACATCATTATTTTCAACTAAATCTTCCAGAACTTCAATAAGTAAGTCTTCTTCAGTCGCGTAACTTTTTGAAGTTCTGTTGTCTATAGATCTGTAAAGTTTTTTTTGGTCCATAATTTCCCGAGGTTACTTTGTATACTGGTCAAGCACCAGCTTTATTGCTCTTAGAGATGGGAGATTAAACCCATCCGGTTCCAACGCTTTCATAACACTATTCACTGAGGGTCTGTAAACACCTTTTGCCACGTATCCCCCGCCTTCATATACACCAAGCACATTATAATTATCTTCATCCTCGGCATCTGTTGGAATTGCTGTTGTTGAACTCATCAAATCTTTCCACTTTGAATCGAAATTAACGAGTGTTGTGATATTTGGTTCCCAGGGCTCTACATCAGTAGGATAATAATCCTGGTATGAAACATCAGACGTGTAATATTCATCTGCAAGACCGGCAAGTCCGTGCCCCAGTTCATGAATAAAAACTTTATCCGACCTTGAATTATTGGCTGCGGTTAGCGAGTAAAAATTAAATATTGCCCCGCCACCATATTTATCAGAATTTGCCAGAATATAAATTTGATCATAAGGTGCATTTGAGGCAATATCTTTCACCCGGTGAAAATCTTGAGTCATGATATATCTTTCGCTATCAAATGTATAATAAGTTGAATTCATGATTGTTTTTTTCCAAACTGAATCAGCAGGAATATCTGAACCACTTTCTTCAGAAGCGGCTTCAACTCCCCAGATATTTATTTTATCTTTATATTCATCAAAAGGAGGAAATTCAAATAGTGTTTTGGCAAATTCTCTACATTTTTCTTTGAATTTTGATAATTCACCCTCCTTGTATCCCTCAGGAAGCAATACAATATCATAACATACCGAAGGGTCACCTGCTTTATGAACCTCAAAATTATAAAATTCGTACGTCCTTTCTTTTTGAACGAAATAAGACGCTGGGTCGATCACTTGGCTATATCTTTTCCTGAATACCGTTCTTTTATCCCTTTTATAAATCTCTACTATCACAGAATCTTTCGGAAATGGTAAAATTAAACTACCACTGAATGTTTTTGTAAGATGTTTTGCTTCCTCGGTAGTTTGCCATTCCATGAACAGCGTAGAATAACCGCGCGAATAGATTTCTTGATTTGTTTTAAAATCTTTTATAACAAATCTGTAATTCCCATACTGTACCGTATCAAGTAAAACGGTTTTTGAACCTCCCCAGTAAGGTTCCTCTTTTAAACCCGCGTATGAAAATGATTCGGAGTTAATATTACCCGATTCGTAATAATCAAATCGCATCGTTTTATTGTAAAAATAATCATCAAAATTAATCTGAGCGAAACTTGTAATGGCAAGAAAGAATACTAATAAAAGAGTTCTCATACTATTCCCCGATAATGTCAATTTATCTTCGGAAATTATAAATAAATGTATTTCCAAACAATCTTTTTAGTACGGGAAATAAAAAACCCCGGTATAACCCGGGGTTAATTTATAACTTTTCTATCTGTTGAGCCAGACTAATATCCTTTTCAGTAATACCTCCCTGGTCATGGGTTGTAAGTTCAACTTTAACCTTATTCCAAGAAAATACTTTAATATCAGGATGATGGTCTGCTTTTTCAGCCAACATTCCGATTTTCACTACAAAAGAAATTGCATCACTAAATTCTTTTAATACAAACTCCTTGTAAATAGTATTATCAGAATATTCCCAATTAATTTCTTCTAAATATTTTGCTAAAGCTTTGTCAGATAATAAACTCATTAATCTATCTTTTCTTCATTCTTATTTTCACCGGAGTTTTCACTTACATTTTCGTCCTTTTCCATAGGTATTGCATTCTCTTCAGTGACGAAATAAAGTTCTTCAGTTTCCGGCTTATGTTTTACAATAATCCTGTTTCCATCCTTAAAGTGGTTGAGTAATAATTCCTCTGCAAGAGGGTCTTCAACAAACTTCTGTATTGTTCTTTTCAAAGGTCTTGCTCCAAATTTAGGATCAAACCCTTTTTCCGCGAGAAAGTTTTCAGCTTCAATATCTAATACCAATTCCATTTTTCTTTCACGGATATTATCTATTAAATCTTTAAGCTCAATTTTAATTATTTCTTTTATGTCGTCAATCTCAAGATTTCTGAAAACGATTGTCTCGTCTATCCTGTTAATAAATTCAGGATTGAATAACCTGCGCATCGCATCTTCAACGGTGTTTTTCAGATTTTGATACTTATCTGCATTATTTGCTTCACCAAAACCAAAACCACCTGTTGATTTTAATTCCTTTGTGCCAACATTGGAGGTCATGATAATAATTGTATTCTTGAAATCCACTTTTCTTCCAAGACTGTCAGTAAGCAGACCATCATCAAGGACCTGTAACAAAATATTGAACACATCCGGATGTGCTTTTTCAATTTCATCAAATAATACAACGGAGTAAGGCTTCCTTCTAACTTTTTCAGTTAGCTGACCACCTTCTTCATAACCAACATATCCGGGAGGCGCTCCAACAAGTCTGGATGCGGCAAATTTTTCCATGTACTCACTCATATCAATCCTGATTAGCGCATCTTCAGAATCAAACAAGTATCTTGCTAGCTCTTTTGCCAATTCAGTCTTTCCAACGCCTGTCGGTCCAAGGAAAATGAAACTACCAATTGGTTTGTTAGGATTTTTCAAGCCGGCTCTGCTTCTCCTGATAGCTTTTGCAAGTTTCTCAACAGCAACAGTCTGCCCAACAATTCTTCCCTTGATAGAATCTTCCATTTTCATAAGCTTGTCAGATTCAGCCTGTACAACCCGCGTAACAGGTATTCCAGTCATCATTGAAACAACATTGCCTATATCATCCTCTGAAACATCGTAAACAATATCTCTTGTTTTTTCTTCCCATTCAGTTTTGGCTTCTTCAAGTTCAGCCTGAAGAGTACGCTCGCGATCTCTTAAACGTGCGGCTTCTTCGTAATCTTGTTGTTTTACAACCTGAATTTTATTTTGCTTAACCTTCTCAATCTGATCTTCAAGATTTAATATTTCTTCAGAAACCGTGAAGTTACCCATGTGTACTCTTGAGCCCGCTTCATCCAGCACATCTATAGCTTTATCTGGTAAATGCCTGTCCGTGATATAACGATCACTTAATTTAACGGCTGCCTCAATAGCTTCATTACTATATTTCACATGATGATGTTCCTCGTACTTAAACTTGATATAGTTAAGTATTTCCACTGTTTCGTCAACACTTGGAGGGTCGATCATCACTTTTTGGAAACGCCTGTCCAGCGCACCATCGGTCTCGATATGTTTTCTGTATTCATCAAGTGTTGTGGCACCGATACACTGTATATCACCACGAGCAAGAGCAGGCTTGAACATATTCGAAGCATCAAGCGAACCAGAGGCTCCGCCTGCACCAACGATTGTATGAAGCTCATCAATAAACAGAATAACATCATCTGCTTTTTCAAGCTCATTCATAAGTGCTTTCATTCTTTCTTCAAACTGTCCGCGATACTTGGTTCCCGCAACTAAACCTGCCAAATCAAGTGTCACTACTCGTTTATTCTGTAAGATACGAGGTACTTTTCTGTCAATAATCCTTATTGCAAGTCCTTCCGCAATAGCAGTTTTACCAACACCAGGCTCACCGATTAAAACCGGATTGTTTTTCTTTCTTCTTGAAAGTACCTGTGCAACCCGTTCAATTTCCTTTTCCCTACCAACGACCGGGTCCAACTTGTCATCAATCGCATATTTTGTTAGGTCACGCCCAAAATTATCCAGTACAGGGGTTTTTGTCTTCTCCACTTTTTTTGACGAAGGCGGAGGTGTTCCTGAACCACCGGATGCTCGCTCAGACGGATTTTTACTGCTTAACATATTGTTTAATTCGGACCTGGTGTTTTCATAAGTCACATTAAACTGGTGTAATATTTGCGTGGCTATGTTGTCTTCATCACGCAGCAAAGATAAAAGTATATGTTCTGTACCAATTAAATCCGATTTGTAAATTTTAGATTCAATTTGTGTAATTTTAAGAACTTTTTCAGCCTGTTTAGTTAGTGGAATATTTCCGATTGTTAGGGTTCCGCCGGAAGACCTGACAGTATTTTCAATTGATTTTTTTAATTGAATCAAGTCCACATCAAGATTTTTTAAAATCTGAACTGCTACCCCTTGTCCTTCGCGCACTACCCCTAGTAGTAAATGCTCAGTACCTATGTAGTCGTGCCCCAGACGTAATGCTTCCTCTCTACTCAGCCTTATAACTTCCTGAACTCTTTCCGAAAAGTTACCATCCATAATATTTCCTTCTTATTTTAATTCTTTAACATAATTGCGGGGTAAATTGTTTCTTAAATATAAATAACACTTCCCGCGCAATCAAGGCATTGACCATATATGGGTATTTATTACAATACCATTTGACCATTATTATAACAAATATTTCTTAAATCAGTTCAATAGTATGATTTATCTTTGCAATTAATTCTTATCTGAAATAATCGAATAATAAATAGGATTGTTAAAGTGGTTATATATTCATAAATTTATTTAACAAAATTCATACTTGGAGAACTAAATGGACGCATTTACAGGATTATCGGTAGTTATTATTATTGGGGTATTTTTACTCCTCATGTTGTTTTTTTACTTTATTCCAATCGGGCTATATATAACAGCATTTTCATCCGGTGTGAAAGTAAAAATTTTCCGCGACCTCGTCGGGATGAGATTAAGAAAAATCCCACCTCAGGTTATAGTCAGAAGCCAAATTGCCGCTACAAAAGCTGGTATTATTATTCCAATGGCATTACTGGAAGCACATTATCTGGCAGGAGGAAATGTAATTAAAGTTGTTAATGCACTTATTTCTGCAAGTAAAGCAGATTTGGGATTATCATTTGAAAAAGCTGCAGCTATTGATCTCGCCGGTCGCGATGTTCTTGAAGCAGTACAAATGTCCGTTATCCCTAAAGTAATTCAAACTCCCCTTGTTTCAGCAGTTGCAAAGGATGGTATCCAGTTACGGGCAATTGCTAAAACCACGGTTCGTGCTAATATTGAACGCCTTGTTGGTGGTGCCGGTGAAGAAACTGTCCTTGCCAGGATCGGTGAAGGTATCGTTTCCACTATTGGTTCCAGTAAATCACATAAAGATGTTTTGGAAAACCCGGATAGTATTTCTAAAGTAGTTCTTGCCAAAGGACTTGATGCCGGAACCGCATTTGAAATCCTTTCAATTGATATCGCTGACGTTGACGTTGGTTCAAACATTGGAGCTATACTCCAGACAGATCAGGCTGAAGCCGACCTTAAAGTTGCCCGCGCTAAAGCTGAAGAAAGACGCGCCGCAGCGGTTGCGCTCGAACAGGAAATGAGAGCGGAAGTTGA
>Ga0070729_10006378_pt1 | contig 11639 bp, 8 predicted proteins | sample tdDd472_FD_66725 | JGI IMG/M metagenome (GOLD analysis project Ga0070729, IMG submission 66725) | Marine sediment microbial communities from the Atlantic coast under amendment with organic carbon and nitrate - tdDd47.2 | ecosystem: Environmental > Aquatic > Marine > Coastal > Sediment | place...
CTAGAAGATAAAAAAGTTGGAGAAAAAACAGTTAACTATAAATTGCGTGATTGGGTATTCACTCGTCAGCGTTATTGGGGTGAACCGATTCCATTAATACATTGTGATGACTGTGGTTGGGTTCCAGTACCATTTGAACAATTACCTGTTACTCTACCTGAGGTAGACGAATTTAAGCCTGGTGAAGGCGGAGAGTCTCCTCTAGCTGATGTTACAGACTGGGTAAATACAACATGTCCAAAATGCGGTAAACATGCTGTACGCGAAACTGACACTATGCCCCAATGGGCTGGCTCATCATGGTATTTCTTACGTTATATCGATCCACATAATGATGATGAATTAGCAGCACAAGACAAACTTAAATATTGGCTACCAATAGACTGGTATAACGGAGGTATGGAGCATACCACATTGCATTTACTTTATTCTCGATTCTGGCATAAATTCTTGTATGATATTGGTGTAGTTCCATCACCTGAACCTTATCAAAAGAGAACAAGTCATGGTATGATTCTAGGTGAGAATGGCGATAAGATGAGTAAATCTAGAGGCAATGTAGTAAACCCTGATGATATGGTTGCAGAATACGGTGCAGATGCATTTAGACTTTATGAAATGTTTATGGGCGCATTTGACCAACCCATTCCATGGTCAACTCAAGGTGTAAAAGGCTGCAAAAGATTCTTAGACAGAGTATGGCGCTTACAAGAACAAATTAAAGGCAATGAAATTAGCAAAGATTTGGAGTCTACTACTCATAAGATGATTAGAAAAGTCAGCCAAGACTATGAAGCTATGAAATATAACACTGCTATTGCCACTATGATGAGCTATGTTAACGATATTTATGCTAAAGGAACTATTACTAGATCTGAGTTATTAATGTTAATATCATTGCTTAATCCTGTAGCTCCTCATATTACTGAGGAAATACATAAGAATATTGGTGGAGAAGAATTACTGTCCTTGTCACCATGGCCTAAATGGAATGAAAGTAAATGTGTAGACGCTACTAAAGAAATAGCTGTTCAAGTTAATGGTAAAGTTCGTGGTAAAATAACTATTGCTGCTGATGCTGATGATAAGTTAGTTGAAGAAATGGCATTAAGTCAAGAGAATGTTGCTAACTTTATTCAAAATAAGACAGTTATAAAAGTTATAGTTATAAAAGGAAGAATAGTAAATATTGTAGTTAAATAAGTAAGTAAATTATAAGAAACATATATAAAAAAGGCTGTTCTAATGAACAGCCTTTTTATCTACCTAATATTATTCAACTATGCTGGCGTAGAAAATACTACATCAGAAATACCATTACTTGTTTTAGAATCTCCATTGCTATATACTGCTACTACATAAAATGTGCATGTTGCTTCTTCTTCAAATCCTGTAAGCTCTGTTGCACTCTTGGAAAAAGATGTTGCATTTCCAACATTAATATATTGTGTAGAACCTCCTGAAAATCTATATGCTACTTTAAAATTCTCAAATTGTTCATGTTCTATACCATTCCAATCCATATACACTACTCCATTACTTTCAGAACAGAATGCAGAGTTTAAAGTTGGTGTTGGTGTTGGGTCAGGTTCAGGTGTTGGGTCAGGCTCAGGCTCTGAGCATACTACATCAGAAATACTATTACTTGTTTTAGTTTCTCCATCGCTGTATACCGCAATTACCCAGAATGTGCAAGTTGCACCATCTTCAAATCCTGTAAGTTCTACTGCACTCTTTGAGAAAGATGTTGCATTCCCAACATTGATATATTGCGTAGAACTACCTGAGACTTTATATGATACTTTAAAATTCTCGAATTGTGCATGTTCAATTCCATTCCACTCCATATACACAACTCCATTGCTTTCTGAACAGAACGCAGAGTTTAAAGTTGGTGTTGGTGTTGGATCAGACGTAGGTTCTGAGCATACAACATCAGATATTACATTACTTGTTTTCTTCCCCTCACAATATACTGCTGTTACTGCAAAATAACATTTTCTACCTTCTTCAAAGCCACTTAACTCATCTGCACTAATAGCAAATGAAGTATCAGTAGTATAGAATGCCTGTGTACCTTCTGCCCCATATGAAGGAGAGCTGTTTGTAAAGGATGCAACAACTTTATAGTATTCAAAATACTCATGTTCAATTGGTGTCCAAGACATGTACACTACTCCATTTTCTTCAGAGCAGAATGCATAATTAAGTGTTGGTGCTGTCATTGGTTCTACATCATGTGAAGCTGGTATAGAGAATGATATCGCATTGCCTGCACGTTTAACACCGTGATCGTTGTATAATGCAGTTATTGAGAAATAGCATGTTTTGGCAGACTCTAAATACCCCAATTCAGACAGACTAATTTTCGCAGTAGTTTGAGAAGGATTTGTTATCCATCGTAAATAACTTGAACTTCCGTATACTGGAGTGCTATCAGTAAATGAATATACTACTTTATATCCTTCTAGTCTTTCATCTTCAATTTTATCCCAGCCTAGGTATACATAGTTATCATCAATCTCCCCTCTTATTCTTGTTGATGGATACTCATCGTTAGATGGAGTTTCTGTATTCTCTGGAGTCGCTGTAGCTTCTGCCTGTGGCATTACCTTGGAGATAACATTTCCTGGTACTTTTACACTTTGCTCTTCATACAAAACTGTTATCGAGAAATAATATTTTTTCCCTGGTTCGTATCCCTTTAACTTTGATAGCTTATAAGTAGTCGATGTCTTATTAATGTCAGTTACATATTCTAAGTAGTAACATCCATCTTCACCATATACAGGTGTTTTATCTTTAGATGAATACATAACTTTATATCCAGAAAAACGTTCATCTTCTGCTTTTGTCCAGTTAAGTGTAATATATCCCCCATCGATTCTACCACTAATCTCAGACCCATCTTCATCTGTTATAGGCTCTGGAGTTATTTCAGGTTCTTTAGTAGGTTCTGTTACTTGAGTAGTAATAGGCATTACATTACTCAATATTGATGTATTGTTACAGTGAACGTATAAGCAATAATATGTCTTTGTATCTAATTCTCCTGCCTCTAATTCAACTGTAAAGCTAGTAGGTTGTTCTTCTCCAATTTCCACAACTTTAGTTTTAATTACATTTTTCTTTTCTTTTATTTCATCTAATGTTGATCCTTTTAAGAGCTTATATTCTACTTCTACTCCCTCAGCATTAACTGCTGAGAAGTCAATCTTGTCCCACGTAAAGACAAGTTTATCATCTTCAACACTACCGTTTAGTACTGGTGCTTTAAATTCTGGTTCTGCATCATATTCATCTGGAAGGCACTTTATTACATCCTCTACTTTAAGGTCTGGGTCAGCTTTTACATCATCAGCTAATTCACATAAAATTAATAGGCCCGCTGAAACTTCCAAATCCTCTGCATGTTCAATGTCTTTTGCATCACCATTTACACCAATTAACTTAATGTCATCCCCTAATTCACTTTTAAGGCTTGCCATTAGGTAATCTAGCAATTCTTCATCTTCACCTGTTTTTTCTTTTAGAAACTGTCCTAGCAATACATATGTATCACCATCGTCTGACACATATCCCCTATCTTCAGCTTTTGCAATTACTAATCTTATTGCATCTTGTAATTTCAATCCAATGCAATCCATCCCTTTATAAAGTTCTCTAGCATCTTCATTTTGGAATGATACGTCAATTACTACATTATCTTCATCAACAGTAAATCCAAAACTAGGATTAATGTCAACAGTATAATATGCAGCTCCATCAATTGGATTTTGGTTCCCAATAGTAGAAACAATTAAAACTACAAATATTAAAGCTACCATGGAGGCAGCAGCAAGTAATCTTACAATAAGTTTACCTCTTCTTGTACTATTTAAAAAATCCGCTTTTTTATCAGCTCTTATCAATCTATTGCACTCTAGCTTTGTTTGCCTAACAATTTCTTCATCTGGCTCTACATCTGCAATTTTAATTTCTTCTAAAATTCTTTCAAAATTATTCATTTAATTCTCCATTCAGCTCTTTCTTCAACCGTTGTTTAGCTGCATTGAGTCTTGACTTTACAGTCCCTTCGGGTACTTTTAGTATCTTTGCTATATCCGTGTACTTCATTTGTTGAAAGTAAAATAGTACCATTGGTATTTTTAGCTTCTCAGGTAACATGTTAATATGTTCTATGATCTTTTGATAATCTTTTTTACACTCATACTCTTCTTCTGCAGATAAAGAGTAATTGGTATTTTCAAGAACATAATCTTTCTTTTCATTGCTATCATACAAATTATAAAACACGTCTTTTCGTCTTTTTTCTTTTCTGTAGATATCTATATAGCAATTAATGCAAAGTCTAAATAGCCATTGTTTAAAATACTTCTGATCTGCTCTTTGCAAAGATTTACCAACCTTTATCCATGTGTCTTGAAACAAATCATCAGCATCACTCCTATTGAGCGTAAGCTTAAAACACAAGTTATAAATTTGTGTCTTATACTTGTTAATAAGTATATTAATGTCTAGATCCGCTCGTACATTCTCCATTCTCTTCGCCGGGGGGTAATCTTTCTGTTGTGTATACACTATTTTTACTCCTCTCGCATATGTAAACGTTTTTAAATATAAAATGTTCGGTTTATTAGAAATTATTTATAATATTTTATATAATTATATATTTTAACGTAAAACTATAGCAAAATCATTATGTTTTTATATGAAATTTGTGTTACTTTTTTATGTGCATAAAAAAAGCTATCCTAAGATAGCTTCATTATTATAATAATATTTGTAAGTTTATGTACTAAATAGGGCAGTGACTACAATAATGCATACAATAATACCTATAAATAGCCAACTCTGCCATCTAGCCCAATTGTTTGTCCATCCTGCACCAAATCTTTTTTCAATAAAAACAGCAGGATCATCTTTATTGTAGTAAAACATACCAAGTTTCCATAATGAATCATCATCTCTTGTTATCTCAGTCCCTGTTTTCTTATCAATTGAAGATTTTATTTTACTCCCAGATTGACCAGTTTTTACAGCTAATATAATTGCGTATGCTAATATTATTAACGTAGCCCCCATAGGCATATAAAGTATAGCCCAAACTGGCATTGTTACAAACATTGAAAATAGTGCCTGCGCAAAAATTAGCAACATTAATAATCCAGTTACAAATAGGAAAATTGACCAACGATACTTCATCACATCATTTTTAATAGAAGATTCTTCTGGGTTAGCAGGATCTATTGTCTTTTTTGCTCTTGTTATTGTAAAGTTAACAATAAAAAATAGTACTCCTATAAAAACTTGCATTCCTATCATTTGATATACTATTCTCAATGACTTTGGTTGAAATACTGAAGGGTCTCCATTAATATCATATCGAACTGGAATCATATTAGGAGCTAGCTCAAATAATTGAAGTGCTCCAAAATAAGTAACTAGTATCAAAACTAAATAAACTAAAAACCACATTGGTGATAAACTTCTTTTTTTATAGTCAGTTTTTGTGTCTGCAACTGCTACATTTTTAGCGTTAATTATCCAGTTTGCCTTTTCTTTGTACTTCTTTGTCTTTATCCAAAAGAATAAATATAATAGAAAATAAACTAACAATGCTGACCACAGTAATACTTGCATAAATACAACTGATAGTTGTTCACTAAGCAAAGCAGAGCTTATAGCATTTCCTGTCAAAAATATAACACCTGATACTATAGAAATAGTAACATATGATTTTCTTAGCTTTTTAAAGTAGTCATTTTTCCACTCTGATGGAGGAATAGTAATTCCAAACATTATATCCTTCCTTGTTATATAAGGTAGAATTGAAAATATCAAAATAATTGGAACAAAAACTATAAGGTTGATAATAATATTAAAAATATTATCCATTAATCTCTATCCTCCACTTCATCGTTTATACTTTGTATTATATCAGAAATAAACTCATTTATGCCTTGCTCGTCCATTCCTCTAGTGTAGCATTCACTAACTAAAGGAATTAGAGAAGATTTTATTTCTTCTCTAAATTCCATGTTTGCAGGATAAAATTGCTTATCATTAACTACAGCTCCTTTATTTCTATGTGAGCTTAAGTATCCTTTTTGTTTTAATATAGCATATGCTTTATTTACTGTATGCAAATTTATTCCTAGATCAATGCCTAGCTTTCTAACTGTTGGCATTCTCTCACCTGGCTTCAGTTTGCCTGTAGCAATCCCCCAGATTATGTTATTATACAGCTGTTCATACAATGCTATTTCTGAATTCATATCTAACTTTATAATCAAAGCTTACTCTCATCTCCTAATAATCAGATTCTAACATTGGCTGTTCTTTTTCAACAGGATATACTTTAAAAAATCTTTCAAAGCGCTTTTTGCTTGTGACAATATACACTATCATTCCTACTGCAAACAAAGCCACGACACCTTCTATCGCAAGTGCATTCCATTTTGCATACACCATTAGTACTGCCATAGTATCTAAAGCTCCGTGAATTAAAATAGCATATAAAGAGTATAATAAGCCTTTTCCTTTAACTATTCCTTCAGCTACCATAACAGATAATCCAACATGTACGAAGAATACTAAGAATCGTTCAAGTAGTCCTAAAAGTGTCTGCCCTGCTGTACCATTTATTAATAATTGCTGTAGCGTTTCCATTTGAATTCTTACGGTTTCAGCTGTAGAGCCAACTGCACTTGCATTTATTACAGCATCAAATTTACCTTGATTTATCAATGAAGCATAAAATGCATAGACCAAAGTGTTAATCCCCACTAAAAGTATTGCTTCAATACCCCCATGACCAATACCATGACTTAATCCGCTGTAGTAAGAAGTCTTCTCTCTTACAAATAACTTTAAGGTTAAATACCTACCAACTGTTTCAAATAATCCTGCGGTAAATCCTAAAAACAAGGCATACATAGGTATATTTGTTTGAGCCATTTTTATATACCAGTTCATTTTAGGTAAGACAAACTGCAGTAAATTAATGCGTATTATCATTTGCATAACTACAAACGATACTATACCTGCTATCAATGCACCTGTTATATTCTTGCTCTTTTTACGGACTAAGATAAATGCAACAATTGGTATTAAAAAGCATCCTAATCCTGAAACTATCAGCGCAATTATATTGCTTGTAGAAACCATATTAGTCCTCCAATACTACTGCCGTTCCATATGCAACAAATTCACTTGCTCCTTGCATAACAGTGGCAGATTCAAACCTCATCCCTACAATCGCATTTGCACCCTTACGCTGAGCATCCTCTACCATACGACCAATTGAGATTTTACGAGATTCATCCATCATCTCTGTATATTCTCCAATTTCACCACCAACGATCGTCTTAAGACCAGCCATTATATCTTTTCCTATGTGCTTAGCGCGTACTGTTGAACCTTTTACGTATCCAATCACTTCTTTTATGTTTTTTCCTTCTATTCTATTAGTTGTTACAATAATCATAATAGACCTCCATATTTGTTATATAACAACTATAACAAATAGAAGATCTATTGTCAATCAAAATAATCGTTAATTTAGAAGAAATCTTGTATATGTATTGGTTTCTTAACAAATAGTTTGTTTAAGTCATCATACTTGCTGTATATTTTTACATCTTTACTATGTATTACTTCATCAATACATCTAAATCCACATACGAGTTGAGCCAATACTTGAATAGAGCATTCCATATCAGGTTCTTTACTATCATTCTTTATAACACTTGACATACCATTATTTAGTTTAATAGTGTAAACCCCATTATTCTCATCTATATCCTTGTCATGCACCTTAATTGCTACTGTAGAATTTGTATCAGGTTTTTTTATAGTTTCTAATACTTTCTGAACATTGACTATTCTCATCATGCCACCTGGTTCTGATCTCATTTTTACTTGCCATGAGTCATCTAATATTTCAAAACCATTAATTATTGCAGGACAAGTCATCACTACTTCTTTAATAGAAGGAGCTAGCTTATAAATAAACCTTAGTATAACATCAAAAGCTTGCTTGCTTACAAAAGCAATGTCAAATATTTTTGCTCTCAAAGAAGCAAACTCAATATTTTCATATTGATACAAGAAATATGCAATAGGAGTATCATCTGGTAGATAGAAAACATAAACCTTAGCTTTGCTTTTGTACGCATCCTTATTAAGTATTCTATCCCAAAACCAACCTTCTCTATTTACCATAAAGTTCATTTTTTTAGCATATTGGTTATATATTTTCTTTATATCTTCTGATAGATCATCTTCACTATCTGCTATATGCTGTTTAACATATCCTGCATCTTTTGCATATTCTATATCGGATGTTTCAAAAGAAATAATATCCTTTTTTCTACATAACTCATATCCATACTTTCTGTAAAAAGGATGAGAAAATGGATAGAGGTACGAAATAACATAATCATTTTCACACATCTCTTTTAAGGCACTACTCATTATGCTTGATACATTTCCACCACGCCTATATTCTGGGTAAGATGCTACATCACCTATACCTCCAGCCTTAACATATTGTGTATCAAGCCACATATGTAATTCAAAAAGTTTTAATCCTGCAATGAACTTACCTTCGTCATTTTCTAATACTCTAATAGTCTGTTCTTGAAACTCACCTTCTTCAATTTCTTTATACGCATTTTCAGCATTACTATGAAATGCTGTAGCACTTAATTTTGCAAATTTATTTGCCTCTTCATTCCTTATCTTTCTGTAATTCATTAGCCTTCCTCTTCTTATTATAATATATATGTACTATAACATATTATCTTTATCCTAGACAAACTAAAAAAGGCTGTCATCTTGTTGACAGCCTTTTTAATTAATCTAGATAATCCTTTAATTTTTTTGATCTACTTGGGTGGCGGAGCTTCCTCAATGCTTTAGCTTCAATCTGGCGAATTCTCTCTCTTGTTACTTCAAATTCTTTACCAACTTCTTCTAAAGTCCTAGCTCTGCCATCATCAAGTCCAAATCTTAGTCTTAACACTTTTTCTTCTCTTGGGGTCAAAGTATCTAACACTTCTGTCAATTGTTCTTTCAGCATAGTGAATGCAGCTGCCTCTGATGGTGCAGGAGCATCGTCATCTGGTATAAAGTCCCCTAAATGACTGTCTTCTTCTTCACCAATTGGTGTTTCTAAAGATACTGGTTCTTGCGCTATCTTCATTATTTCACGAACTTTTTCAACAGATATGCCCATAACCTCAGCAATTTCTTCTGGTTGAGGGTCACGTCCAAATTCTTGTAATAATTGACGAGATACTTTTATTAGTTTATTAATGGTTTCAACCATATGAACAGGTATTCTTATAGTTCTAGCTTGGTCAGCTATAGCCCTTGTTATTGCTTGTCTTATCCACCAAGTAGCATATGTGGAGAACTTGTACCCTTTTCTATAGTCAAACTTCTCAACAGCTTTTATAAGGCCTAAGTTACCTTCTTGTATTAAATCTAGGAATTGCATTCCTCTGCCTACATAGCGTTTAGCAATAGAAACTACAAGCCTTAAGTTAGCTTCAGCTAGTTTCTTTTTGGCTGCTTCTTCACCTTGTTCCATACGTTTTGCTAAAATTATTTCTTCATCAGCTGTCAAAAGAGGTACTTTGCCTATTTCTTTCAAATACATTCTTACAGGGTCATCAATATTTATAGTATCAGGTGCAGATATGTCCATCTCTTCTGCTACCATTTTATCAGATACACCGGCTCCAATGTACTCAATCTTTAGATTGCTTAATCGCTCATATATTCTATCAATTTCTTCGGTTGTTAACTCAACACCTTCAAGCGCTGAGGCAATATCACTTTCGTTTAATTCACCTTGCTCTTTACCGATTTCTATTAGTAACTCTATTCTTTCTTCCTTTGTTTTTCCTGTAAAAAGTTTCTTAGTTACTTTTATGCCTTTTTTCTTTTCTGATGTTACCTTGCTGTTATCTTCTATTTTTTTACTCATCTATTCCTCTCCTTTTTGCAAACTATGAATCTTCTGATACTTGTCCATTTCCTGAACTTGCATCATTAGCTGTTTTTTCTCTTCTTTAGGTGTATTACTGTCACTAATTTTATTTATAAGCTCACGCCTTTTGCGTTTAACTATTCCATGCTTTATTTTCTCTATGCACTCATTTATTGCAGTATCATAGTCTTGTATAAGATCCATTTGTTCCTGTCCTATCTCTTTTGATTCATCATCTTTAAGATGGGTCAATAATTTTCCTAAGGTAGTTTTTTTATTACCAAGCTCCAAAACAGCTTTTGCTATATTCATTCTTGCACTATTAGTAAAATTATCATAGGAAACTTCTGAGAATAATTTTTCCCTGCATCTAATATTTACTGTAGCTAGCTGTAATGCTATTCTCTCTGCTCTAATCAGACCTGTATCCTCAGCATTTATATGTGATTTATTGTTCCTTATGTCTATATTAACAGGTTTGTCTATATTATCCCTATTATTTGTTTGTCTATTCATTTTGCCTAGGGCTTTTTTTGCTATCTGTGCTTCTGCATCAATGGCAACAATGGGGAAGCCAGTTTTATTATGAAGCCTCTTCACATACATAGATAATTCTATTGGCGCATCTATGTGTGCAAGTACATCTTTGCAGCACTCCTGCAAAAAATTCTTCCGTTGTTCTTCAACTGTTAAATCATATTTAGCTTCAATAGTTAAAATCTTATAATCATTTAGACTTTTAGATTCTGCTATCTTATCTTGTATTCCCACTATCCCGTACTGCTTTGCGTAGTCATCAGGATCAACACCTTCAGGCATAGACATAACCTTAACATTCAAACCTTCAGCCTGTAGTACATCAAGGCCTTTCAATGTTGCTTTTTGACCTGCAGTGTCTCCATCATAGCAGATATATATTTCATCAGAATATCTTTTTATAAGTTTTGCCTGCCCTTGAGTTAGTGCAGTACCTAATGATGCCAATACCTGAGTAACCCCAGCTTGATGTAATGATATTACATCCATGTACCCTTCTACAATCATCAATTTATCTACTTGATTTATTTTATTTAATGTATGTATTCCATAGAGGTTGTATCTTTTGTTGAATATGGGTGTTTCTGGTGAGTTTAGATATTTTGGCTTACTATCATCCATCACTCTACCACCAAATCCTATTACTCTCATTCGTCTGTCTATAATAGGAAACATTATCCTATTTCTGAAAGTATCATAGTAGCTTGAATTCTTTTCTTTTGCTAGTCCAATCTTATGTAGCAACTCTTTTTTAACATCCTTGCTCTGCATATAATCTACAAGTTCATTCCAATTATTAGGTGCAAACCCAAGACCAAAGCGTTTAATGACTGTATCACTAATACCTCGAGTTGAAATATATTCTCTAGCTTCTTTTCCTCTATCACCAAATAGATTATTTCTATACCATCTGGCTGCTTCCTTCATAACAGAGTACATCTTTTCTTTTTCATCAGAAGGTATATAGCTTTCATTATTGCTGCTTTTTGGAATGGGTAACTTTGCTCTCTCTGCCAATAAAATTACTGATTCTTTAAAATCCATTCTTTCGACTTTTTGCACAAAGTTAATGGCATCGCCTCCTGCATGACAACCGAAACAG
>Ga0070729_10006379_pt1 | contig 11639 bp, 15 predicted proteins | sample tdDd472_FD_66725 | JGI IMG/M metagenome (GOLD analysis project Ga0070729, IMG submission 66725) | Marine sediment microbial communities from the Atlantic coast under amendment with organic carbon and nitrate - tdDd47.2 | ecosystem: Environmental > Aquatic > Marine > Coastal > Sediment | place...
AAGAGATTCCGGCTCCTGACCCTGATCAGGTTCCTGACCCTGAGCCGAAGTTTCCATCAACAGAGACCTTGCTTCGGGCTTCCGAGCTTCTTGATGATGTTAAACCCCCTGGTACTGGTGGAGGTGGCTCGTGGTAGCCAAACTTAGAAACATGATTGTTCTTGCTGTAAAGAACACTCTCAATAAGTTCGATCTTGCATACCCCCAGGCTCAAGCATCCTGGCTCGGGAAGGCTGGCAACCTGATTGTAGTGTTTCCGTATGGAACCCGCTCACAGGCTCCTGTAGGCTCTCAGATGCTCAAGTTCAACATCATGGCTGACGAAGCCAACCGTGTTGCAATAGAGTTCGATACAGACTCTCTCCCGGCTGATGATATGGGTGTCGGTGAGTACGAGTGCGGAAACTTTTTGAAAGGCTCCAGCATTCGCTTCATGGAAGATGGAACCATCAAGATCAAAGCCGTGAAGAACCTAGATATTGATATTGAGGGTGATGTCTCAATCAAATCGACAGGAAATGTGTCGATAGAGACAGCTGGCTCCGCATCTGTCGAAGCTAAGACAGTGAATGTTAAGGCTTCAACTGCTACTATTGATGCGAATTGCGAGCTTGGTGGCTCTGGTGGACAAGGGCTGGCTCGGCAAGGAGACACTGTTCAGGTTAATACCGAGACTGGGGCAGGAACAATAACAAGCGGTAGCGGGAACCATACGGCAACATGAGCTTTGTAGATTTACAACTTTGCATTGATTCTCTTGGTGACTTCGATCTTGAATTGAACGAGCAAGGTGATTTCGCTCATGTCGAAGGCTACGAAACCGCTATTCAAATGTCGGTTCTCTGTGAGCGCAGAGCTTCAGCCGACCAGGTTCCGGTTCCTTACCTGAGAAGAGGTTGGTGCGGCAATGAAGATTCGGAGTTTGCCGGTTTTGAAATCGGTTCTCTTATCTGGCTTTACTACCAGCAGCGATTGACATCAGAGGTGTCGAATGGAATCGAAGTGGCTGCCAGGGATGGCTTGCGCTGGTTCCTTGATGACAACCTGGTTGAAGATTTAACAGTCGAAACAAATATCACAAAAGACACTGTATCGCTGACAGTTAATTTCTATGTTGCGAATGCTCCGGTTGAGACTCGTGACTTTATTCTTTGGGAAAGAACTAAATCGACAACGATTAAACCAGCTCAAGAAGTGTCATCAGGTGTTAGTGGTGACTTGCGTATAGTGTCCGGTGGAGATTACCGCTCTGTTGCCGGTGGTGGATACCGAGAAGTAGGTTTGTAAGGAAATGAAATGCCATTAAATTTGCCAGATACAAGCAAAGAGATTGTTGATAGAAGCAGGGCAGATGTTCAGCGTGAGCTTCAGCAGTCGAATCCTTTTTTGAAGAACTCTGCAATCGGAGCAATTATTACTGCTACCTGCCGCAGGGTTTTTGATTTCTACTTGCAGCTTCAAATCGCTGTAAAGCAGCTTGTGTGGTCAACGGCAACAGGTGAGTTTCTTGAAACTTGGGCTTCGATATTTAATATCAACCGGCTCCCAGCTACACCGGCTTTCGGTAATGTTGTTGTCACCGGTATTGCTGGAGCAATAGTACCGACATCTGCTGCTCTGAAAGCTCCTGAAGGAAGCGAATACAATCCTTTGAGTTCTGCAACGGTTTCAAGAGAAACATCGAATGTCGATACTCTTGTGTCAGCAGGAACGCTTGCTACATGTCGAATGGTTTCTCCTCATGGATACGCTTCTGGTCTTGAGGTAACAATAGAAGGAGCTAACGAAAGTGTTTTCAATGGCAAGTTCGCTGTTACCGTTACTGATATTGATGAATTTACTTATACTCTGCCGACATCTCAGAACGCTCCTGCTACAGGAGCTATAACGGCTTCAGCAGTATTCGCAAGCCTTGAAGTTGAATCTTCTGATGTTGGTGCTGAAACCAATCAGAACTTTGGTGCTGTGCTTACCTTTATTTCTCCAATCACCGGTATTGACGAAAAGGCTACTGTCGATTTCGGTGAGATTGGTGGTGGCACAGACATCGAAAGCGACTCTGATCTTCAGTCTCGTTTCCTTGATCGCACACAAAACCCTATTGCTCATTTCAATGAAGCTTCAATATCGGCTAAGGCAAAAGAGGTTAATGGTGTGACCCGAGTATGGGTTCAATCCGTTACCCCGGATGTAGGTCAGGTTTCGGTTTATTTTGTTCGTGATAATGATGAGTCGATCATCCCTTCGGCATCTGAGGTTTCTCTGGTTAAATGGACGCTATATAACATCATGCCGGTAACGATGACAGCATCTGACTTGCTGGTGTTCGCGCCTAATGAGCTGAAGGTTGACTTCAATTTTTCCGGCATTGCTCCTGACACTCCGAGCATGAGAACAGCGGTAACAAACAGCTTGGAAGCTTTCTTCCGTGATCAAACCGATGTAGGTAAAACGCTGGAGTCTGACGCATACCGCTCTGCTATTTGGGCTACAGTCGATATGGAGAACGGACAGCAGATTGAGTCTTTTGATTTGAATACCCCTGCGGGTGACATTGTTGTATCATCCAATGAGATTCAAACACTTGGAACGGTCACATTCCCATGAGTACCCGGCTTTTCAAAAAGCGCAGAATTGATGAGATTGCTACTAGCATTGCTCATTACCTGCCTTCGGGCAATCTCTTTGCAGCGGCTTTCAGAGAAGGCACTGTTCTCCGCAGCTTTATTAAAGGTCTTGCCGGTGAGTACGAGAGAGCAATTGAGCAGCTTCGGATACTTATCACCGAGTTAGACCCTCGCACAACAACTTTGTTCATTGCAGAGCTTGAGCGAAATGTGGGTATTCCTGATGGCTGCTTTGATGGTCGTGGTGACATCGAAACACGAAGGCTTCATGTCCAGGTAAAAATGGCAATGATGAATATCCAGAATCACTTGGAGATGATTGATCTTGCCGAAGCTTTGGGCTTTAGCATCCAGATACTTCACCCTATTGATCAAGCTCTGCTGCCTCAGCAGGTTCCATTCGTTTTACAGAACCCGAAGCGGCTAAGAAATACGATCATTGTTAAAGGCAACAATCTTGTTCCGAATGCTCTACCTCAGCAAGTACCATTTGTTGTCGGGAAGGCTCAAGAGCAAAACATTCTGAAGTGTGTGCTGGATAAGGTTAAACCAGCTCAATCAATTATTATTTACCAGAACTCATAGGTGAGAAGAACATGTCAGCTACCGACAAGAATTACATTGATGACGAAACAAGCTTTGCTGCTGCTGATGCTAACGGCTTAACTAGGGAGTTAAACAGGGCTATCCTTTCTACCGGTCAGACACTTGATGAAGGTGACAACGAGCAGACCGGTGTCGCTATGGGTACCTATTCTCACCTTGCTCAAGGCTACTCCGACTCTGGTTCAGCAAACAACTACATTCTTTCAAACTCATTGACCTCACTTCAGCCGGTGAAGGCTTATGTCAATAGCATGAAGGTTCGTTTCAAGGCTGGCTCCACTAACACTGGTGGCTCAACTGTAAACGTAGAAGGAATCGGCTCTTCGCCTATTCTTACGTCAGCCGGGGTCGCTTTGATCGGTGGTGAAATCCAGGCTAACGCATGGATTGAGATGGTTTATGACACCACATCAAATTCTTTCTTGATCACAAGCACATCAGGTGCATCGGCTGCTAAGGTTCCATCCGGCTACATATCTGGATTCGGAATGGCTAACGATGCTGGTGACACAGAGCATGACATTCTGTTCAATGTTGGTGTTGCTTCTGATGCTGAAGGTCGAGGAACGCTTGATAACAAAGCTGGTGCTACGATTGTTAAGCAGATTGATAATACATGGACAGAAGGAAGCGGTCTTGGTGGCAGACCGGCTGCTGTTGCCCTTGCTCCTGACACTTGGTATCGCTGCTTTGCTATAGCAAAAACAGGTGGTCAGGTTGACTTTGGTTTCGATCAAGCTGATGCAGCAGATGCTGCAAATTTGATTGCAGCTGCCCAGGTTGCTGACCCAACATGGACATACTACCGGCAGGTTGGTTGGGTTTTAACAGACCCATCTGAAAACATCTTTCAGTTTATTCAAGACGGTGACTACTTTACATGGTCAAATGCTGATTCACCTTATCATCACCCGTTTACAGGTAGTGTTGGTTCTCGTGCTGCTGTCACTGTTAGTGTTCCTCCGCATTGTCGATTAGTTGGCAATGCGCAAATTCAACCTAATTCCGTTGGTTCTCATTATTTGAACATAACAAGTGAAGATCAATTTGATTCTGTTCCTGCAAGCGGGTATTCAACGGCTGCTAGTTTTGCGTCCGGTACTGATGCGGTGAACATTCCCGCCTCAATAAATATTAAAGTTAATTCATCAAGCCAAATTTATCAAAGGGCTTCATCTGCTCAACCGTGTTCGGTTTGGTTCGATACCTATTTTTATGATCGCGGCAAAGGTTAAGCAATGCCTATTCCTGCAATCAACAACACTTTGAAAACTGCCGGTGGTCTGGTTCTTGCGACTGTGATCACCGGTCTGCTGACAATGTGGCATGATGTGAACGCTTATGATTCGGAAGTTCAAGCGATTGTTCAACCGCTTGTTGAATCGCAGAAAGCAATCATTGATTCGCTTGATAAGAATGCAGAACAGACAGAACGAAATACGCAAACCTTTCAGCTTTATGTGACCGGTCAAAGAATCGACAGCATGAAGAACAGAAAGCGCAACCATCCTGAATCATGGTCAGATGATGATGAAAAGGAACTGAAGAAACTTCAAAAGCGGTATGACAAGCTTGAAGATGTACTTTGGAATTCGGTGCAACCATGACTGAAAGAATCAGAACAGAATTTATTGCTGTTCACTGCTCTGCTACAAAACCGAGCCAAGACATCGGTGAAGATGAAATTCGCTTGATGCACAAAAAGCGTGGCTGGTCTGACATCGGATATAACATTGTTATTCGCCGGTCAGGGAAGGTTGATATTGGCAGACCGCTTGATGCGGTTGGCGCGCATGTGAAATCGTTCAACCATATTTCTCTCGGTGTCTGTATGGTTGGTGGTGTCGCTGAAGATGGCACCCCGGAGAACAACTTCACACCGGAGCAATGGTCATCTTTGGAGACTGTTTTGCGCTTCTGTAATCTGGTGTATCCTGAAGCAGTTATCCAGGGTCATCGTGACTTCTCGCCTGATCTTGATGGTGACGGTGTTATCGAACAGCATGAATGGTTAAAAGAATGCCCATGCTTTGATGCAAAAGGATTTGCAAAGGAAATTGGTCTATGACTGACAAAGTAACAAGCATCAAAGATGATGTTGATGATACCCCGCATGTTCCTTTAGTTCGGAAGAACGGTGAGGTCAACGGAAGGTTCGGTGCATTTTGCAACAAGATAATGCAGATAGGTGGTGCTGCGCTTGTTATTGCTGCTGTACCATCACTGCTTGCGGTTCTATGGCAGACATACACTATTTCAATTCAGAACCAATCGACACAGCAACAGATTCAGATTGCTCTAACTCACATGGTTGGTCAGGGAACCCTCGATGCCGAAATAAAGCGTCTTGATGAAAGCGATAAATCTCTCCAAGAGAAAGACGCTGACATTGAAAAGACAATGGATAAAAACTATTCGGAAGCGAATGCTCGCTTCGCAAAGCTTGGTGATCTAATTCGTGACCATCGTTCACTTCACATTAGGAGCAAATAATTATGTTGGGATTGGCTGTTAAGCTTGGTGCCGGTCTGGTAGGACAGGTTATTGGTCTCGTTGGTGACAAAGGCAAAGCGGCACAAGCTGACCTTGTTGCTCGCGCAGAGAACATGAAACGCTCATGGACAGATGAGGTGCTTGTTATTTACTGGTTCTCTCCGAGTGTCATTGCCTGGTTCGACAAAGAAAAATCTCTTGAGGTGCAGCAGACTATGACTGCTGACCCGGAGCTTTTTGCTCTCCAGGTTGCTATTACAGCTGCTGTGTTTGGTCTTGGTAAGATCAATGGTCGCATCGAAAAATAAATTGGAAAAATAATGAACGCAAAGGTACGCATTAACGATTTACCTCAAGACGCTCCTAACGATGCGCCACTTACCCTTGATCGTGACGTAGCGATTGTTGAAATTGAAGTTCCTGACCAGCTCAACTGGAAGGGAACACTTAACCAGATTTCCAATCAATACATTGTTGTGGTTGATGGTCGAAGATCATGGCACACACTAGCGAACCCAAGCATTAACGCTATTGACCCTGATTCGGGCGTTAACAACAACATTGTTTCTGGTGGCACAAGTGACCAGCCGGTGTACATTGGCTCTTCAACTGTCGGCATTCTGAATTATGGTGGTGGCAGGGATACCGACCCAACATACCCTGCTGGCTCTGTTCTTCATGCTTCAATCCTTTCTGGATATGACGGTCTTGTTAATGCAATTGCGTCAACAATGGTCAGCGCATTTCACAACCTTATTGCCTACAGTACCGGCGGGCATCATTTCATCGGTGGTGGCTCATTCCATCGAATTCTTGGTGGATCAACAAGCGCATCGGCTTACTGTGTCATTGTTGGTGGCACAAGGAATACCATCAACGATGGTAAATTCAATTTCATTGGTGGTGGCACTGAAAACTATGTTGACGTTCCTAGCGGTGCTGAAGGTGGTTCTGCGATTCTTGGTGGCAGACTGAACCGCATAGAAGGTGGTCACTCATCAGCAATTATCTATGGTGCAAACAATCGCATCGGTGCTTCACCATACGCTTTAGCTGGCGGCAACGGTTCGCAAGCTTTGAATTTTGGCACGATTGCGCTTGGTGAAAATGTCATTTCGCGCAATGTCAATCAGATTTCATTCGGCAAGAACATTGATTGTCCCTCGAATAATATGCGAGGCGCGATTGTGACCGGTTTCCGCGAACACACCAATGCAGGTGATTCATTCAGATCGCAAGTGCGCTATGTCGGCACAACCAGCGAACAGACCGCACCGGCAGAAGATCTGACGACAGATGGCGGCGTAAATGACATCAAAATGCCGTATGACAACTGCGTGATGACTGGTGTTGCTTTGATCACTGCTCGTGATTCAACAACCGGTGCTGTTGCGGTGTGGTCTCTGGATTGTGTATTCAAACGTGTAGGTGGAACAACTACCCGGCTGAAGGGTGCTATTGCTGACCGCACAGAGATTGTCAACGAAGGAAACTGGTACACCGGCAGCGGTGTTCAATGTGGCTTCGGTGGTTCCGTTGGCAACCTCTACTTCCAGGCTTGGGGTATGGCTGATCGTGTGATCGAATGGTCAGTCGATATTGATTGGTCTGTTCTTGGTGACGCATCATAAAAAAAGCCCCTCATTGAGGGGCTAGTCTTAAAGCTCTAAACCTGCGTCAGGCTCATCATCTTCCGGTTCTGGGTCATCATCCCAGGGTGGAATATCCGGCATCAGCTCACCCTCAATCACTTCAGGGGCATCAGGAGCATCAGCAAGCTTGTCTCCACCTGCCAAGCCTTCCGACTCAGCGATAGTATCATCAAGACCAAGATCACTGTTGATGTCGGTTGCGGTTGATGTGGGCTGGCTAGGTGGCGCACTTGCGCTGATGTCTGTTACTTCATCAGCCGAATGCATGCCCAGCATCACATCAGGCGCGTACAGCCGACCAAAGAAAGCAGCAGCACGATAACGAAGCATCAGCTCAGGCATCGTCTTCCACTTCGAGCCAGACTTATCGACCCAGCCTTCAGCCTTCGCCATAGCCATAGTCACTTCAGGAGACTCCAGCACTTCGCCAGTTTCCTTACTGGTCGCGTATGCAATGCAGCCGCGATTCATGTTGCCTTGCTCGCCGGTCATCCGGTAGTTGATCACGCTGAAGCGTTTCGACTGCTCAAGCGCACCAATGATGAAGGCGCTGCTGAAAGAAGGCTTGCCGTGAATGATATTCATGTTTTGCATGATGGCGATTTCTGACGAGCCAGTACGAGCAGCCATCTCGACCGCAATCATGCAGTTAGCAACATTGTTTTGATAAGCTGATGGAACAACGCTGGATGAAGCAAGAGCAGATGCTTTCCGCTGAATCAAGCCAAACCGCTTTTCATCGGCACTCTGAGCTTCGCGCTCAGCCAGCGACATGCGCCGCTCTTCAATAGTTGGTAGTTGTTTTTCTTCGCTCATTATTCGCCCTCGTTATTCTGATTTGCAAACTCTTCGTATGTTCCAACATACACAAGAGCAAAAACATGTTTTTGACCATACTTGTTGCCAAACCGTTTGGCATTTTCATGAATGTTGTGTTTGGCGGTTTTGTTTACATAGGTTTCCATGATTATCGCACCACTTGATTCGTGCCAAGCTGTATCATGCTCGGTTGCAAGAACAAACATCTCTTTGTTTTTGCCGAAGCTCGCAAGGTTTGATTGAATTTTTTTGCTCATTTGTACCATCCAGGTAATGAGATTTCGTTGACCTTTTCTTCGTAGCCTTGCCAAACACCGGTCTTTTTACACTGCACAAAATCAAGCAGCAGTGACCGGTATTCATCGTGACCACGAGCAAAAGAATCAGAACTAAGGACATAAGGAGCAGCCAAGAAAGGCTCTTCCTTTTCAGCTGCAACGAAGATGAATCCCTTCGGCTGCTCACCGAAGCAGTTTAATATACCATCGCTGTAAAGCGCAGCCTGACGATGGTATTTGTAATTCGCAACTGCTTTTGCGAACCCAGCAGGTGAAGCATCAACCGTTGTCTTTAGATCAATAACGTAGCCATTGAAATAATTATCGACCCGGCACTTCATCTTCTCGCCTGTCTCTTCATCGACCCAATAAAGGGTCAGCTCTTTATCACCTTTGGTAAGAACCGATGCAGCAGCTTTGTTGTTGAAGATGCTTTCGCGCATCAAAAGAATCTTTGCCTGGTCATCGTGCGACACAGGAATCAAACCTTCATTCTCGGCTTCCCATTCCTGCCAAGCTTCAAGAAGTTCTACCGTTGCCGGTGAAGGATTCTTAGCTCCAATCTGAGCCTTTGTAGGCTTCTTCAGATTTGGTTCGATGCAATAGTTCTTTTCAAAAAGATCAGGCTCAAGAACGGCACTGTGAAGAGCTGCGCCGAATTCCATTGCAGGAGTTCTTTCATCAGGGGTTTCCATATACGCTTTGCAGTGTGCCGGTGTTGGCAGCATGTGACCGAGCGTGGTGTTGTTAATGCCTTCGGCTTTGAAGTATTCAACGTCAGGCAAGTTGCGAATAATTTCGCCCATTGGTATTTCCTCTCTCTGTTAGGGTGTTGTAACAGTAACACATGAGATGTTATGCTTGCAACACCTATAACACAACGGAGTAAAGCATGAGTCTCACTAAGATGCGCGCACGACTGAAAGCCGAGCAGCAGGGTAAAGACCCTGATGCTGCCGGTGACAAGGTTGAGAGCGGTGATGTAATCCAGAAGCCGAGCCGGTATAAAGACTGTCACTTTTGCGGTCAATCAACCGACAAAATGAAGAACCACATTGCGAAGGTGTTCAAAGAAACCTTTGCCAATGTTTCAAAAACCTGCCGCATTGTCGGTATCTCTCGTGGTCGATTCTATTCGTGGATAGAGAACGACCCAGAGTTCAAATTTAAGATCAACGGAATCACTGAACGCTGTAACAAGCGTCCAAGATGACCAAACTGATAACACTTCGGGATTATCAGAACGAGGCTGTTGAGCGCGCAGCAAATGCGCTGCGTGTTCATCAGTCTGTTTTGATTCAAAGTCCAACAGGGACAGGCAAAACAGTGATGGCTTCTGCCATTACTCAACGAGCAAACAGAAAGGGCAACAAGGTTTGGTTCACAGTTCATCGTGACTTCCTCTTGATGCAAACTGCCGGAACCTATAAAAACTTCGCCATTGACTATGGCTTTGTTGCGGCAACCAAAGTTGCTAACGAGCAATCACCGAATCAAATCTGTGCAATTGATACACTCAAGCGCAGAATCGAAAAACTCCCCCTGCCTGACCTGGTGCTAATTGATGAGGCTCATCATTGCACTGCTGCCGGATGGTCGATGGTCATCAAATATTGGCTTGAGCGTGGAGTAAAGATAGTCGGTCTGTCAGCAACACCACGCAGACTTGATGGAAAGGGTCTTGGTGGTCACTTTGACTTCATGGTGACATCACCACCTGTCTCATGGTTCATCGAACAAGGCTACCTGTCTGACTACACGATGTTTGCGCCAACCATGATCGACACCTCGCATATCCATTCTAGGGGTGGTGACTTTATCAAATCTGAGCTTGCTGAAGAAATCGACAAGCCAAGTATTACCGGAGACATCATTCAGCACTGGCGGGAACACGCTGAAGGACTCACATCTGTAGGCTTCGCTGTATCAATTGAGCATTCACAGCATCTCACAGCAGCCTTTAATGCCGCTGGCATACCAGCAGAGCATCTGGATGGCAAAACGCCTTCAGCACAGCGTACAGCAGCCGCAATGAGGCTTGCGTCAGGCGAAACAAAGATACTATGGAACGTAGACCTGTTCGGTGAGGGGTACGACCTCTCAGCGCAAGCAGGAACGGATGTAACCATTGACTGTGTGGTTGGTGCTAGACCAACTAAAAGTGAGGCTCTGTGCCTCCAGCAGTGGGGCAGGGCTTTGCGACCGAAGAAGGATGGCTCCAATGCCATTATTCTTGATCACGCAAGCAACTCAGTTCAACAGGAACACGGTCTGCCTTGCGAGGATAGGAAGTGGTCGCTGAAAGGTGTTGCTCAGGGTAAAAAGAAAAAGGAAAAGACCGTTCCAATCAGGCAGTGTAAGCAGTGCTTCCATGTTCACAAGCCAAGCCCTCAATGCCCGAACTGCAAATACATCTATCCGGCTCAGGTTCGTGAAGTAGAAGAGCGCGCAGGTAATCTTGAGCAGGTAAACAAGGAAGAGGTGATTGAGCGCAGGAACAAGCGAAGGGAAGTTGGCATGGCAAAGACTTTACCTGAACTTCAAGAGATAGCTAGGAACCGAGGCTATAAGCCTGGGTGGGCTGAACACGTTTTTAACTCAAGGAACAGGGCAACGGTATGAGCATTATTAGGAAGCCAAAAAGAAGAAGATTGCGATGGTTTACATACAGTTTGCCGTGGTCGCCTTATTATACGAGCATTCTAGCTTACTCAAAGAATGACGCCATAAGAAGATTGCAGTCTCAGTATTGCTGCTTAAAGGAAAAGAAAATGCTTGATCGCTTAATAATACACAATGGGAGGAACTAACATGAGTAAAATAGCATTACTAGATGTTGATAGTAAGATACCCAATCTTGCTTTAATGAAACTGTCAGCTTGGCACAAGGCTCAGGGTGATAAGGTTGAGTGGTATTCGTCATTGTTTCGTAATGACTATGACAAGGTTTATGCCAGCAAGATTTTTGATTTCTCTGATGGGTCGATGCTTGACCCTGACCGCATGATTATTGGCGGTACTGGTTACGACATGAGCAAGGTTGTTTATCCTGATGCTGAAAGGATGAGTCCTGATTATTCAATTTACGATTACCCGCACAATATAGGGTTTGCTATGCGCGGTTGCCGATTGAAATGCTCGTTTTGCGTAGTTCCTCGCAAAGA
>Ga0070729_10006380_pt1 | contig 11638 bp, 5 predicted proteins | sample tdDd472_FD_66725 | JGI IMG/M metagenome (GOLD analysis project Ga0070729, IMG submission 66725) | Marine sediment microbial communities from the Atlantic coast under amendment with organic carbon and nitrate - tdDd47.2 | ecosystem: Environmental > Aquatic > Marine > Coastal > Sediment | place...
ATGCTTGTATCCTTATTTAGCACTCCTAGAGTGGTATTGGTGGATTGGCCAGTAATATCGTCCAAAGTAAATACACCGGAAATATTCGATAGAGTTAGAGAATTGTTGACTCTATTTGAAACCACACCTTGTGCGCCTGAAACTGCTTGGATTACAATTTCGCCATCGCTGAATAGGAGAGCAGAACCGTCAACTGTAAGATTGATTAGGCCGGATGCAATTGGATCAATTCCCGTTTGCTCAACCAATTCATCTTCAATAAATCCTGCGCCGCCCACACCAGCATCGATCATTTCGATTTGGAAGATTTGGCGCGCATCGAATGTTGTTTGTTGCCTGTCGATTGATACAACCTCAACCTCGGTATTGCTCGAAAGACCTTTCAGTAGGTTGACCGAGCTATTGCCGGTTTCAAAAATTCCACTGATGTCCGTCAAAGTCACGGTATTGGCATCCCTATCAGAGATTGTGCCTGTTGCGCCTGTGTCCACTTGAAGGACCGTTTCTCCTGCTGAGAAGTTGGTAGCAGACTGAGAAACAACAATCTCCAGATTTGCGAATTTAGGATTCTTCAAAACGCTGATGGTCCGGAAGTCATTGGATGTAGGAATGGTGTTGGCTTCTGTGTTTGATAGAAGCATACCGATTCCAACGCGACTTGCGTACAATTCCGAAACTACGTTTGCACCATGTCCACCTGGAGGAGAAATGACGGCTCTAGCTTGTGCCTGTGTGCTGATGATAGGATCACCTTCAGAAGTGATGTTTCCTGTATTCGCGGCAATCACGATGTCGGCATAGGTATATCCTGATCCACTATCGACCATTTGGATATCTAGAATGGAGTTTGATGTCGGATTCATAGTTACCACTGCATTAGCCGATCTACCGTCACCATTGATAATAACTCTAGGCAGAATTTGGACCTCAGAAGTCTGATTAGGAATGGTGGTAAAAGGTTCGTTAATCAGAATTCTGCGTTCACTGCCAGTTACGATATATTCGGTGATTGTTCTCAACTGACCTGCGCCCGCGCCAGACGAAATGTACACGGACGAATTCTTGTAGAAATCGGTGTTGGAGGACAAAGCCGAGGTAAGCCGGGATTTAGCCGAAATAGTCGTGCTGGTATTAGATGACAATCCAGTGATGGTTGATGCCAGGGCGAAGCTCCTGATCGTGTTGGTGACACGGAGAGTGTTGTTCGCAGTAAAAATTCCTACGATGACGCCAGAAGCTGTTCGTCCTTGGCCATCCACGCCTTCAATTTTTTCTTCAACAAATCCAGAAACGTCAGGCACAGTCAACAGGAAGTCCGTAAATTGATCACCGTTTAGCGAGAATAGGAGGTTGTTACCAGAAACCGCAGCCTCTTTGATGGTACATGTTGCATATGAGTTATAGGATTCACCGGACGATAGGATGTTGATCGATTCGATGGAACCAGAAACTGCATTTCCCGAGACATTTGCATTTGGAATAACCGGCATAAACTCAGTGGTTCCAAACAGATCGTTTTGAGCCGTAGGAATACTGTACATGTATTTCCACTGATAACCATCTGCCGTGATGTAGATATCATCGGATGGAGATGTTTGGGTGGAAAGTGGCTGAGATACCGAAGGCACTCCTCCATTGTTGCTGATGCATTTGAAAACGGTTGTTGTACTACCTTCGTCGGACATGACGTAAAAGTTTTTGGTAGATAGCTCATCATCCAAATCCGAATACTCAGAATAAACAGTTCCAGATACCCAAGGAATATTTCTCACCATTAGCGAAACATTGCTTGATGTAATTTGCTTACCAAAAATCAAACTGTCATAAAGATCATAGTGGGAAGATTTTACGTCCTGAGTGGGAACAGTAGGCTCAGTTTCGTTAGAATATGGAAGGCTTCTGTGCGCGCCCAAGTAATACATATCCGAGTTGCCGAAAGAATCTTTAAAATCCTCGGCAACGGATACTTTGAAATCATTTGTTAGAATACTAGGCATTATTTCCTCATGCAATTTCTATAGATGAATTGGCAACGGAAACTCCACTGTTTGTGGTAGATACTTTCGAAATAGAACCGAAAATTTCATTACCGGATACGTGCAGAATTTGTTTAATTGCGTCTTTGTATTTAGACAACGAAATACCCGAAACCACATCATAGGAATATTCCTGATAGTAATAGGAATCCTGAATTTTCTTTTCGCTGCTCAAATGAGAATCGGTCGTTTCCCAATGTCCCTCAGAAATACCTTGTCGAGTAATAGCCGTTTCGCCGGACATAACAAATGGGAATCCTTCTCTTTCAAGAGATACTTCCGTTCCATCAATATATCCGTATCCAGATGAAATGACTTCCACTCCAGTTACAATACCGTTTGCGGCAATAACAGTTCCTGTAATATCCGAATTGTCGCCAATTGGTCTGGATTCTTCATCGGAATACACCTCATCAACCCAAGTTGTTGCGCCGGAAATGCTACCCGTAATCGCATAATTGGATTGGAATGATACCGAGAATGAATTTCTTTCAACCAAAAGGATGTCGTATCCGTTTACAACCTCGAAAGATTTGACTGTGCCTTTGGCAGTTTCGGATCCGCCAATGTTTTGAATCAATTCTTCACCTGGGATAAAGCCACCGGAAGTGTTAGATACAAGGGCATAAAAATCGCGGCGATCATAGGCAGCGATGTCATTCTGGCGCGCCCGAACAAATGGATCCAGATTATAATCTGTGCCTGGATTAATTCGGGTCAGCGTTGCGATAGAACCGATTTCAATCGTGGCCGATGTCAACAGATCCGCAATAGGAGTATTTTCATCACCATCAGGAAGAATTGGGAATCCGTATCCAAAATCCATGTTGATCGTAACGTTTGCATCCAGACCAGCTGTTACCGGCAGAGTTGGTGTCGGCGCTTCATGGTAACCTACGCCAGGCTCGGTAACGGTTACCGTCGTGATCGTGCCATTTGCATCTGTTGCAATTGTTCCCACGGCATCCACGATAACGTCACCATTCGCAAATCCACCACCGCTAAACGTGATCAGAGATCCGTTGGTGTATTGAGTACCGCCGTCAACCACCGTTATCGAATCAACAAATCCAACACCGGAGTTCTCACCGTTTAGTTTGATATTCATGTAAGGAATTCCGGCAGCGTTGTTGCCGCCTAGAAGATCCGTATTGACCAGAACGTTTTCGGTGTCTTCAATGATGCCGACCTTGAAGTCTGCACCAAAACCTTCACCAATATCCGTTAGTGGTCTCTCTAGGTGAATGATGTTTCCTGGAGTTGCTGCGGTATTTGCAGTTGATCCAACATACAAGCCAAGATCCGAACTAATAGTTCCTTTCCAATCTCCGTGTGTAACCTCGGAATATCCAATTGCAGATCCAGCATGATCCGATGCAACAGTGGTGAAGGCACCAAGTGCCGCGGTATTTGCCCAATAGCTCGTGAATCCAGATCCGTCCGCTGTGTTCGATGTTCCCATGTTGAAACCATCGATATGGACGGAAAGTTCTCCTGCCGACATATCAACATAAAGTCTGACCTCGTGATCAGAGCCATCATCAGGCAACTGGTGACTTGGAACTTCCACAATTGCATGGGAATTTGCGTCCGCAACCACACCAGAGAACGCGTAAAGTGAAACCTTGGAAGTATTTGCGCTCGATGGAGCCATAGCCAAAATTGTGCCGTTTGTGGCATTGCCAACTTCAAACGCCACACCAGATTGTAGAGGTGTTGGGAAAGTCGTGTTGAAACTTGCTACAAGGTCGTTATTGGCAATCACGGTATTTGCAACACCAAGATCCGTCGCCAAAGTTTCGATGCTAAAGGTGTCTTCAACTCCTATGATCTTAGACGCATCCAGATCCTTTGTTACGTCATACCATTCAAATTTAGGAGGAGATACCTGAGTGTTTCTCTCAGTTACTACATAGAATTCGTGATCTGGATGGAAAAAGAAAGGTTCCGTATTTCCCCACAGACCTACATATGTCGTGTTTTGAGCAATCACGATTCCGCTTGCATCAACGTTTGTGATTGTATCAATCACGCCGTTGGAAGACGTGTTTCCTTCCAAGTGGATATCGACCGCGCCTGTGTTTGCGATAGAGTTAATATTTGCAGTAATCAGAGTTGATAGGCCGCGGACGTCATTGCCAGCATCGTATGCACCGAAGATGCCGCTTACAGTGACATTTGCTCCATCAACAGACACAATCTTGCCCTTGGCACCAATCGTGTCCACAGATAGCGTGGAAATCGTGGCCGTGATCAAGGAGTTAGCAACACTTTGGATAGCGACATTAGATACCCAATCGCCAAATGCAGCGTTGGTGGTGATCACCGACGCATTGGCCGTTACAACTTTGGCCTCATTTTTTGTAACAATTGTGTTTGCACTACCATAAATGTACTGGACGATATCGTCGCCAGGTGAAAATGGACCGGTATTTGCCGAGATATTGAACGTGACTACGGATTCCTCTTCTAGGATTTCGCCGTTTGCATGTCCTGTCGTATCCAAAGTTAGCGTTTTGGTATCATCGAAAGTGGTGCCGTAAAGAACGTTTATGACAACTTCTGAGTTTGCCGAGGGCAGGCCAATAACGTCGCCATTTGCGTCGGTATTTGCAATCGAAATAACCTTTCCTCGTGCAACTTCTGCCGATAGTGCATCAACACCAATCAGCGTGTCGCCAACTGAAACATCGGTATTCAAGTCGGAAGAGGACAGAAGGGTCAGTTTCTCTTTTCGTTGAGTGACGGTTTCAAAATCCAGGAACTGATATCTTGGATCCGAATTGTCGTTTCCGAGCATTGCCGTAGCGACGTAAACCGAGGTGTCAAATTCCGATTGCGAGTTGGAATAGCCCCAACCACCATTTACCAGATTGAATTCGACTCGACCGGTGGCATCCTCCACACTCGATACCCGAACTTTACCTTGTACGCCGTCGGCTCCAACTGCGTCAAATACATCACCGATTTTGTTGTTTCTTCCTCCAAGCGTGATGCTGATATCGGTAAGGGATCCTGAAATAATCGGCGCATCTTTCAAAACGCCGTTTTCTGTAATTCTTTCTCCTGGGGTGAAATTGCCTCGAACGGATGAAAGATAAAGGATATCAATGATTTTACCGTTTACTCGCTTTGTATTAGCAGTTTCGACAAATGCCTTTGCGCCAGATGTGGCACCGGTGATTTCACGATTGACCATATCCTGAGTTCTATCGTTTTTGTAGACCTCAATATAAGGCCATCTGCGCCAAACCGATTCCGATGGCTTCAAGATATCGCGTCCTGGGTAGTAGACCTTTGCGCTTTCGCCATAGACCAGTTTCATGAACAATTGAACGGACTGCTCCGAACCTTTTGTTCGATACAGCTCCATAATATGCTTATTCAGGAATCTTTGGTCAGTCAAAGTGTCATACGGAAGGTCCGCAAGATATTTCTCTTTGAAGTGCGTGAGAAATTTGTCCAACGATTCATCAATGTCATTGGATTCAAACATCTTTCGAGACACATTTGTGGAATATCCTTCTTGGGTTTCCAAGAATTCATAATAGGCGCGAATGAACGCAACCATAATGTCTGCGTCCTCGCGGTATACGCCAGGAAACTGCTCCTCAATTGCGTGTGAGATTGTCTTGGAAATCTCGTTTATCATCTTGTGTTAACTCCGTTAACTGTTAGAGTTACATCCTCAGGTCTAATTGAAATAATTCTGTCCTTAGGTGCAACAATGTCTTTGCATTTGATTTTGGCATAATAAGCCAATTCTGTTCCAGTGTAGGAATCCACCACTAGGTCAGAAACTCGAATTTCTCCTGTGGCATAATCAACGGTACCGACATTTCGTTTCAGATAAACAAAGCTGTCGCCACGGTCTCTTAGAATGTGCAGATTGCCAACACCATCATCTTGAATAAATCCGGTTGATCCAGCATACACAAATGCTGATGATTTAATTGCCCATTCATATTCTTCCAGTGAAGTTATTTTGGACAGATTGTGATCGGGATTAAGCTCGTTATTGAAGTTCAAGTAGAATGTTTCGGATTCTCCAATAACAGGTGCAGTTGGAATAATGACCAGAATATTGGTTTCATTGGATACGATAGAAGAATCGGCACCGTCAATTTCAGAAACAAATTTGGAAAGACGCATTGTCTTTTTGAAGTCCGACAATTCGGTTAGGGAATAATTCGAAATTGCAGAATTGACCAAAGTTTCAATATCGGCAGTTGATTTCTCGGTAATATCAATATTGTAATTGACGGTAGAGTTTACATCCACGTACATAAACTTAGGCGAAATTACCAAAGGCTCAATACCAATAGGACATCTTTTCTGGAGAAAACTGCTATATTTCTTTTTGTTGGTCTCAGAAACACCATCGGCATTCTTTACATCAACTGCGACGACCACACGTCCGTATCTAGGAGGATCAAGTTCTTCACCGCCATATACGGATACTGCTTGAACCTCCGAATAGGTATTCTTTAGAAGAATTTCATAGTCGGATTCTGTGATGGCACGATCCTGCACCTGAATAGACTTTGGAGCAAAGTATCGAACGGACTCAATTCCTTCCCTTTCCGCACCACCTTCTGCTGCCGAGGTAGTCGATGTCACTGAGGTGTAGCCTTGAATGGCCTCGGCCGCTGTGAAGTTGGTGGCACCATTGGCTTCCTCACCCAACGTTGTTCGATAGGAGATTTCAATCACTTGACCGACCTGAGGCTCATAACCAAAGACATTTTGGCCGAAGGAAATCGCGTAGGTGTCATCCTCGTATGCCTGCAAATAGAACACATTATCCGTTGAGCCTACGCCAAAGATCGTATCTCTAAATTTGAATTCGGTCTTAGGCGAATTCTCGTTGGAGTTATCTCTTACGGAAATGCGAATTGAATTTGTGTCAACATTTGAATTGGAGATTGCATACACAGAATTGACCGAAGTTACACTATGCGCCTCGGTTACGTTTGTTCCTTCAAATACTTCCAGTCCTGAATACGTGTAAATGCCATCCACAGGAATAATGGACACACTTTCATCGGTGTAAAATGAGAATGTTTTATTCTGGCATTTTGCATTGAATCTGGTGTTTCTAGGAATCACCACCGACTTAGCGCCATCGGTTACCGACATATTCACAGATAGAACAGCACGGGCAGATCGGCGCGATCTTGGAATATAATTCAATTCCTTGGCATGAGAAATGACTGATTCCTTCAATTGGGCAGAATCAATGAACATTTCAGCAAATGCCATATTTGTGTAAAAGTTGTTTTGGAACGTGTTATATGCCAACACGTCCAGTAGGACCGACATATTGGATCCTTCAAAATCATAATCCTTGAACCTATCCTGTTTCTTTAGATAGTCCTTTAGATTGGATCTGATTTTGTCAAAATCAAGTTCTGTGAAATTTTCCTTAGTCATTATCGGACCTTACTTAGAGTAACATTAAATTCAATTGGTTGCGTGATATTTATAACGTTGAAAAAGATTCTGATGTTAACAGAATTGCCGTCAATGTCTGAGGTAGCATCAACAGAAATCAAATTGCACCTAGGCTCATAAATTTCAATCGTGTCCTTTACCTTTTCCTGAATTAGGACCAAAACGTCAGGCGTGATGTTCTCAAACAACATGGCTCGGATATCAGATCCCAAATTAGGTCTAAACAATCTTTCACCTCTGTCCGTTAGGAGTAGATTTCGAATTGATTGCTTAACTGCCGTTTCGTTTGTAATTCTTGCGATATCCCCCGACACTGGATTTACGTCCATGGTCATAGGGAAATCTGAATATAGTTCTTGCGTTTTATTTCTGCCTATTGCCATTACGCTAATCCTTTCCTAAATTTGTCGCTCGAATGCGCCAACAGATATTGTTTCTCTTGCTCAGACACGCTGGACTTTTGTATCCAGGTTCTGCGATTTGAATTGGTGTCAATATGGACAAATGTATTATACAAACCAATTCCCTGGAATCCTTCCAAACTTGCCGCCTTAATTAGATCCGCATGTGTCAAAGATCCTTCAATGGCAATATCCAAAGCATTTCCATACATGTGCATTGAATTCTTTGAGGCGCCAGTATTTCCCTGGATCTGTCTCAGATAAACCAGATTATACCAAGGGGATCTATATGCAGAATTGACCGTTAGTTTTTTATTCAATCTTTTGCCAACACGATATAGCTTAACGAATACCTCCGGCCGATGGATTACAATGTATTTCCAACCAAAATCGTCATAGTTTTCAGTATCGTCCCAATGCTCTAGGATTCCGGTATTCTGGAATTCATTTTGAGCGATAATCCCCATATTCTTCACTGAATCCGAAAAGCTGAAATAGTCATTACCATCCTCAGTCAGGTTAGAAACCATTTCCATTTCTTCGGTAGAGATTGGAGTATTTATCGTAGGATATAGTTCGATTCCATTTCTTGAATTAATTCGGGCAGCTGCCTGTTCTGTCCGACGCTTTCTTTCTTCCGCAGGAATTCTCCAATTACCATTCACGACTGAATTGATAGACTGGCGATAATCATTGGTCTTGAACACTTTATCCAGAGTTACGATTTTTTCCAATACGCCTTTTAGACCATCAACAGGTCGTTTTACCAATTTTTCAATTTCACTGGAAAGCTTACACGCGCGGAACATAATGAATAGGATTTTCTTTGCGTCGATATTTTCAAACTGTGATGCCAGACTTGCCAACTGTTCTTCGATCTTGTCTTGGATGACTTTCATGTTTCCATCCTCGAAAAACTTCTCAGCTTCCTTGGCCATTTTGTTTGCTTTTTTAAACAGCTCCTGTGCATTTGACGCTAGACCTTGGATTGTCGCAATAGAATTCTTGACAACATTTTCCAATTGCGTCTTGAATTTCTTGAACATTTGCTCCACGGCATCCTTCATCTTTTCTCCAAGGCTATTGATAGTTGCCAAGGCCTGTGCCGATGTGAAGTTGCGCAACTCGGAAATCTTTTTGATGCCTGCTTTAATGGCAGTGATTGCAGCAAATGCAAATCCAACTGCACCAAAGATGGAACAAACACCGTAGGTAATTGCTCCGCCTAGATTGTCGGTATAATAGTATTCGAGTTCCTGGATATAATCGCGTGTTGTCGGATCAGTGTCCTGAATTGAAATCGTTTCGGTGTTTTGATCAATTGATAGGAAAATGTCCTGAGTTTTCACCTCAAGGTCCTTAACGTCATACGAATTGGTAACAGTGAAATCAGCAATTTCATTTGGCGTCAATTGAGATTGATTTATTCTATTATTCACCATAGGAAAGTCCGACAAATCGTGTTTTGTCAGAATGAATTGGGTATATGCCGTAATCGAATTAACAGAATCGGAGTTTAATCTCGAAACTGGATCATTCTCAAATTCAATTAGGTTGGAATAGGAAGGCAGTTGTGCGATTGCGGCCGCTGCACTTTCATTAGCAGAAGCCGCATAATTTGTAACAGGTGCTTTACATGTCATGTGATTATACCTTTGTTAATCTCGTTAATGGCATTTAGAACAGCGGTCGGAGATACGTTCGCCTTATTGAGTCCATCGCCATCATAATAGCTAGATCCTTTGTTCGGACCAGTGACCACAGGAAGTCCAGCCCATTCTTTGGACAGATTGTTTGCAAAGTCTTCTGCGGTGATATTTCCTTTTTGATAATCGGAAAGTCCACGAATTTCCAGAAGGTAATAACAGATCGTGTCCTGTGTTTCCACATTGAACAAGGAAGATCCTGTGATTTCTGGAATGCCGTTGAGCGCGCGACGGAGTGTCTTTCTGATAACCTGATATTTACCTGCGGCAGAGGATGCAGATCCCGCGGCAACACTTTCATCTTGCCATGCCAGAACTTCATCGACGGTCATTGTCGAAAGTTCCTTAGGAAGGCCGATAACAGATCCTGAGTAAACACGATTGTAATTGCCGTTAGACTCCGCATCACCAATGACTTCGGTGAGCGAACTGGCAGCCCCGGTGTTGCGATTCCGTAGGATTGTGGTAGTGTCAAACGTTGTGGAAGTTCCTGCGTCTCCAGTCGTTCCATATGAAACGTCCACCACATCATCAACAGAAGAAGATCCTCTACCAGTCCTTGGTCTTGTGAATGTGTTGTATTGGCCTTTTCGATCTGAAACCACGGCTCTGGAAGGAATATCATCTTGCGCAATAGGAATTGCCTTCGAAGGTGGAAGTGCGGCTGTTTGTGCTTTGCCGGATGCTGCGCCCGAATCGAAATTTGGATTTCCGTCGATAAAGGTGGATCCACCTTTCATGTACGCCAATCCGCCTTCAATAGCTGCATAGGATCCACCCTTTAGGGAAGCAACACCTGCGCCCTGGATTACTACATCCGAGGATCCCTTAATGTCTATGCCCAAACCTTTAAGATATTGATCGGAGGCGCTCGTTAGGACCATATTGCCCTCGGAATAGGATCGAAGTTCACCGCCAGAATAAATGTCGATATTGTCTTCACGGGCATGCATGGAAATCTTGGATCCTGTGAGATTAATTCCTTCTGCCACGTTGAAATTCAACTTGCCCGAGATATTGAAATTGGTGTTGTTAAGGACGTCAAAATTCATGTCCCCGGATACCTTGATATTGCAGTCCCCGCCTTTGACATTGATTGAATAACTGCCCTCGACAACCAGATCCTTTCGACCTGAGGTGTATTCTCGGCTGTGGCCGCTCGAAATCAGATATTGGTCACCGCTTGATTTGATTTTGACATTTCCGTCTGGATCCACTTGAATGGAAGATCCTGATACGTGGTTTAGGGTAATATGCTCGTTATCCTCTGTCCCCGAGACTTCCACAAAAGAACCTGTCTGTGTAGATCCAATAACGGACACTTTTGAGGGATCTCCGCCTTGAACTGGACTTGGCTCGGAGAAGGTGGTGCCGTCTGCCGTGGATATATTTTCCTTTGCATCAACGGACGCTGCAAATGTCGGAGTTATTTCCGTGTCTTCTCCTGAAATGGAAGGGTGCATAGGTCCTTGACCAAATCTTGCCAAAGCTTCCTTGGATGGCTTCACGTATTCGTTTTCTGCCTCATCCCCGGATCCTGCAGGCATCGTGGAGTTTGCGCCGGAGATGGATCCCAGGAGAATAGGCTGCTGCGCATCATCGCCATCCAAAAAGAATCCAAACACCCATTCCGATGGCTGAGGCATAAGGCTCATGTGTCCGTAGGATCCATTAACCATTGTAGACCATGGACCCTCGAATTGAGGATCCTCGGCATAGCTCGGATGAAATCCAAAGGCACGTATTTGGACACGACCAGACTGTGCATCCACATCCTCTACAATAGCAATGAATGCCGTGAGATTTTTGAATCCTAATTTGTTCACAGGTCAATGCTCCAAGAGTTTAGGTTAGACAGTCCCACGATTGGATTTTTCGAATCCAATTCATATGGTTCTGTATTAGCCGCAGCTGATTTACCCAAAACACCAGCTTTAGTGATTTCTAGGTTCTGCGTATATGTGTTTTCATAATAAACATTCTCAATTGAATTAATGACATAATGGCCGGACCATTCCTCATCTTTCTCAACCGAGTTTGT
>Ga0070729_10006381_pt1 | contig 11638 bp, 11 predicted proteins | sample tdDd472_FD_66725 | JGI IMG/M metagenome (GOLD analysis project Ga0070729, IMG submission 66725) | Marine sediment microbial communities from the Atlantic coast under amendment with organic carbon and nitrate - tdDd47.2 | ecosystem: Environmental > Aquatic > Marine > Coastal > Sediment | place...
TGGTCCGGGCCGTTGGCAGCATCCCTAGAGGGTGTGAGTTTTGCCCTCAAGGTGACTTGGTTGGGAGATGACAATGTCCAACGCGGAACTGAGCAAAATCCTCTACGTTGAGGACGATCCCGATATTCAGGTTGTGGCCCAAATGGCATTGGAGGCGGTTGGCGGCTTTACCTTACGGGTGTGCAGCTCTGGCCATGAAGCGCTAAAATTTGGCGCCGATTTCGCCCCGGACTTGATACTCTTAGATGTTATGATGCCGGAAATGGATGGGCCAACCACCTTGGTGAATTTGCGCGGTATTCCCAGTTTGGCGCAAACGCCGGCGGTGTTTATGACGGCCAAGGTGATGCCATCCGATGTTGAACGCTATAAACAGCTTGGTGCCGTGGACGTTATTGCTAAACCGTTCGATCCCATGACTTTGGCATCGCGGATTCAAGAAATCTGGAGTGCCCGGCATGACGGGTGAGCCCCCCAGCATGGAGGACAAGCTTGCTGATTTGCGACTTCAGTACGCAGTGAAAATTCATGAACGTGTTAGGGAACTACAAAAGGCGATTAAAAAACTGGAAGACGTTGATGAAGACGCACGCCACAAAGTATTGGTGGATGTGCGCGACATAACGCATAAATTGGCGGGCTCTGGGGCAACGTTTGGGTTTCCGGAAGTCACAACCGTAGCGCGCCAGATGGAACATGCCTGTGTCGATTATCTGGATGGACATGGTCTGGGTGTCATCGCCCTGGAGCAGTTGCTCATTGACGCAAGTAATGAATTGAATACGGCGGCACAAGTAAAGCCGGTTGGACAGCCTTCACAATATGTTCCCGATATTCCAACACGGTTTCGGGAACCGGAACCGACCCTTCACAACAGTGATCGCAAGGCGGCGCTCTTTGTCATGGAATACGATGAAGAGACCATGTCGCAGGTCCAATTGGAAATGGATCACTTTGGCTTTGATGTGCGCATTGTCGATCACCCCTCAAAATTGATTGAAGATTTTCGTGCGAACGGCCCGGTAGATGTTATCGTGACGGGGCTGGTGTTCGATAACGATGAGACGACGGCCCTTCGTGCACTATCCATCTTCCGTGAAGATGAAGCATGTCGTGATGTTCCTGTTGTGGCGTACACACTGGCCGATACTATGGCGCTGCGGTTGGGGGCCGTTCGGGTGGGGGTCAAGGCCTACTTGGTCAAGCCGGTGGATTTAGCGGACTTGGTGGTGGTGCTCGACCATGTCACGCTTCGCCACGAAGACGAGCCTTTCCACGTACTGATTATAGATGACGACGAGAGCTTAGCCCACCATACGGAGGCCGTACTTCAAAGTGCGGGCATGACGACAAAGATCATTTTGGATCATCAAAACCTGTTTGCCGTCTTGGATGAGTTCTCGCCGGAATTGATCTTGTTGGATTTGTACATGCCCGATGTCAGTGGTGAGGAAATAGCCACCATCATTCGCCAGCGTGAAGAGTATGCGGGCATTCCGATTGTCTTTTTGTCCGGTGAAGCCGATAAGGATAAACAGCTTTCGGCCATGGAATTGGGGGGGGACGATTTCCTCACCAAGCCGATCCAAGCATCCCATCTGATATCTTCGGTGCGCATTCGTGCTGAGCGATTCCGGGAGCTGCGATCCTTCATGCTGCGTGACAGTATGACAGGGCTTTTCAATCATACGACAACGAAGCAGTTGCTTGAAAACGAAATTGCTCGTGCGACACGCTCGGGCGGGCAGTTGGCTCTTGCCGCAATTGATATCGATCATTTCAAAGGGGTCAATGATGCATATGGTCACGCCGTTGGTGATCGGGTCATTAAAGCATTGTCGCGACTGTTGAGACAACGCCTGCGTAGTGCGGATGTGATTGGCCGTATGGGTGGTGAGGAGTTTGCCGCTATTTTATCGGATACCGGGCTGGAAGAGGTGCTGAGCGTCTTTGACCAAATTCGCAAAGCCTTTTCTGAAATCGTATTTCATACGAACGACAAATCGTTTTCTGTGACGATCAGTTGTGGCGTGGCTGTGTATCCTCAGTTCGACAGCGCCACCACACTTTCCGATGCCGCCGACAAGGCGCTCTATACCGCGAAAGAGGCTGGCCGAAATTGCGTTGTCAAAGCCTCAGGTTGATTTCATAAAACCCAAGCGATCCGTTGCACGAAGAAGTGGGTTAAGCGTGTTGTGGCATTAAGTCTCAGGACCGCCAGGTGGGAAGACGATTCGAAATTGTTTAAGCGTTATAAATGCTATTGACCCAAGACCGACATTCAGTGCAAATGAAAATCGTTCTTATTTGCGATTGGGTATCCGTCATGATGATGTGGAAACAGTTGGCCGACCGTCTCAAACAGGGCATGCACGAATGTGTGAAGCCTATACCTACGAAATATGACCGTAATTCAGTAGGTAAGCGTCCTGCCGAAGTGTCAATTGTTGAGCCTTCTGGCATTGCGAATGGCTTGCAAAACAGGCCCTTCAGTCATGAGGGGTGAATTAAGGGCGTCGACAACAATAAGTGCGTGCCCCACACCTAGCCGACCACAACTGTTCCTTTTGGGAAGGGGGGGGATGATACGGGAAGGGATCACGCCTATTGGCAGGTAAAACAGCTGAGCTTGATCGACAAGATGGGGGCGAAAATTATACCCACCTTGGGGCCGGTTCCGGCGGCGCCTAAACCCTCTCTCACAAGATCGGAATCAACGTGCGCGCCGCGTCCAAGTTTTTTGCCCCGAATACCTGAAACGCATCGCTGCCGACAGCAAGCGCGGCCGCGCGTTCGCCGTCTTTCGTGCCGTGACCGGTCATAACATGTACGCCACCGACAAGGCCCGCGTTTTTGCCGGCCAGAATGTCGAGAGAGCGATCACCGACGATCCAAGATTGCCTTAAATCCACGCCCATCTGCGCTTGTGCCAACAACAGCATGCCGGGGTTGGGCTTGCGCGCCGGGTGGTCATCGTGGGCGTAAACGCCTTGGCCCTTTTTATGGAACGGGCAGGCGAAAACGCCATCGACGTGGGCGCCGCCATCCGCCAAATCGTCGATGATCCGAGACTGGACCGCAATGAAATCATCCCAGCCGAAATAGCCGTAGCCGACACCGGCTTGATTGGTCACAAGGATGACCGGAATATTCCGGGCATTGGCGGCTTTGACGGTCAACGCCGCGTTGGGGGTTAATTGTACGTCCTCGACCTTGTGCAGATAGTGTGCTTCTTCGACAAGCACTCCGTCGCGGTCTAGAAACAAGGCTGGACGTCCTATGGTCACGCCTGTCTGACTCAGGATTTGTGTCCATACACCATCGGTGAAGCTGGCGCCGTCGGGAAAGGATGTGGGTTCTGGGTAGAAAGTCATGGATCAGTCGTCATCTTCGGTTTTGAGGACGTCGTCTGTGGTCAGGATCGATCCTGTGGCAAAGCGCTGGGGATCAAGCGAAAGGCGGGTAATGGATTCCGAAAGCTTGTTGACCTCGACGTTGCGTTGGGTGTTGAGGCCAAAGATCGTTACACCCTGAGGCAGGTCTTGCGCCAATCCCTGAACGGTGGTTTTCAGCACCGCGCCCGCAGCACTGGCGCAGAGATCGTCACCTTGCACGTCGGCAGGGCTGTCTATCAACAATACGATCAGACCTTTGCCTTCATCGCTCATGTGCCCGACCATTTCGCGCACCATGTTCAGCGGTGCGAAGACAGCGGATTCCCAGCTTTTACGCCAGCGCTCATCTTCGATATTTTCCAAGCTGCCTGCGGGCAGATTGCCGGTGCAGTTGATGAAAATCTCCGCATCGCTGGCCGCCATGCAGACGGCTTCGGCATCCACGCTGTTGGCAGGGTTTCCTGTGTGGGCTTCGGCATTGACGGCGAAATCGGAGCGGATATCACTGGCGGCTTGCTCCACGGTGACGAACTTTTGTCCCACAAGATGAAGACCGCAGCCGGTTTGCGCCAACGCGCGGGCCGCGACCAAACCGATACCGCCTGTCGCGCCGGTGACCAGCGCCATTTTGCCCGATAAAGGTCCCTTCATGATGTCAAATTCCTGTGTTTCCCGGATAGCGCTTCGGCGTCATCACAGTGGGTGTCGGTGTGGTGGCGGTATCCAGGTTGGGGTAGTCGAGGGTGGAATGCAGACCGCGGCTTTCCTTGCGCGATTGGGCGGACTGAATGATCAGTTCCGCACAGACGGCGAGGTTGCGCAGTTCCAACAAATCGCCGGTGACGCGCTTGTTGCCGTAGTATTCGATGATTTCCGCCTGCAGCATGCCGATGCGCGTGCGTGCGCGCGCCAAACGCTTGTTGGTGCGCACGATACCGACGTAGTCCCACATGAAGCGGCGCAGTTCGTCCCAGTTGTGCGAAATGACAACGCGCTCGTCGGCCTCGGTGACTTTGCTTTCATCCCAAGGCGGCGTTTCCGGCGGCAGATTTTCGTCTTGGACCTTGACCTGATGCAGGCGCTCGTGGATGTCTTGCGCGGCGGCGGAGGAATAGACCAAGCATTCCAGCAACGAGTTACTGGCCATGCGATTGGCGCCGTGCAGGCCGGTGTAGGTGACTTCGCCGACGGCATACAGACCGTTGACGTCCGTGTGTCCGGCCTTGTCCACCATCACGCCGCCACAGGTGTAGTGTGCGGCGGGAACCACGGGCAGGGGTTCCTTGGTCATGTCGAAGCCGAATTCTTGCGTCTTCTCGTAGATCATCGGAAAGTGCTCTTCGATGAACGCTTTGCCCTTGTGAGAAATGTCCAAATACATGCAGTCCGCACCGAGACGCTTCATTTCATAGTCGATGGCGCGCGCGACAATATCGCGGGGTGCCAGTTCGCCGCGTTTGTCGAAGTCGTCCATGAAGCGCGTGCCGTCGGGGCGCAGCAACAGGCCGCCTTCACCGCGTACCGCTTCGGATACCAGGAATGATTTGGCTTGGGGATGGTACAGGCAGGTCGGATGGAACTGGGTGAATTCCATGTTCGCCACGCGGCAGCCCGCACGCCACGCCATGGCGATGCCGTCGCCGGTACAGATGTCGGGGTTGGAGGTGTAGAGATATACCTTGCTCACGCCGCCGGTGGCCAGAACCACGAAGGGGGCGGAAAACGCGTGCACTTTACCGGTTTCGGTGTTGAGCGCATGAAGACCCGTGACGCGTTGGGAACGTCCGTGTACGTCACGCTCACACCACAAATCGACGGCGTTATGATGTTCGAAGATGGTGATGTTTTTGGCTTCGCGCGCGCGCTCTTCCATGGTCGTTTCGACCGCCTGGCCGGTGGCGTCGGCGGCGTGCACGACGCGGCGGTGGCTGTGTCCGCCTTCACGGGTCAGATGATATTCGCGCCGGCCCTGAGTGTTGTCGCGGGTGGTGAATTGAACGCCGTAGCTGGCCAGCTTTTCGATGGATTCTCGGCCATGCTCGACGATGAAACGCACCACGTCTTCGTCGCACAGACCGCCACCGGCATCCAAGGTGTCGGCAATGTGGGATTCGACGCTGTCGTGTTCGTCCAAAACCGCAGCAATGCCGCCTTGGGCGTAGTACGTGTTGCTTTCGTGAAGAGCCGCTTTGGTCAAAAGGCCGACGCGCGCGAAAGATGAAAGCTCCAGGGCCAAATTCAGGCCCGAAGCGCCGCTGCCGACGACCAGAACGTCGAATTGATAACTTTCTGAGCTCACCACTTCACCCCTAAGAATTTGCGAACCAGTTATAAGCCGTTACGCTGACGCATGCCAGTCCAGACCGATGTCGGTGGCGGGTGCCGATTGGGTGATGCGCCCGATCGAGATGCTGTCCACACCGGTTTCGGCGATCCCGCGCACGGTGTCCAAGGTGACGCCGCCGGATGCCTCGGATCGCGCCTGATCGCCGATCAACTCCACGGCTTCACGGAGTTGGACGTTGCTCATGTTGTCGAGCAAGATGGCATCCACGCCGACGCCTAAAGCTTCGCGCACCTGGTCCAGCGTGTCGCATTCGACTTCGATGGGGCTGTGACCGGCGTCTTTCGCCCCTTGAATGGCGGCTGTGACGGAGCCTGCGATGGCGATATGGTTGTCTTTGATCAAGATAGCGTCGTCGAGACGCATGCGGTGGTTGGTCACGCCGCCCATGCGGGACGCATATTTCGCCAACTCCCGGTAGCCCGGCAGGGTCTTGCGTGTGTCCAGGATCACCGCGCCGGTCCCCGCCACGGCATCGACATAGGTGCGTCCCAGTGTGGCGATGCCGCTGAGGTGCTGGAGCAGGTTGAGCGCCGTACGCTCCGCCGTTAGAAGCGCGCGGGCTGGGCCTTTGACACGGGCCAGGACATCACCGGCTTTGATGAGTGCGCCGTCTTCGACCTCGGCCGACCAATCGATAGCGGGATCGACGGCCTTGAACACCGCGCCCGCAATGGAAAGACCTGCGACGACCATATCGTGTCGCGCCGCCATAATGCCTTCAAAGTGAAGTTCGGCAGGAATGGTGGAGGCCGACGTGATGTCGCCGCCGTGGCCCAAGTCTTCGGCCAGTGCAGCAGCAATCAAGCGGGAGATGACGTCCGGATCGACGCCTTGCGGAAGTTGCGACTCCATGGGCTTTATGCGGCGTCCTGAGAGGGCTTGGCCGCGGGGGCCAGTTCCAACATGCGATCCAGCGATTTTTTCGCACGCACCCGGAGGCTTTCCTTCATGGTGATTGCCGGAGCCTCGTTGACCATGGCCAGATACATCTTTTCCAATGTGTTCAGGGCCATGTACGGGCAATTGGCGCAGTTGCAGCCGCCGTCTGCGCCAGGGGCGGCGAGGAACGTTTTGTCCGGGCTGTCTTTTTGCATCTGGTGGATGATGTGCTGTTCGGTCGCGACGATAAACTCCTGGGCCGGACTGTCGTGGACGAACGACAAAATCTGGCTGGTGGAACCGACGTGGTCGGAAACTTCAAGGATGCTTTCGGGACATTCGGGGTGGGCCGCGATCAAAGCACCGGGATGCTGGTTTTGCAGGCGCGTGATTTCACGTGCGGAGAATTGTTCGTGCACGATGCAGGTGCCGGGCCACAAGACCATGTCACGCCCGGTTTTGCGTTGCAGATAGGCACCTAAGTGGCGGTCCGGCGCGAACAGGATCGGTTGATCCTTGGGCAGGTTGTTGATGATGTATTCGGCGCTCGACGACGTAACGATGACGTCGGACAGGGCTTTGACCTCGGCTGAACAGTTGATGTAGGTCAGCGAAATGTGATCGGGATGGGCGTCGCGCCATGCTTTGAAGGCTTCAGCCTGACAGCTGTCTTCCAGCGAACAGCCTGCTTCGGCATCGGGAATCACCACCGTTTTGTCGGGGCTGAGGATTTTTGCCACTTCCGCCATGAAGCGCACACCGGAAAAGACGATCATATCGGCGTCCGTCGCAGCGGCTTTACGGGACAAATCCAGGCTGTCACCGACAAAATCGGCCAAGTCCTGAATTTCGCCTTCTTGGTAGTAGTGGGCGAGAATCACGGCGTTTTTCTCACGACGCAGGCGATTGATTTCCGCTTCCAGATCCATATGCGGATCGATGGAAGCCAGTGTCTGGGCGTCTTGGCCGGGCAACGTCACGGTATCGGTCATAAGTTCAGTCATATCGGGTATCGGGTTTGTCCCGTCGCTTTTGGTGTAGTGGGATTACGTTCGTACGTCATCTGCTGGGTAAGATATGGTCGAAAAAGTCCCTAAACGCAAGTGATTGAAACACTTTGAAACAGAAGACGGGGGCCCGAAAGCCCCCGTTTCCCTGGCGTATTACCCCATGGGGGCGTAATCTTGCGTCTAGCCCAAGGTGGCGTAGTCCCAGCGCTTGCCGCCGGTTTGGGTGAAGTGGAAGGCCCGTCCATCGCTGATAACACCGTCGAGAGATGGGTAATGGTGGCCGACCCACAAGGCGCACATCATGATTTTGCGCATGTTGCCGCTGCTCAAACCGTCGAGAATCATCTGGCCGATCAAATCCAAGGGAAGCGGGCGTCTTTCCGGCGCATTGCTTGGCGTGTGGCGCTCGCTGAGGCGGATCAAGATGTCGTCCATGACGGCCAGTCCCTGAACCTCGAATTCATCCATAGCCCGCTTGGTGACAACGAGGGGAATGTCTTGGTCTTCAACGGTGATTGTAAACGTTCGCTCTTTGGGTTGAGTTTTTTTGGCCAAGGGCATTGGGGGACAGTCCGTAAGGTGTTGTTCGTCAACACCACGTTCCCCCAATTGGCAGTATTTCGCAATGGCGCGAAAGGTTGTCTGGTCAAGGCATCAGTATTAGAGGGCATACCAAAGAGTTAGGTTTTTTTACGTTTTAGTCGGGCCCGAAGGCTTGGATGCCTGTTTGTGCGCGCCCCAGGATCAGGGCGTGGATGTCGTGTGTACCTTCGTATGTATTGACGGCTTCCAGGTTCATAACGTGGCGGATGACGTGATATTCGTCCGATACGCCGTTGCCGCCGTGCATATCGCGCGACATCCGGGCGATAGCCAGGGATTTGCCGCAATTGTTGCGTTTCAACAGCGATACCACTTCCGGGGCACAACGCCCTTCGTCCATCAAACGCCCGGCGCGCAGACAGCTTTGCAGTGCCAATGTAATTTCGGTCTGCATATCCGCGAGCTTCTTTTGTACCAATTGCGTGGCCGCCAGGGGGCGGCCAAACTGGGTGCGTTCCAAGGTGTATTCGCGTGCTGCCATCCAGCAAAATTCCGCCGCACCAAGCGTTCCCCAGGCAATGCCGTAACGCGCCTTGTTGAGGCAGCCGAACGGTCCTTTAAGGCCCATGATGTCGGGGAACATGTTGTCTTCGGGCACGAAGACGTTGTCGAGCACGATTTCTCCTGTGATCGAGGCGCGCAGGGAAAACTTGCCTTCGATTTTTGGGGTTGAGAGACCGTCCGCACCGCGTTCGACAAGAAAGCCGCGGATGTCGCCGTCCAGCTTTGCCCACACAACGCAGATATCGGCGATGGGGGAGTTGGTGATCCACATCTTCGTACCGTTCAGGATATACCCGCCATCGACCTTTTCGGCCCGGGTGCGCATAGACCCGGGGTCGGAACCGGCGTCGGGTTCCGTCAAGCCGAAGCATCCGATCATTTCTCCTGTCGCCAGCTTGGGCAGGAATTTTTGCTTCTGGTCTTCGGTGCCGTAAGCGTGAATGGGGTGCATGACCAGAGACGATTGTACGCTCATGGCAGAACGATAACCGCTATCGACGCGTTCGATCTCACGCGCCACCAAGCCGTAGGCGACATGAGACACTTCCGCGCAGCCGTAGTCTTCGGGCAGGGTCGGTCCCAACAGGCCCAATTCACCCATTTCGGCCATGATCTCGCGGTGAAAGATTTCGTGGCGATTGGCTTCTATGACGCGGCCCATCAGTTTTTCTTGGGCATAGTCGTGGGCGGTATCGCGCACCATGCGCTCTTCTTCGCTGAGTTGCTCGTCGAGCAACAGTGGGTCTTGCCATTGAAAAGATGGACGAGATGAAGAAGGAGAGGGCATGACCGGCTCCGCAAAACTAGGTGTCTGGACCCGTCATTGATAGCAGTTCAAGCGGATAAAGTCATGATGCGCTTTGCGTCACCATTTTGATTTTTGACGACGTGCTGGCTTGCTGCGCGGCTTTCTGGCTGTTCGTTGCGATGGTGGTTAGCAACACGTAGGGTTTTCCGTTGGCGTCGATTTTTTGTTTGAGGATCGCGGTCAATTCGATGCCGTCGCCACCCCACCAGCGGTATGTGCAACGCGGCGTGTCGCCCAACTGATTGCGGTCGCACGATGCTTCTATGGGGCGACCGTACATACGCCCGTATTTTGCCATCAAATCACTTTCGCTGAAATCGGCATAGGCTTCATCTTGGCGCATGCGAAAAACGCGTTCGCGGTGGCGGTAAACGAGTTCGTTGTTGATTTTGACATATTCGCTGTCGTCAAAGAGCCAAAGCACCATCAAGCCGCGTGATGTGTTGATCGTCATAGCCGGGTTGCCCTGGCGGTCTGTGATGGACTTCGCCTTGGGGTGTACCTCGTGCACCATGGCCGGCGTCATGCCCAGTTGGATGCCGCTGATCTCAAGCTTTTTGTTCACGTCGCGATCGGCAAAGGCGCGCAGCAGGATGTTGTCTTCTACGGTTGTTGTGCCATCAATTTTTTGCACCAACGGCGAACCGTTGATGTGCCAGTAAAGTCCGGTGCCGAGAAAAAAGAATAACGTGCACAAAGCCATCCACATTTGCGAGCGGCGACTGCTGTCGGTGGGATAGGTCTGCACGGGTTCCGGTTGAGGCGGCATAGGGACGGTCTGCATGCGTAACTGGCGTGCAGCGCTTAAGCGCTCGGCTCGGCTGCGGGCACGGTTCTGTGCTGCGATGGTGCGACGGCTGTCCATGAGGGCCTCATAAATCAATTCATTCGGTCAATTTATAGGATGAGTTTATATGGTTAGTGTATTGTAAACGAATGATTTATTTGCTGTTAAAGTGGTGGTAAATTATCGAAAATTTAGATTAAATTTTATCTATTTCTGCAAGACAAACCCCGGATCTTCAGCCGGGATTTTGTCAGTTTGAATTGCGGGTGGTGGTGAGGTTGGCGCGACGAATACGGCCTTCGAGGCGGGTGTCCGTGGCGGTCAGCGTGACCGACAGCTTGTTCGCGCCGTTTGTGGTGTTGGTGGACTGGCGGCTGATGAGGTCAAGGCGCAGTTCACCGGGCATCCACCAACTGTAGCGGCAATCGCGCACGTCATCCATCAGGCGTTGCGTACACGTCGATACGGACGGGGCTCCGTACTTGGTGGTGATTTTCGAGATGAATTCGTCTTCGCTCATGCCTGTGACAATACGGTTTTGGCGGGCCTTATAGGCAATATGATAGGGGCCGTCCTCGCCGTACCAGACCACGTAGTTGGCGTCATCTTCGTTGAAGCTCAAGGCGATGGAACCATTGGCGGTGATGCTTTTTTGGGCCTGGGGCTGGGTTTCGCGCAGCACATCCATGGTCGTGCCCAATTTGACGTTGCCCAATTCGTAACCGGGGTGTTCCGTCATGCCCATGCTGGAGAACAGTGCGCCGATTTTGAATTGTGCGCCGGGAATAACCTGGATCATCGCGAAACTGCTCAGCACCAAGACGGCAATCAGACACATCCACACCAAGACTTTGATGTCGTTGTCGCCGGATTTTTTCGTTTCGGGTTGGGAGTACAAAACCTCATCGCCAAAATCATAATCCGGCGTTTGATTTTGTAGTTGGTATTTGTAGGTCTTGTTCATGACTTCGATCCTCGTGAGCGACAGATTTACGTCTGCGATTCTCTTAAAATTATCGAAGTTTTCGGCTTTACGCTGTGTCCCTCGTCACACCCGTGTTTTGGACCGGAATGCCATGCATGAGGCCACGAACGGAATTGCCCAGCCACACCTGATCGGCGTGATCCAGGTCCGTCGGGGTCAACACAGCCTCTTGGGCGCGTCCCGTGTCGATAAGGTCTTGGCGCAACGTGCCGTTCAGCACACCACAGGATAGCGCCGGGGTGAGCAACAGACCGTCGCGTTCCACAAAAATGTTGGTGAACGACCCTTCGGTCAATTCCCCCTTGGTGTTGACGAACAGC
>Ga0070729_10006383_pt1 | contig 11636 bp, 12 predicted proteins | sample tdDd472_FD_66725 | JGI IMG/M metagenome (GOLD analysis project Ga0070729, IMG submission 66725) | Marine sediment microbial communities from the Atlantic coast under amendment with organic carbon and nitrate - tdDd47.2 | ecosystem: Environmental > Aquatic > Marine > Coastal > Sediment | place...
GTCGTCTTGCCGAGCCCGGGCGGCCCGAAAATGAGCGTGTGATCGCGCGCTTCCGCGCGCTTACGGGCAGCAGAGATAAAGATGTTCATCTGCTTTTTAACCGCCGTTTGCCCGATGTACTCGTCGAGCAGCTGCGGCCGGATAGCACGATCAACAACTTCGTCTTCGCTATGCTCGGCGGCGGATATCAATCTGTCAGTATCGCTCATCTGCTATTGCCTTCCGGGGGCGGCTGCACTGAGTGCCGCCTGCAACATATCTTCTGTTGAACTCAAATCGTCAGGAATACTTTGCAGCATCTTGCGGGCTTCCGTCGATTTGTAACCGAGGCTAACCAGTGCATTAAAGGCCTCACCCTGAACATCGCCGCCACTCACCACGTTACTGGCAACTGCTTCGGCAATCGGTTCAATCCGGTCGCGCATATCGACAATCAAACGCTCAGCTGTTTTACGCCCGACTCCGGGCACCTTGCACAAGGTAGCCTTGTCTTCGACCTGCACACAGTGACTAAAGTCGTCGACACTCAGCGCTGACAAAATAGCCAAAGCCATCTTGGCGCCAACGCCGTTAACCTTCAGCAACTCGCGGAACAACACCCGTTCTTCATCGCTACTGAAACCGTACAAAGTGTGCTGGTCTTCACGCACAATCAGGTGCGTCAGCAGGGTCAGTTCGGCACCGGTATCAGGCAGTTTGAAAAAGGTCGACATCGGCGCATCAACTTCATAGCCGACACCCTGCACATCAATAATGAGCTTGGGCGGGGTTTTGCCCATCAACACGCCGCGAAGGAAACCGATCATCGCCGGCCTCCGCGCCGCCGGCCGGCAGCTGCGCCCGGAACCAGCTGTTCAATGTTACGACTGTGGGCATGACACAGCGCGATGCCGAGTGCGTCCGACTCATCGGCAGACAAGTCATCGTTGAACGACAACAGCACCCGTACCATGTGCTGCACTTGTTCCTTATCCGCCGAGCCTTTACCTGTAATCGACTGTTTAACCAACCGGGCTGCATACTCAAAGACCGGAATTTCAGCATCAAAGGTTGCACAGATGGCAGCGGAACGTGCCTGCCCCAACTTCAATGCACTGTCTGCATTCTTCGCGACAAAAACTTTTTCTATCGCAAGCTCGTCGGGTTCATAGCGCGCTATCACCGCGCGTAATTCGGAGAAAATATTCCTGAGCCTGTCTGCCGGATCATCGGCTGTGTTCTTGATATGCCCGTGGGCTACATACACCGAAGCCTGCCCGTTCGTGTCGATCAACCCGTACCCGGTTAGCCGGAAGCCCGGGTCGATGCCGAGTATGCGAGTGACCTGATTCAATGTTGGGTTTCCATCCGGGTCTGCAGGCGCCGCTATAAGCGCGCCAGAATCTCCTCCGGAATATCGGCATTGGAATAGACGTTCTGCACGTCGTCGAGGTCTTCCAGGGTTTCCAGCAATTTGAACATTTTGCCGGCATCGTCTTCTTCGAGAGTGGCGTCCAGCGACGCTTTCATCGTTACTTCGGCCAGCTCGGGCTCAAGGCCCGCCGCTGTTATAGCTTCGTTCACGGCAGAAAAGTCGTTCGGTGAAGTCAACACGTCAACCGAGCCGTCATCGTTACTGACAACATCTTCGGCTCCGGCGTCTAACGCCGCCTCCATGATGACATCTTCGTCTGCACCTTCCGGGAAACTGAGCAAACCAACCTGCGAAAAGAGATACGCAACCGAGCCGTCGGCACCGAGGTTGCCGCCGTGCTTGGCAAAAGCATGACGCACTTCGGAGACAGTCCGGTTGCGGTTGTCAGTCAGGCAATTAACCATGACAGCAACGCCGCCCGGCCCATAGCCTTCGTAACTGACTTCAAAATAATCTTCGCCGTCGGTTTCGCCCGAACCCTTTTTAACGGCCTTTTCGATACGGTCCTTCGGCAAGCTCTGTGACTTGCCTTTATCGATTGCCAGCCGCAACCGGGGGTTCGAATCGGGATCAGGGCCGCCGACTCTTGCAGCTACGGTAATCTCCCGAATGAGTTTGGTGAATAATTTGCCGCGCTTCTTATCCTGTGCACCCTTACGGTGCTGGATATTCGCCCACTTACTATGACCTGCCATTGCTTCCGCCCTGGAAAAATATCGGTTTCGTAGCGTTGAAAGCGATCGGCATGCACAAAGCACTCCGGCCGGATAGCAGGAGCGCGGGCAATTCTGGCGTAGACCAATGCCTGCGGACATCAGGACAATGCACAGGGGCGCCTACATAGCCCCGTACTACCGGCAACGCCAGCCCCGATGCCTGCGTGCTACCCGCTACGGTCGATCGCGTTCAACAACCCCGACAGTTTAAAGCAAAGGGCGCACAGCGAATAGTCCGGATAGCCTCCGGCGAAACAGCAGAAACAGCTGTATTAAAGGGATTTCCCGTGAGTTTCGGGCTACAGGGACTGCTGAATGAGCGGTGTCAGCAAAATCAGCTCGTGGGCGATCAGGACACAGTAGCCCGCACAGATCAGCTGCAGCATCCGCCGTACCGGCACGATACCAAGCATCTTGTAACGGGATGCAGCCACCAGGACCACCACTCCGGCAGAGGTCAAGCCGATCTTGGTCATCAGGAAACGGTCGACATTGTCCTCAATCATGAATTTCATGAAAAGATTCAGCTCTTCGCCGCCTACGGCCAAGAGATTCAGCGTGAACAGCGCGTCCATGCAGCTCATCAGGACAATCGCCAGCGCCAGATACAGCAAACCAGAGTCGTGCCAGTCGGTATGCCAGTGATGATCGTCCTGCTCGCGCCGGTGAGCACGACGTCGTGGGTGAAAGCAGCCGTATATAAAGGCCCAGACGCGCTGCTTGCGCCGGTCCTCGCCCTTCTCGCGCCGGCAGTCGGCGCCGCCGGGTGCCGGGCCGCGCTCGCCGGTGAGCTGCCCGATGACGATGTCGGATTTTTCCCAGGTACCGGTGGCGGCAGCATCCAGCTCGATCTTGGTGGGACGGGCCGGTCGGGTTACAGATGATCGCGGTGGTCGGTTCACGGAATAACAGGCCCTTATAAGTTGTTGTTGGCAGTGGCGTTGCTCTATTAAAGCACGCCAACGCCACCTGAACGGGCTAAGTTAACAGAAGCAATTATAGCAATATAGTTCTTTTTTTCAGGGGTTTACTGTTCTTTTGTAAAAACTTTCGACTTTAACGCCCGCAACAATTTGAAGCACCACGCCATATAGCGTTTGGGGGGCAGCAGCGGGTTTGTCAGGACCGCCTTAAAGAATGAGCGTAAGCCGGCACCGATGCGGTTTTCTATCAGGTAACGCTCCGACTGCCGGAATTCGTAATACGCACGGATATAGCTTGCGGTGAAGCGGCCTTGTGCATCGATCAGTGCGGCATTCTTCTCGAGTAGCAAGCGGTCACAATCGGCAGCGACATCGGCAATGCCCTTGTCGACCTCGATAAACAACTCGACAGCGGGCTCCGACAGGCAGGCAAGTTTGCCCTGTTGTAACACCCGCAGGTAGAAGTCGACATCCTCGCCCCGCACCAATTCCGGATCAAACCGCCCGACAGCGGCAAGAACCCGGCTGCGAAACAGAAAAGTCGGCGTCCAGATAGTGAATCGCCCGAGCAGGTAATCGCGCAGCACATCGCCCTGATACGCCGGTAGGGATTCAGTCTGCTCGTTAACCCCGCCCTTCATATTTACCAGCGCCCCGGTGTACCCCGCCACATAGTCATCGCCAAGCTCCTCCAGCTGCTCAAGCTGAGCCGCAAGCTTGTGCGGCAGCCAGCGATCGTCGCTATCCAGAAAGGCAATAAACTCGCCATTAGCCGCATCCAACCCCGTGTTACGGGCACCGGCGGCGTACTGATTGGTCTCGTGTCGCAGATAGCGGAGACGTGGCTCATCGAGTGAATCTATATAAGCCGCTGTAGCGTCGGTCGAGGCGTCGTCGACGATAATGATTTCAAAATCCTGAAAGGTCTGTGCGAGCACGCTATCGAGTGCCCGCGGCAACACGTGCAGCCGGTTGTATGTGGGAATGATGATGCTGACTTTGGCGGCACTGGACATAGCAGGCAATCAGTAAACAGCCGCTATCAGGTAGCGGTGTGCATCGATGCCTGCACAGCTTTGCCGGAGCTCAAAAGCTGTCGCCAGTTGTGCAGGAAGTACAGGAGCAACAGGGCCACCAAACAGACCACTACTTTGCGTGAGTCGAAATGGTAAACCTGAGCGGCTCCCATGATGGCCAGATACGGTGCCGCACGCAGCATCTCGCGTAGCAGATGTTTCCAGAACAAGGCCATCTTCACGCCGCTGATGCGGATCAGCCAGTAGCACTGCACAAACCAGAAGATAGCGCCGGAGATACCGAACAGCGCTACAGCCAGGAACGCATCGCCCAGTAGACCGCCGACCAGCAGTGACACAAAACGGATAATGAACAAAGCTGTATTGAAGAGCAGTTTTTCATTCTGCCGCTCGAGGATACTGAAGACCTCGGAAATCGGTGATGAAATGAATGCCAGCATCAGCCATGGGCAAATCCAGCGCAGGAAGCGCCCGGCGAAATACCACTGATCACCAAGCACTACGCCCATCAGGTCCGGAGCAGCGATGGCCACCAGCAACATCGGCGCCACACTGATGCGCAGTAAGCGATCAAAAATAGCCAGCGTAAAGCCGTCGAGACGCCCCATCCGCGCTGCGTCCTGGGCTACCGGCAGGTACACCTGAGCGATAGAGCCACCCAGAATCTGCAACGGCACCGACATCACGCGATTTGCCACCGAGTACAACCCCACCCATTGCGGCACAAAAAACACACCGAGCATTGCAACAGGCATTTCACGGGAGAAGTTGTTCAGAGCGCTGGCGGGCAAATCGTAAAGCGGAAAACGGATATAACGCTTCGCTTGTGCCTTCATGCGCTCCCAACTCAGTGCCGCCATAATGCGTTTGCCATCTGCTTTCAGCGTGCTGTATCCGAGCATCAACACCGCGGTAATCCGGCCGACAAACGGGCCCAGCATCAAACCGAAGAGCTGCCCTGTAAACGCAAAGCCCAGGCCAAGCTGGGTTGCTGACAACGACGCCGTGTCCACAATGCGTGCGTAACTGATTGAGGCGAAATCATCCTGCCGCGATTTCCACAAACGCAGCGACGTAAAGATACCCACAGCCCAGATACACACTGGTGACCAGGCCAACCAGGGCGCGAACTTCTCCGACCCCATAAAGATGGCAAGCGGCTCGCTGAAGAAGAAAAAGATGACTGCAATAAAGGCCGTCGAGATGGTCGTCGCCAGACAGGAAACTATCAGTAGATTCGCAGAACTCTGCTCATCTTCGGGGAGAATGATTGCAGCTTCATACCGCCAGGTCACCACTGAGCCCAGCACGGCAGTGACCATTGAGAACAATGCAAAAATACCGAAATCGGTCGGTGTAAACAGGCGGGACAGCACCGGTATTGCAGCAAAGGCAATAATCCGTGACATCACCGTACCCGAAAGCAATGCGATTACACCGCGGCTGAAACGGTCGTTTCGCCGCAACATATCCTTAACCGGATCTATCAATGCTGAGGATAGAAACTTCAAGCAGTACCCCGCCCTGCCGGAGCCTGCAATGCTGCCCGTGTGCTGTTAACAGCTATATGCGCCATGCCCGCCAACCCGAAAATAACAACAGACTCCAGAGGGAGCCTGCCGCACTACAAAAATTTTCCCTGATAGCGCCAGACAGTACCAGACTTGGGGCAACAAATGTATGAATTACGCCCGTTTTAGGCGCTTTGCCCAGGAGCTCAGATCCGAACATTCACGGGCTTCCGCGGCGTTAGCGGCTCAGCTATTTCGCATAACGTCGGCAATGCGAAAAAACGGCTGACGGAGAAGCTCCCGGAGCTCTTCAGAGGCATCCTGCTCCGCCAGAGCACGTTCCATGCAATAGAGCCACTGGTCGCGGGCTTCTTCGTCCAGCTTGTAGGCGGCATGCGGGCGAGTCAGGCAAACGGTGCCGGTCTTCTCCGAGTAGTACTTAGGCCCGCCCAGCCACTCGCACAGATAGTCTGTTAGCTTCCCGGCGATGGCCGTCAGGTCCTCAGCATGCATAGCCCGGATCACGCCGGCTTCCGGCGCCGTATCCATAATGTCGTAGAAACGGCCGACGAGTGCGGCGACCCCCTCCCGCTCACCCAGCGCTATGTAAGGTTTGGCATCCGTCATCGACCCTTCCTCAGGCGACAAATACCCGGTAACTACCGTAGAACAGCACCAGCAACGTAGCCGCTTCGGACAGCATTGAAGCGATCGGCCGATGCAGAATATGCAGCGGCACCGTCGCAATGAACAACACGCCGTAAACAATAGTCCACCAACTCATGGAGCTGCCCAGACCTTCCCAGACAGCCACCAGTGACAGCACCAACGCCAATGCCAGCAGCACCCGCCTGGTAATAAAGATGGCGCGGGTATAGCCATGGCTTTTATCAAGCGTGTACTCGATGCCGCCGTGCATGTTGTAAGTCTTGTAGCGGGCAAAGAAAAACATCGCGCCGAACAGTAGCGAGCCGAACAGCAGCTCTGCCCAGTAAGTCACTAACGTGGCATTAAGGCCTTCGGGTGCGATCTCGGCAACAACAAATGAAGCAGCCAACGAAGTGAACGGAATACCGAAGCACAATGCGGCGAAATTAAACTTCGCATAAATCTCAAGCGATGGGCGCGGTTCGGTGACACCCCGCCCAACGATGTGGCTGACAAAGTCATACCCCGTACCCAGTGTGACAAAACCAAGCAACAGCATCGCAGTCATCCCTGCGGATGAGCTTGTCTTGAATGCGAAGAACAGGGCTGCGAGCCCCAGCGAGATGGTAAAAAACGTCGTGATATTTTGAATCAGACGAACAGTCTGGTCTGTCATTGCGGCACCGGATGGAGGACTGGCTTAGTGATGTGGCGCGCACACTATCCGGACTGAGTCCAAATGACAAGAACCGGGTATTAACCCGGCTCAGTGATCGACCAGACTCTGCTTGCTGTACCAGCTGGCAGTGCTTTCCTGAACAATCCGCAGTTCGTCTGCAGTCAACTGCTCGCGAACCGAGTCGAGCAGCTCTGCGGCGCCGGCATGCCCCTGCATCGCAGCGAGAGTCCACCATTTAGCGGTTTCGACCGCATCAGCCTGCACGCCTTCGCCGTTAGCAAACATGACACCCAGATTGAACTGGGCTTTGGTATGCCCCTGCTCCGCCGCCTTGGTGAACCAGCGCGCAGCATCTTCGTGATTACTGCCGATACCTTCGCCCAGGTACAGCATCAGGCCGAGATTAAACTGAGCATCGTCCAAGCCGGCATTAGCCGCGCGTAAAAACCAGTTTGCCGCCATCACATCGTCGTGGTCCACACCCTGACCGAGGTTGTACAACAAGCCGACGGCAAATTGCGCCTCGGTGTGGCCCTGCTCGCCCGCCTGCTTGTACCAATGAAAGGCCTTTTCGTAATCAACAGACAACCCCTGCTCACCGCGATCAAACCATTGGGCGAGCTGAAACTGTGCCGCCGCGTCACCGGCTTCAGCCTGTTCTCTAATGTCGTCTATTTCAGCCATCAGATCAGACGGGGTATCAGCTTCAAAACTCCCTGCTTAACAGCGGAGCGATGGTGTGAGCCGCCACTCTGGCTTAGCACGGAATCACGGTTCTGCAGATACCAGTCGTAGGATTGTATAAACATCTCTTCGTTACTGAATCGCGGCTGCCAACCCAACTCTTCGTTCGCGCGGGTGCAGTCGAACCACATGTTCTTACCGTACATCAGGGCGTGGTATGCCCCTAACGGTGACAGGCCCAGAGCGCTGGTCACCTTCATGCCCAGGACGGCGGGCTTAGAGGAAACCGATTTCACCCGGCTGCCGGTGCCGGCATGCTCCACCAGCGCTTCGAGCGTTTCACGCATGGTGCTAAAGCGGTCTGTACCGATGTTGTAGATACCCGGCCCCGCGCGTTCGCCTGCGAGACGACAGGCATCCGCCATATCTTCGGCATGTACGAACTGGTAACGGTTGTCGCCGCTGTCGAACACCGGCACGTTGTAGCCCTCGCGAATCCACTCGAACAAAATTTGCATGATGCCGAGGCGGCCATGGCCCATGATTGTGCGCGGACGCACGATACTGACATCCAGCCCCTGTTCGCGTGCTTCAAAACACAGCTTCTCACCGGCCAGCTTTGCTTCACCATAGGCTTCCGCCGGAACAGGTTTAGTCTCTTCCGTTACCGGCAACTCGGTAGGCACACCGAACACGGCACTGGACGATGTGTAAACAACCTTGCCGACCTGCTGCCCGATGGCGGCTTTCAATAGGTTTTCCGTGCCGCCCTGGTTGACGCTCCAGAACAACTCTTTGTCTTTAGCAAGCGGCACTTGTGCGACGTTATGGTGCGCAACGGTTACACCCTCGCAAGCGCGTTTGACGGCATCGAGGTCACGGATATCGCCCTGCACAAATTCGACGCCGGGCTTGCGGTCATCGACATCCAGTAAATCAAAAACACGCACCTTGTAATCGTGCTCGAGTAGCTTGCTGACCAGCAGGTCGCCAAAATACCCGGAACCGCCGGTAACCAGCGCCAACTTATCCATGTCGTTCTCCCTGCTCCGCAGTAGCGCCATCTTCACCGGCACTACTTGTAAACGCTTCCACTATAAATATCGACAGCATACCGAGTGCCACCGGAAACCACATGCCGGCAACGCGACAAATCAATATAGCTGACAAGGCTACGGCATTGTCGACACCGGCAATCAACAGCAGCCCGAGCATGACCAACTCGGCGCTGCCGATACCGCCGGGCAAAAACGACAATGCACCAGCCAGAATTCCTGTCGCGTAGATCCCGATAGCCAGATACATCGGGATCTCGACGCCCAATATGGTGAGTACGACATACATCGTCAGACTTACGGCAAACGCTGCCCCCATACTCAGAACCATGCCGCCATAAAGCGGGCCGGATTTCAGCAGGTCGGAAGCTGAACGCAGCAGTTTCAGCACGGCATCGACACCTTTGGTGACAAGCTCGGCTTTAAACAGTGTCGCCAGCCACGCAAGCATCCGCTGCAGCATCGCACTGTGCACCAAGGGCAACAGCAGCAGCAAGGCGCCACCGGCAACAATAACCGGCCAGCGCAAATCCGGATCAACCAGTGCCGCCATCAACGCCAGCAACACGACCGCGATCAGGTCCGTGAGGCGTTCAACAAACAAAGCAGCAAGGCTGCGGGTGTAACCGACGCCGTGTTTCTTTAAATAAAGTGAGCGCACTGCTTCGCCTGCTTTTGCCGGTGTACTGGTGAAAGCAAAGCCACAAAGCATGTAGGCGAAACTGAGAAGAGCAGGCACGTGATAGCCCAACCGCTGCAAATAGTACTGCCAACGGATGAAACGCAGCACTATATTGACCAGCGACAAGCCAAGCACTGCCAGCCAACCGCTCCAGCCAAGCTGCGCGATCGAGCCCGAGACCTCGTCCCAGCCTTCATAGAGTACGGCAGCGCCGTACAGCGCTATACATACGGCCAGCCAAATGAGGGCCTGTCGAAAATATTTTGCAGAGAGAACCAAGTGTACTCCGGCTTCTATTCATTATTGACGCGACGGCATCCTTCAGCCGGACCGTCGCATCCAGCTTTATTAAGGCGCAAAGTCTAGCAGAACTGCGACCAACAACTATGATGCAGTTCCTGTGATAAATCCCTGAAAGCTCTAAATTATTGCTTATGGTAACTTTAATGGCTAGGTTGCCCGTACTACAATGTGCCGCAGCGAGTTCGGGAGACCTGAAACATATTCTTCCAGACCGTTGCATGCCCTTTCCCGAATTCCATCACCGGATTAGCATTCCGGTCTGCTGCTTAAGGCCCGATGAGTTACAAAGCGATTATTTCTGCGATCGCCTCGTGCATTAACGAACAACATCTGAGTAAAGGTGCTGCAACCGATGCGGGCCCCGATTTAGAGTTGCTCACCGACGAGATTATCGCCCAGCAACGCCGGATGCCGGACTACCTGCCGTTTCCTATTGCTGTGCTCACATGGTTGTTTGAGTTCAGCGGCATTCTCTTTACCTTGCAGCGCTTCAGCCGGCAGTCGTCGGACGCCCGCGCCAAACAGCTGCTTGCCTGGAAAAACTCACCGATCGGCGTATGCCGAAATTTCGTGCGCTTTTATGAAAGCCTCTTTCTGTTGGTGGCACTCGACGATGATTTTCTGAGCGGAGCGGCCACACAGTGATTGTTACCGACCTACAGGATGCAGCCAGCGCCGATGTAGTGATCATCGGCTCCGGACCGGGCGGCTCGGTGATTGCGGAAACGCTGGCGGCAGATGGCCGCGATGTGCTGCTGCTGGAGGAAGGCCCCTATCTGGCACAAGACTCGGTACCGATGTTTTCGTACCAGGAGATGACCGACAAGTACCGCAATGCCGGCATGACCGTAGCGTTCGGCAGCCCTGATGTTGCCTATGCAGAAGGCTCCTGCGTCGGCGGTGGCAGTGAGGTTAACAGCGGCCTGTACCATCGCACGCCTGGCGCTATTTACGAAGAGTGGTCCGACCTTTATCAGCTGCAGCAGTTTTCGCAGCAGGCGATGGAGCCCTGGTTCGATGCGGTCGAAGCGGTAATGCAGCCGCAGACCTACCCGGATCAGCTGCCGATTGCATCCGAGGTTATGCGCCGCGGTGCCAGCGCCTTTAACTGGAACAGTAATGACATTCCCCGACTGGTTCGCTTTGGTGACGAACGCGATCAACACGGGGCCAAAATACCGCGCCGGTTTTCGATGACGGAAAGCTTTTTGCCGAAGTATCTGGCACAGGGCGGCCGTCTGCTTGCCGATACCCGGGTCGACCGGCTGGCACGCAATGCCGACGGCAGTTGGACTATTCGCGGGCAGCACAAAACTTCTGCCAGCGCCTTGTCGATTCAGGCAAAGCATGTATTCGTCTGTTGTGGCGCTGTGCACACTCCGGCACTACTCCGTCGCAGCGGCATTAAGCGCAATGTTGGCAACTCTCTGGCGCTGCAACCGATGGTCAAGATTACTGCAGCGTTTGATGAACAAGTGAACTTTGACCGCATGGGCATCGCCGGCGAGCAGGTTAAGGAATTCAGCCCCAACTATTCCTTCGGCTGCTCCATCAGCTCCAAAGCGCATCTGGCTATTAACCTGCTACCGGTGGAAGGCGGACCGGAGCATGCGTTATCTGAATACGAACACCTGATCTCCTACTACGTCATGGCACGCGGCACCCCCTCGGGCAGCGTTCGCAACCTGCCCGGCTTCAAGAGCCCGCTGGTCCGCTACGGCTTGTCGGAAGGCGAGCTGCACAATCTCGCGCATGGCGTGGAGGACCTGACGACGCTGATGATCGCAGCCGGCGCCAAACGGGTTTATACCGGCGTACGCGAGCAACCTGTCATTAACAACGAAAACGAATGCGCCAACCTGCCCGACACGCTGTGTGCCGATTCGGCCAACGTGATGACGGTGCACCTGATGGCTACTTGCCCGCTTGGCGAGAATGCCGCTCTTACAGCAGCAAACTCCTATGGCGCCGTGCACAATGCACC
>Ga0070729_10006384_pt1 | contig 11635 bp, 10 predicted proteins | sample tdDd472_FD_66725 | JGI IMG/M metagenome (GOLD analysis project Ga0070729, IMG submission 66725) | Marine sediment microbial communities from the Atlantic coast under amendment with organic carbon and nitrate - tdDd47.2 | ecosystem: Environmental > Aquatic > Marine > Coastal > Sediment | place...
ATGGTCATGGCTGAGCAGCCGGCACCGGCATTGGCCACTCTGGAGCAGGTTCTGGCCACTGCCGGCGCAGAAGTGCCCCGGGACTGGGTACAGGCATTGGTGGCAGCTGCGGTGGCTGCCGGCCAGGCCGACCGCGCTCGTCCCCATATCGATGCCCTGTTGCTGCGCGAACCCGCGGAGCCGGCAGCTTGGTTGCTGGCCTACCGCTTCGCCGCCGGCGAGCAGGACTACAAGCTGGCTGCCGTGTGCCTGACGGTTGCCGGCTATCTGCGCCCGGCCGCTGCCGAAGAGCTGGAACAGCTGGGTGATCTATACGCGGTTATCGGCGTGCCGGTCCAGGCAGCGACCTATTACGCCCAGGTGCTGGAACTGGCCCTGACCGGCGAGGGAACCGGCAATCTGACTGCCCAGTACGAGCGGCTGGCCGGAACCTGGTTGGCGGCCCACCGGCACCCGGAGGCCCGCGCCGTACTCGACGCCGCGCTGGCTACCGCTGCCACGAGTCGTCTCTGGTCCCTGCGCGGAGACCTGGACTATCACGCCGAGGATTTTGCTGCCGCTCTGGAGGCGTTCAGCAGTAGTTGCCGGCTGGATCCGGAGTACGGTCGCGGTTGGCTGATGATGGGATATTGCGCCCTGGAGCTGGGTCGAAACGAAGAAGCCCGCCGCCATCTGCAAAAGGCCGCGGGCTATCCTGATCAGGCGGCGGGAGCCAGGGTCCTCTTGCAGCGGCTGCAGGATTCCTGACTCCCGGTTGGGGCGGGCGCCTACTTCTGGTTGATCAGCTCCAGCAGGTATTCGGCGGCCCGGTCATTGTCGAAGCGGCTGATCCAGAAGACCGCCTCCCGCCGGATCTCGGCGTCCTCTTCTTCTTTGATGAGTTCGATCATGAGATCCAGAGCCGCGTCCTGATCATCATGCCGGGACAGGACGTGGTAGGTTTGCAACTTGAGCTCTCGATCTTCGGCGTCCCGGTACACCTGTCGTAGGAATTCCAGATCCAGCTCTCCTCGTCTGGAGGCCATGAACAGGGCCTGGGCTCTCAACTCGTCATCAACCTGCTTGTTGTTGATCAGGTCCCGGAACACCGAGTCCGGCAGGTCACCTTCCAGCCGGGACATGGCGTGAAGGGCCATCTCCAGGATCTCGCGATTTTTTTCGGTCCGGATGATCTGAGTCAGCAACTCGGCCACTTCGTCGTCCCTGCCGGTGCGGCTCAGCCCCATCAGGGCGTGGGCACGTACCTCCGGATCCCGTCGTTCGTCCTTGGCCAGACGCAGCAGGAAATCGAACACCCGGTCGCCGCCGCGATGCCCCAGAACCATCAGGGCCGCTTCTCCCATTTCGCTGTCCGGGTTCTCTTCGAACACTGCGATGATGGCGTCGATGGACCGATCGGACTCGAAGCGCACCAGGCACATGATGATCTCGGCCTTGAACTGGTCGTCACTCTCGGTCTGCAGCAGATCGATCAGGATCTGCTCTGACTCCTCGTCATCCATCTGGCACATGATGAAGACCGCATTGCGCCTCAACTCGCTGTTGGTCTCGGTACCGTCCAGGAGAATCTTCTTGAGGATCGGTTTGGCTCGCTCTGGATCCATGTGCATCAGCGCCTCGAGAGCGGCCACGCGGGTGGCCTCTCGTTCGTCTTCTCCGCTGGCTCGCTGGTGGGTCTCCCGCAGGGCATCGACCTCGCCCCGCCGGGCCAGTTCGCCGTTGATGCGCGCGGCCAGGGCTTCCGCTTCCTCGAGGGTCTCGACCTGGTGGTAGAGTTCGGCCTGCTGGTACAGCAACTCGAGGGCCACTCGCAGCTCTTCGGTGCGGCCCTGGCGGTAGCGGGCAAAGGCCTCCCAGTAGAGGCTGTTGCCGGCCAGATCATCACTCTCGGCCAGTTCACGCGATTCGGCGTATAGCTCAGCAGCCCGTTCGTACTCCGATTCGTTCAAGGCCTCGCGGGCCCGGCGGTAACTCTCGCGGGCTTCGTCCTCGTCCGCCGCAAATACGGTCGTGGTAGCCAGCAGGGCGGCCAGGAAGGTGGCGAAGAGAAAGGCCGTCAGGCCGGTGACCAGGTCGTTGCGGTGCCTGATCTTCGACAGCGCCTTGAGTGTGTTCTGGGTCTTCATTGTTCTTCCTCCGGTTGCCCGGATCGGTTCGACGGCTGAATCCGTCGCGATGATCCGGGATATTACAGCGCGTTCCGCAGCGGATCGGTACTCGACATCAGTCGCAGGCGATCGAGGGTGGAACGGTTCTCCAGTCCTTTGCGAATCCAGGCCATGTCCTGCGTGCAGTTCTCCCGGGAGATACCGACGATCTGGGCCAGCACCAGTTCGAGGTCCTCCAACAGACCGAGCATCTCGGTGTCCTCGGCCACCGGCGAGCCCATCAGCAGGCGCGTCTGCAGAAGCATACCGCCGGCCCATTCGGGCACCGGTGCCATGTCGGTGGAAGTGCAGGAGGTGGTCTTGAAGCCGGTCAGCAGGGCGTCCGCCCGGGCAAACAGATCGCTGGCCGCCAGCTGGTACACCAGCTGGTTTATTTGCCGGCTATCTGCCGCTGGTGCCGCCGATGAGTCCACGGTGTCGGTGGCTTCTGCAACCAGTTCAGTCTGTCCTGTCGCGGCGACGTCAGCACTCCGGGTGCCGGGGACGCCCGGTCCCAGGTCGCTGAATCTACCGATGGCGATGCCCAGTAGAAGAATGGCTGCTGCTGCGGTGGGCCACCAGACACGGCGGTCTTGCAGCGCACGACGCCAGAGCACGAGTCCGATCACCCGGCGTTCGGCCGTTCGGACAGCCTGGATCTGCTCCCACATCCGTTCACGGGGTGTCTCGGGAGGAGGATTGTGCAAGCGAGCCATGTCGTCCCGCAGCGTCTCGAATTTCTTGTCGTCCGTCATGTCATCTCCAGTCGGCGGTCACTGCTCACGAAGGGTCCGGACTCAGATCGAACCCGAAGCCGGTCATGATCTCCCGCAGGCGTCTGCGGGCTCGCGACAAACGAGCCTTGGCAGTGCCCACGGGGGTGTCCATGGCCGCTGCTATTTCCTGGTGGGTATATCCCTCCAGATCGTGCATCACCAGCACCAGCCGGTGGTTTTCGTCCAGTTCGGCGACAGCTCGGCCAAGCTGCCGCTCCAGATCCCGGTCCCGGTCGGGGGCGGCCCGGCCCAGATTGGCCAGATCCTCGTGGGTCGCCTCGTGGGCCCGTATCCGACTCCGCTTGCGCAGGGCCGTGATGATGATCGAGGTGGCGACGCGATGTAGCCAGCTGCTGAATGCGGCTTCGCCCCGAAACCCCTCCAAGCGGGCGAAGGCCCGGATGAAGGTGTCCTGGGTCAGGTCCTCGGCCAGGGTCGCGTCGCCGGTCATGCGGTAAGCCAGACGAAAGACCCGCTCCACGTGGCGTTCATACAGTTGCCGTTCGGCAACCGGGTCTCCGCTGATTATCCGCTGAATGAGTTGGCGGTCGTCCACTTGCCTCTCCCGAGCAGGCGTGCTGTCGTCGTTCCTGCGATCAAACCCTTAGACAGGTCTACTCGACCAAGGGTTGCGTCCAAGGTCCACGTTTTTCCTTGTTTTTTTTGTCCAGTGTGATAGGTTTTTGTGGAGCCTAAAAGTTTTGCCTTGTTGGGAAGCAGTGAGGGGATCAGTGGTCAGCGATGAGTGAACGCCAGCAGGTCAGTGCCAGTCTAGAGGACTATCTCGAAGCCATTTACCACACGGTTGAGGCCAAGGGTGCCGCCCGGGCCAAGGACATCGTGATGCGCATGGGCGTGCACAACTCGTCGGTCACCCAGGCACTTCGTTCCCTGTCCGAAAAGAAACTCGTCAACTACGCCCCGTATGATGTGATCACCCTGACCGACAGTGGCCAGCAGATCGCCGTGGATGTCGTGTGCAAGCACGAGACGTTGCGGGAGTTTCTGACCAAGGTCTTGGGTCTGCCGCCCGCTGAAGCCGACGCCGGCGCCTGCCGCATGGAACACAGCATCAGCGGCTCGATTCTGGATCGGTTGATCAAGTTCGTGGAGTACTTCGAGACCTGTCCGCAGAACGACGTGTTCTGGGATGATGAAGCGGGTTACTTCTGTAGCCAGGGCGAGAGTGGCGATGACGGGACCGGGAAGAAGGGCACTACCTGCGGAAGGGATGTCTGCGGGCACGGTCTGGATCTGTCGGGATTGACAGCGAAGTCCGGAGGCGCTGATACGCCTGCCGGCACACCGGAGGACTAGCATGCCGTTGACCATGGTCCGCGAGGGCGCCCGCGCCATCCTGCGTTCCATCGAAGGCGGACACCAGCTGCGTAGCCGCTTGGCCGCCCTGGGTCTCTTCCCCGGCACCGAGCTGGAAGTGGTGCACAACTCGGGGCACGGCCCTTTCGTGGTATCGGTCCGGGGCTGTCGTATCGCCCTGGGCCGCGGCATGGCCACGCGCATCGAGGTGGACAAGGAAACGGATTGACCGGGATGGCCCGGTTTTTTTTATAGACGGAGTTTGTAGTGGCAAAAACGTCCAGCAAGACTTTCGCCGTTGCCCTGGCCGGAAACCCCAATTCTGGCAAGACCACCATATTCAACAATCTGACCGGTGCCCGGCAGCGGGTGGGTAACTACCCCGGTGTGACGGTGGAGATCAAGGAAGGCACGCTGCGACGCGGAGACCTGCACCTGAAACTCCTGGACCTGCCTGGTACCTACAGTCTGAGCGCATTCAGCGAAGAGGAGCTCGTTGCCAGGGACTTCCTGCTGAACCACGCGCCCGATGTGGTCGTCAATGTGGTGGATGCCTCGAACCTGGAGCGCAATCTCTATCTCACCACCGAGCTGCTGGAAACCGGCTTGCCCATGGTCGTGGTGTTGAACATGAGCGATACGGTGCGGGACCGGGGGGAGGTCCTGGACATCGCGTTGCTGGCCGAGCGCCTGGGCGCACCGGTGGTACCGGCGGTGGGGCATCGAGGCGAGGGGATGGATGGGCTTTTCGAAGCCATCACCCGGGTGATCCTGCTGCACGATCCGGACGCCCGGAGTACCGGTGCCTGCGCACCTCTCGAGCCGGGACAGATGGCCCTCGGCGGCATCGATACGTCCACGGGCCAGGCCAGGGTCGATTTTGGTGAGGAGACCGAAACGGTCATCGACGACCTGAGCAGGTATCTGCCTCCGGGAGACCGTCGCTGGCGGGCCATCAAGTTGCTGGAAAACGACAAAGAGGTCCTCAAGGACCTGCCGACTCTGGAAGACCGGTCCGCCGTCGAGGCCCTGGTCTCCGAGTTCGCCAGAGGCCGCTCCGACGAAGCCGATACCTTCCTGGCGCGGCGGCGTTACGAGTTCATCGGCCGGCTCTGCAATGGAGTCGCTCACGGAGTGCGCCGTAGCACGACCACCTTCAGCGACCGGCTGGATCGGGTGGTCATGCATCCGGTCTGGGGAGTGCCCATCTTCCTGGCCATGATGTTCGTGGTGTTCAATCTGACCTTCCGTCTGGGCAATCCCCTGATGGACATCATCGATCTGGGCTTTTCGAGTTTGGCGGAGCTCGTGACCGGATTCTGGGCCCCGGGCTCCGAGAGCCCGTTGAAGTCGCTGCTGGTCGACGGCATCATCGGCGGTGTGGGCGGCGTCATCGTGTTCCTGCCCAACATCGTATTGCTCTTCCTGGCCATCGCCGTCCTCGAAGGCACCGGCTACATGGCTCGGGCGGCCTTCGTGATGGATCGCTTCATGAACAAGGTGGGATTGCACGGCAAGAGCTTCATCCCCCTGCTCATCGGGTTCGGTTGCACGGTGCCGGCTATCATGGCCACCCGCACTCTGGAGACTCGCCGCGATCGACTGATCACCATGATGGTGCTACCGCTGATGAGTTGTGGCGCACGCCTGCCTATCTATGCCCTGCTGATTCCGGCGTTCTTCGCGTTGAAGTGGCAGGGTCCGGTGCTGTGGCTAATCTACGTCACGGGTATCGTGCTGGCCTTACTGGGAGCTCTGCTGATGCGGGCCACCCTTTTCCGCGGCGAGAACACTCCCTTCATGATGGAGTTGCCGCCGTACCGTATGCCGACCCCGGCCAGCTTGCTGATCCAGATGTGGACCCGGGCCTGGCTCTATCTCAAAAAGGCCGGCACGGTGATTCTCGGAGCGGCGATCATTCTCTGGTTCTTGACCTTCTATCCCAAACCGCCGGCGGATCATGTGCCGCCGTTCGAGACCGGGATTGCCGGCTCGACTGAAGTCGCCGACGGTAGCGTCGTCGTTCACGGTCCTCTGGCCTACGCCGAGATGACCGACCCCAACGACCGGCGTGCCGTGGAACTCAGCTACTCTATTGCCGGACGTACCGGACGGTTCCTGGAACCCGTGCTGTTGCCCATCGGTTTCGATTGGCGCATCGGCACGGCATTGATCGGAGCGGTGGCGGCCAAAGAGGTGTTTGTGGCCCAAATGGGCATCGTGTTCGCCGTTGGCGAAGCCGACGAGACCTCCGAGGATCTGCGCACCCAGTTGCGGAGCAAGTACTCGCCGCTGGTGGGCTTCTGTATCATGCTCTTCGCCCTGGTGGCCACGCCGTGCATCGCGACCTTCGCCATAACCCGGCAGGAAGCGCGTTCGACCACCTGGGCCCTGGCGCAGAGCTGGGGGCTGACCCTGTTGGCCTGGGTATTGACCTTTGCGGTCTACCAGGTGGGCATCCTCATGGGACTCAGCGGCCTGACCCGGGGAGGCGTCGGATGAGCGGAACCGTTGAGATACTGATCATCGGGGTCATTGTCGGCAGTGCCGTGGTCTGGGCTCTGCTTTCGGTATGGCGCAGCTGGCGCACGCGCCAGGTGTGCTCGTCCTGTGCCTCCAGTGGAGAATGCCCCGTCATGGAGCATCCCTCCCAGCTGGGGGATCTCTCCGAATCGGTACGGGAAGGGGACAACGGAACAGTGGCCACTCCGTGCTCGGCCGGTGCCCTGACCTCGGCGACCGAGGAGGCGGCGAAATAGAACGCCGCGAAGACGCCACGCACACCCGGCTAGTCGCCGGTACGGTTCCGCGATCTGGCCCTATAAGTACCATCTTTACTACAGTATTTTGCCGAATATGCCGATCCCTTGAATGAATCTCGCCCAAGGTGATTTGCCACTCCAGAAGGTTGGTCCGAAGGGCAGTAATTGCCCGTCGAACCATATGCCCTGTGGGGACAGGGACTGCCCGTGGAGGGACTCGATCAATGTCGCGACGCCCACAACGCCCAATCGCACCGAATATCCACGGTCCCAAGGACCCAGAGAATGCCCCTAACGAAATCGGTCAAGAACTTGCACGCGGCTCCCAGGACCTGATCCAGGCCTTGCAGCGTGCGCGTAACCAGAGCCAGCTCTATGAGGGAATATTCACCGACTCCCGGGACGCCATCTGCATCATCGATGGTCAGACGCTTCGTATTCTGGAAGCCAATGCGGCCGCCGGTCGCCTGCTGGGCTGCACGCCCGTGGAGATCGTCGGCCAGTCCTACTTGCAGTTCCACAGCGATGAGACCCGCGACGAGGCCGGTGAGCGACTCGAGCAGATGAGTACCGCCGGAGGAATCACTTCCCTGCGCAGCGAACTGGATCGGGTCGATGGCGGTCGGGTTCCGGTGAGCATCTCCGCACACATGCTGAGAGAGAGTGAAGACAGTCGGGTCGTGGCTTTCATCCGGGATATTACCGGCTGGGTCGCCCAGGAAGAGTACCTGCGCGAACTGAACGAATGCCTCGAGATCCGCGTCAGCGCTCGCACGCTGGAGATCCGGCGCTCCAACGAGGAGCTGGAAAAGGCGATCAGCCAGGCCAATCGTCACGCCTTCGAGGCCAAGTCCGCCAACGAGGCGAAGAGTCTGTTCATCGCCAACATGAGCCATGAGATCCGCACGCCCCTGAACGCCGTCATCGGTATGATGGATCTGCTGCTGGATACCGACATGGACAGCCAGCAACGTGAGACGGCGGAGATCGTCGCCCGGAGCGCCCGGGCCCTGAACGGGGTCATCAACGACATCCTCGACTTCTCGAAGATTGAATCGGGCAAACTGGAACTCGAGACGACGGTTTTCGATCTGCCCAAACTGGTATCCGAGGTTCTGGAGACCTTCGCGTTCCAGGCCGAAGAGAAGGGGCTCGAGTTGCGGGGTCGACTGGCGGAGAATCTGCCGACGTATCTGCGGGGCGATCCGGGCCGGATGCGCCAGATCCTGATCAATCTCATCGGTAATGCCCTGAAATTCACGGAGGAGGGCAGCGTCTGTGTGGATGTCAGTGTCGCCGCCGACCGTGAACGCCGGGTGAAGGTGGCCTTCGCCGTCATTGACACCGAAATCGGCATCGCGCCGGACAAGCGCCGCGCCCTGTTCGAAGCCTTCACCCAGGCCGATCCGTCGACGACCCGCAAGTATGGGGGAACCGGTTTGGGACTGAACATCTCCCGCCAGCTGGTGGCGAAGATGGGGGGCATTCTCGAGGTGGACAGCATGGAGGGCAGTGGATCTACCTTCCGCTTTGTGGCCCGCTTCGAGAAGGCAGGGCAAACCCAGATCGAGGAGCTCATCGAGTCAGGCCGCCGGACCGGCGAGATCGGTCTGCCGCGAGATCACGCACTCAGGGAAAGAGCGGAGGATCTGCGTATCCTCGTGGTCGAAGACAATCTGGTGAACCAGCGTGTCGCCATCGGCACCCTGCGCAAGCTGGGGTGTGATTGCGTGACCGCGGATGATGGACTGAAAGCGCTGACAATCCTGCAGCAGGAAGATTTCGATCTCGTCTTCATGGACATCCAGATGCCGGATTTGACGGGCCTGGAAGTGACGCGCCGGTTGCGTGACCAGGGAGGCGCCGGTCGCAATTGCGACGTGCCGATCATCGCCATGACCGCCCACGCAACCAGCGGCGATCGCCAAGCCTGTCTGGATGTGGGCATGGATGACTACGTGGCCAAACCCATCAGCGTCCAGCAGGTGCGTGATGCCATGTTGCGGGTCTTCGAGAAGGTCGAACAACAGGTTTGATCAGGGTTGCTCTCCGTTCCAGGAGTGAACGGACCACCAGCGCCGTAGGATTCCCCACCGACGCGATAGTGACACGCCGCCGAGATGGCGGCGGCGTGTCACGCGATTCTTGCGCAGCGACCATCACGCAGTCCTCCCGTTCACCGAGACGAACCTTGCCTGTCGAGTCGCCCGTCTGCCATGATGTCGGCACCGGAACCGGCGAATCACCAGCAGGAGCGTGCGACGGCGATGATCGATATCCTCATCATTCTGGCCTACTTCGTGGGAATCATGCTGGTGGGTGTCATGTCCCGGACGGGCAAGGATGCTTCGGCCGAGGAGTTCTTCATCAGTTCGCGCTCGTTGCGCTGGCCTTCCATCGCCTTCTCCACCATTGCCACAAACATCCACGCAGGGCACTTCCTGGGCATTGCCGGTTCGGCCTATCTCTACGGGTTGGCCCAGGCCAACCTGGAGATCAACGCGGTCATCGGCATCCTCATGGCGGCTTTCGTCTTCGTACCGCTGTATCTGAGAATGAAGGTCATGACCATCACGCAGTTCTTCGAGCAGAAGTTCGGGGCACGCGTGGCCACCACCTACTCGGTGCTGACGATGGTGCTGTACGGCTTCCTCTACCTGGGAACGACGTTATTCTGGGGAGCCTACGCCGTAGATGCACTTTTTCCGGCACAGGTGGGATTCATTCATCCGGATCCGGCGATCCGGATCATGATAATGATGGTGGCCCTCGGCCTGTTCTCGGCGATCTATACGGTGCTGGGCGGACTGCGGGCGGTGGTGCGAACCGACGCCATCCAGTTCGTGCTACTGGTCGCCGGTGGTCTCGTGGTGACCTTTCTGGCGGTGGATCGTCTGGGTGGCTGGGGCGAGCTCTACAATCGGACCAACCTGATGCACCTGCACTTGCCGGCGGACCATCCCAAGTTACCGTGGACCGCAGTGGGCGCCATGCTGCTGTTGAATCTGAACTACTGGGGCAGCAATCAGATCATCCTGCAACGAGCCCTGGCCGCCCGCACGGTGAAGGATGCCCAGGTGGGGCTACTGGCCGGTGGCGTCCTGAAGTACATCACCGCTCTGATCACCGTCGTACCGGGTATTGCGCTGGCGGGGATCCTGGCCGACAATCCCCTGAATGACCCGGATCAGGCCTATCCTACCCTGGTGAACCTCCTGCTGCCCGTTGGCCTGCGGGGCTTGGTTCTGTGCGGCCTGTTCGCGTCACTGATGAGTTCGGTGGATTCGATCTTCAACTCGGTGTCGACGCTGTGGTCGGTGGATATCTATCGGCGTCGGATTCGGCCCCAGGCCACCGATCGTCAGGTCGTGTCCATGGGGCGCAAGGCCATCATGGCCACTCTTGTTACCGGGCTCAGCTTCGGATTCCTGCAAGCCTACATCAAGTTCAGCAACCCCGAGTTCGCCTTGACCCACTGGTTCAACGACATGTCGTATTACATCAAGGTAGGCTTCGTGATTCTCATCATGTCGGCGGTCTTCCTGTACCGGGCTCGCCCCGGCCTGGTGCTGACCATGATGCTGCTGACTATCGGCGTCAAATTATTACTGGAGCGCCTGCTGCCGAACGTGGCCTATTTCAATATTACCGCGCTGACCATCCTGATCGGATTCGCCTGCGTGGCCGGAGAAGCGTGGTGGCGTAATCGGCGGGGAATCGAGTGGCGGTCGATCTGGCATGTAGACGACCGGAGAACAGCCTGTTATGGAGCGGCGTTGGCGGCGTCGCTGGCTGCATTGCATGTAATATTCCACTGATGAAGCATTGATGTGGACAAGTAACAGGCGGGTGTCAGCGACACCCGCCTGAAATACAAGCAGGCCTAGCGATACAGTCCCTTGACCGCACCCCAGGCGTTGATCTCGGTATCAACCGTACTGGGCTCCAGATACAGGAAGAACGGCACGTCGTTGCCATCGCCGAAGTCTCCCCAGGGACCGTTGATTCCATCGAGGGACACGATACGTTGACCGCCGGCGTAGTCGTCAGCGCCCTCGCCGTAGCAGAAGGCGAAAGCGCACTGACGTTCGACCGTGGTGTAGGCCACGACCTTGTACATGCCCGCCGGTACGACAAAGTCCTCGGGGAAGGTGAACACGAGCCAGTCGGTAAATACGTCCGCCGGCAGGACCGTCGTCGCCGTGGTCAACTGGTATCCCTCTTCGTCGATGAGGGCGACGTGGATCTCGTCACCAGCGACCATGGATGGGACATTTCCGTTGGGATTGCCGGTGACCCGGAACATGAACTCGACGCTGAGTACGGCCGAATCGCACTCGAGTGTCACGGTCTGGCCCTGGCCTATGTTGGCGCCGTCATGGCGCAGGCCGAACCAGGCCCAGCCGCCACCGCAGCCGGCTTCCAACAGTTCTGGGCAATCGTCGGCCATGGCGGGGATCGTACCGAGTATCAGAATCGACAGGACGAGTAGCGGACTACGAAGCGTTCTTAAGTATTGCATGGTTTTCCCTCCGTTGCAGATGGAGCGAGCACGCATCCCCCGAGCGTATTGCTCACACCGAAGCTGGAATTCCCTGGGGCGTTATTAATTCAGCGGGAATTCGGATGCGAC
>Ga0070729_10006390_pt1 | contig 11629 bp, 8 predicted proteins | sample tdDd472_FD_66725 | JGI IMG/M metagenome (GOLD analysis project Ga0070729, IMG submission 66725) | Marine sediment microbial communities from the Atlantic coast under amendment with organic carbon and nitrate - tdDd47.2 | ecosystem: Environmental > Aquatic > Marine > Coastal > Sediment | place...
TGCCGAAACCCTCGCGAAGCCCTATCATCTTTATAAGTTTGTACACCAACTCGCCATCGCCCCAGATAAGGGCAAGCCCGCCTGTATCAGCATCCGTGAGCAGACCCCGTTGATAACACTCCATGGCAAAACCAATCACATTTCCCGTGGATATGGTGTCTACCCCGTACTCATCACAGAGATAATTAGCCGCGAGGATGGCATCCCGGTCGCCGACACCGATATTGGAACCCAGCATAACCGCCGACTCATACTCGGGACCTTCCGTCTGCGTTCCGCACATACTTCCGCTCTTTACCTCACCGATAAATGAACAACCTACCGGACACGATACACAAGACACGCCCTTAACCCGGTTATGCTCGGTTATGGCATATCCGCCGATATCTTCGGCATGCTCAAAAGTGCCGGTCTGGAAATTTCGCGTGGGCAGGGCACCCATGGCATCTACCACACCGATAAGACCGGCAGAGCCATTCATCTGCATCCCCACCAGACTCGGATTTTCATCCTGATCTTGCCGGACCTTTTTAATAACTTCTTTGAATACATCCTTGTCAACAAGGGGCACATCGACCTTGCCCGAAACAGCAATGGCCTTCAAATTTTTTGAGCCCATGACCGCACCGGCGCCGCCCCTGCCGGCTGTCCGGGTCTCCGAAACAATAGCGGAAAAACGCACCAGGTTTTCACCCGCCTGTCCAATACAGGCAACACGGCTCTTGCCGTCAAGCTGGTCCTTGACCGCTGCTTCAGCCTCAAAGGTTGTTGAGCCCCAGATGTCAGTGGCATCATGAAAAGTCACCCCGTCGGGCGTGATCTGCAGCCAGACCTTATCAGATGATTTCCCCTGAATCACCATGCCGTCAAAACCCGTAAGCTTGAAGGCACGCGGATAGCTGCCACCCATGCTGGTGGCGTTAACAACACCTCCCAAAGGGGACTTGGTTACAAAGAAAATCCGGGAGCTTCCCGGCGCAGTCGTGCCATTCAGCGGCCCGGTAAAAATAATGAGATTATTCTCCGGTGACAGCGGCTCTACTCCTGCAGGCTGCATGTCATAGAGCAACTTTGTCCCGAGACCGCGACCTCCTAAATACTGAGCAACCATCTGCTCATCCAGCTGATCTACCCGCCATTTTTTTGTGTTTAAATCAACAACAAGATATCGTCCAAAATAACCGCCCTTGAGCATAACCTTTCACTCCTTCTGCAGATAAATTCACCAATGCAGACAACCTCTCATAGCCTGTCTCCGACAGTTTGGAAGTATCTGTTTATTTATATAAGTATGTATAAATAATGAGCGGATTGCAATGGTTAAATAATGTGTACAAATCAGGTATTAAAAATACCCAATTCTAAGATGAGGTTAAAAATGTACGAAGATTTGTTTTTTTTCGCCGTATGCCTAGTTTTCTACGAATATTCTTGCGATGCGTGTCAACCGTCTCGACAGACAAACGCAGCAATGCCGCTATGTCCTTGGATTTTTTTCCCTGCTTGACCAAACTTGCCACCTGAATCTCCGAGGGGGTAAGAGCCTTCATCCGCACACCCGCATGCTCCGTAAAAGGGGCGATAATCTCCCGCAAATTGGTTTCTGCAATCTCCAGATGCGTACACTGTGGTTCGGGCAAGCCTGAGACGCGAAGCCTGTCCAAATACGGCAGCACCAAATTGTTGATGTGACTGAGCAAACGCTGGCCCATATCGGCGCGATCCTCGTTGCGGTTTTCCAGCAGCACCCTCATGGCAATATTAGTCTCTTCGAGAGAGACAGTGCGCTCCTGCACTTTGCGCTCCAGCTCATCATGAGCCTGCTGCAACTCCCGCAGGGTTCGCTTGCGCTCTGTGATGTCCCGGCACACGGTAATAGTCCCGCGAGGATTTCCACTTTTGTCCTTCAACAACGACAATGTTACATCCATGGGCACGGCAAGTCCGTCGGCACGCACAAAATACATCTCACAGTGCACAACCCCCTGCTCATACAGCTCCCTGGTATAGACAATTTGTTTTTTACCCCAGGCCTCATCAAAAATAATGGTCTCACCGGTCGTACAGGCAAAGCTCCCACGAAACGGAGCGAAATCCATCAAAGACTTGCCGATAATGGTCTCAGCCGTCTCATAGCCGAGCAACCGCAATCCAGCATTGTTCACCGTAACAATTCTGGTATTAAAATCGGCCAGAAAAATGGCATCTCCCGAGTGTTCAAGAATATCTTTGTAATTATCCTTGGTCTCCCACTGCTCCCAGCCGGGGCCGCCGTCAGAGGATGCGCCCAAGGGCATCTCCTCGCCGGATCCGGGCTCAATCAGGCCAAGCGTCTCTATAACAGCACCGTCGCTGTCGCGAGTGACCACGGCGCGCAGCCGCACCGAAACAGCATGGCCTTTTTTATGGCGGAGTATAAGCGGCATGGCCTGTGCTTCGGCCCGATGAAACAAAAAAAGGCCGAAACTGCTAATAAACTCGTCCTGCCTGTCTCCCTTCTGAGAAATGCTATAGCGCAGCTGAACAAAATGACGGCCCATTATTTCCTGCAAGCCATAGCCCAGCAAACCACTAAAGACAGGATTTATATCGATAACACTACCCTGCCCGTCCACGAGAAAAAGCCCTTGAGCCTGTTCGGCCCAAAGATCGCGATACTTTTTTTCAATAAGACTGCCTGCCTTGTACGGCATTGCGTGACTCCACTGCGTCGTTTTTAAAAACAGACCCTACTGCTGCCTATACATACTAGCAACTTTTTTAAATCCGGGCAAACATACAACAACCCGGGCGGCATGACTTATGCCCCTGACGGCAATGAACGCTTAGGCCTTAACACTTCAGTGCATTCAGCCTGCTGTGTGCCCATCCCAAAACAGTGCAGCATCCTCTCCCATATATTCTCAGGCGGTTTGACAGAACAAAGAACAAACGGCAGACATCCAAACCGGGCTGCCTCTCGGGAGAAACTGGATCCGGCCGTCCCGTAGATGCGTGCAGCCCTGGACAGACATAAAAATTCTATGAAAGCCTGAAATTTTGGAACATGTGAAAATGTTGTGCCAACAGGCACGATTGCATATTCCGGCAACAACCCTGTGATGGTCGCGGCAAACGGTAGATCATCACTGCAGACATAGAGGGCCTCTGTACTATCAACATGCCGGCAAATAATATCGGCCCAGTTTTTCGCGCTTATATCTGCAGCGCGGATATAGCGCAAATGATCTCCACGCCTGACATGAATCGCGACATACGAATCGAACCGGGCAAATTGATCAACGACACCCTGAAACAACGGAAGCGGTTTAAAATGCTGGTTATAAATTTCACTCAATGCCTGTTCGAATTCATCCGGAGTAAGGAATGAAGGCCGCAAACACAAACTGGTTTCCAGTAGCACAGTCTCAGCTTGACTCTTGAGAATGGCATCGGCACTGCTGCGCTCAATGTACACTTCACCACCCCAGCCGCAGCGTTGTATGGCGGAACTCTGCGTTGCATACCAGAAGTCCTTCGGCCCCCACTCTGAAAAAACCTGGTCAATCTTTGTTGCCTCATTAACGGCTTGAAACGGGATTGCCGGGTCTTCGGCAAAGAAAGAACCAAAGGAGGACTCCCGCATGTGCTGAATATGTTCCATATCTGTTACAAGCGGCGTTTCCTCCTCCCAGCAATGAAACAGTTTCCTGCCGGACAAACGAGCCAGCAATATCGCTGAACACAGCGCTCGAAACCGATTACACATACCGGCCTGCGGTGAAACAAGCAAGGTTTTCATCGTCTATGCCCGACCAACACGATCATTCTACGCATGTACGCTTATCTCCGGAATTCTTTACTGCCGCAACTTGCCGCTGTATCCATTCATACGTTTCCCTCAGGCCCCCGATTAAAGGCCGTGATGGAGCCCAACCCAATTTTTCCCGCATCAGGCTGTTATCGGAATTGCGCCCCCTGACGCCCTCTGGGCCCGGTATATGTTGTATCACTGCGGTTTTGCCTGCAATGCTCAAGACCATTTCAGCAAGGCGGTTAATCGACACCATTTCCTCCGAGCCGATATTCATCGGGCCGGTAAAATCCGAGCGCATCAAGTCAACCGTGGCACGCAGGCATTCATCAATATACAAAAAGGAGCGCGTCTGTTCACCATCGCCCCACATTTCAAAACTTTCCCCGTCTTGAAGCATGGCAACTTTACGACACAGGGCCGCAGGCGCCTTTTCACGCCCCCCGCACCAAGTGCCATTCGGTCCGAAAATATTATGGTAGCGTGCCACCCGAACATTCATGCCATGGTTGCGCCCATAGGCCAGATACAAACGCTCACTGAACAGCTTTTCCCAGCCATAATCGCTATCCGGGTTCGCCGGGTACACGGACTCCTCAGAGCACAGCGGGTTATCCGGGTCTTCTTGATTATGTTGAGGATAGACACATGCGGACGATGAATAAAAAATACACCTTACCCCCTGTTTGCAGCAGGCATCCAGCACATTGAGATTTACCAATGCTGAATTGTGCATAATTTCTGCATCATTATCACCGGTAAAAACAAAACCCGCACCGCCCATATCTGCAGCCAGTTGATAGACTTCATCGTACTGTATATCGATAACATCTCTACACAGCACAGGGTCTCGCAAATCGCCCCGGATGAATTCATCCGCCACGCTTTTTTCAAATTCAGGATACTTAATATCAACCCCCCGTATCCAGACACCCTCCTTCTTTAGATATTTCGCCAAATGACTTCCTATAAAACCTCCGGCACCACAAATGAGTATTTTTTTCATCAAACAGGAACTTTCATAAAAAGTTAATAGTTCTCAGCCAATGTCCGGCTGCGTTCCTTCAAAATAGCGTTGAAACTCCTCAGGCAGACGGTGAAAATCTATGCTCCGGCTTTCCGGGGGCAGGGGGCAGGAGTTTTTCGTTACCCAGAAAAGCAAATTTTTATCCCGCGGGGTTTGCCCGGCAGCAGCAAGAAATGCAGCCGCTGTTTTGCCGGTATAGGTCTGGTCAAGTGTAATTTCCTGAAACCTGTCAAATAGTTCAATCGCCTCTGATGCTTCCCGGGTCCCCACCCCGTAGCCCTGACCGTAAAACGACTGCTCGACGCTCAGGATTTCGCGATCAAACGACCGGCTGGCTAATGACGGATCAGATGCTATCAACAAATGCCTGGTCGCTTCAAAAAGCTCTTGGAACTTTTCTTCGTTTGCCACGACATCGGGCACGACCCTGACCGCCCGGATTTTACTGTGCAGGCCTGCCATACTGACCCCCAGGGCAAGTCCAACTGCGGTTCCCATTGTGCCGTATGCAACAAAAATTTCATCGGGTTCCGGAATGATCCCCTGTTCAATCTGCATTTTCAGCTCAAACGCTGCATTGACATATCCAAGAACCCCGAGAGGCATTGATCCTCCCGGCGGTATGACATATTTGATTTCATTGCGTTCGGCAGCCCGGCGCATGAACTCATCCATCATCCGGAGATGTTCTTCATAACTGTCAGCATGATGCAGCCTGGCGCCGGCATGAAAATCTGCAAGAAGATTGCTGCGCACTTCTTCAGTTGGAGGCTGAGCAAACAACATTAGCTCAACCTCAAGGCCGAGTTTTTGACCGTAGATCGCGGTTGCAAGGGCATGGTTTGATCCTGCCGCGCCCGACGTTACAACAGTCTGTATGCCCTTATGCATGACATCGCCAAGAATAAACTCTAACTTCCTAACCTTGTTGCCCCCGTAAGGGTTTCCGCTCAAATCATCTCGTTTTACATAGAGCCCCTGCCGTCCAAGCTGCTTCGAAAGGGCGAGAAGTTCCTCTACCGGTGTGGGAAAAAGCCCCAAAGAACTATAGGGAATTCCTTGTGATAATTGCGGAAAGGCACTGAAGAGTGGAATCATGGACTGCCCTGATTTTGAAGAAAAAAAAGATATCGCCTTGCTGGTACAAAACGAAGGAAAGGCTTTGCATATAAAACACAAAGCCCGGATAATCGAATATCCTTACAGCACCCCGGTGCACCTGACCAATACTATTGTGCAGCAATACGCACCGGGGAGGAATCTGCTATCAGTCTACCTTCCTGCCGTCTGCCCACAGCAGAGCTTCCGCACGCACGATATCATCCTCAGCACTTTTGCGGATTCCCGCTTTCCCATTGCAGCGAAAGGCAATATGCACATTGCCCGGGTCCTCCGGAAAGGTTGCCGGAACAATATGAATTATAAGGTTTTCTTTGCTGCCCTGTTTTGTCGCCTGGAAATGGACATTATATGAAGTTTTCTGTTCTTCAATTAATTCAAGACCCGCCTCGCGTGCCCACTGGTTGATGAGCGCAACGGTTTCATCAAGGCTGCTGCGAAATCGGGACCGTGAATAAAACATACGAGGCGTATTTTTGCAGACAGTAAAAATGCGCTCCGGTGTTTTACCCTTACCCCTTTCAGAAAGCAAGGCCGGTTGTTCGGTCGACCAAAAAACATGACATTTTTCCGGATCATGCACAGGGGGCAGATCGAGCATATGGGCGCGGATATCATTAGCAAAGGCTTCAACCCGCTTAGGAATCATCGATTCCCAAACATCACGCCCATACCAACCGCATTTATCCTGTGGCATTGTTCTTTCAAGCAGCCAGATCAAAAGAGCGTCACCCCTGTTAAGCCGCGGCGTCACCTGACGCCCGCCAAACCCTCCGAGCGTAACGGGTTTCAAATCCGGAAACTTGGTCAGCATATGGATAAAATAGTTCCTGCCGCTGGACAGATGCGGCTTCTTCCACGGCGGCATTGTCATGACCGTGGTTTCATCACAGTCGCCGCAATGCACATAAAAAGCCGTCTGTTTTTTTGAAAGCTCAGCATAATGCTGCTCAATAAAATTGTACACATCTTTTGAAGGCTTTTCCCATCGAGTGTAACTACCGATAATAACATAATCATACGGCTCAAGAGTGAGGATCTGGTGAAGACCTTTAACCTCAAGATAATGCTCATGACCTATAAGGGCCTTGATCCAATAGGCTGATTCGGCTGTAGAACCATAACAGGTATCATAGACAAGAAGGCCTTTAGCGTTTTTCATTGAATCCCTTTCTGCAAAATGTTGCACTGTGGTGAAATAGAAAATCGATATAAAAACCATTGAAGACCATGCTTATTCACGCTGAATGCATGAACCCAGACAATGATTGATCGCTGTTGTAATAGCACGCTCATGCCCGTCAAGCCCCTCCGACTGCAGAACAGTTGCAATATCATCGACTAATTTAAACATCTCCGGGCAGGTTACCTCGCACATACCGCAGCCGGTGCAATCTTCAGCACGAATAGATACCACAATGACCATCTTCCGATATCTCCTTTTTCAACGTTAACCAGTTAACTCACATTAAATCGGCCTTGGGCCGAATTTTTTTTACGCGCCCCCAATCCGACATGCATAGATATGATTATGCAAAATCAGTAGTCACACGATCCACCAACGCATTTTTCCAGTGTAAGTTCAAAATAGCGGATTTGCTGAGAATCACCGCCAAGCGTGAAACGGCCTTCCTCAAACAGATCAACGCCCCAATTATAGTCACCATCTTTGAGCAACGGCGGAAAATCATCCGACAAATAAAGCCCGACAAACAATTGATAATCACCGCTCAGGCAATTTTCCCTGTAGTAGGTACACGACGGCAGCGTCATAATATACGGCTTCCCAAGCGCTATATCAGGATTGAGTATGACATTGTCATCAGTACCGCCGGTGGGCGGACCCATCGGCAATCCTGTCCAACCTTCAGATTTATACCAGAATGCCATAATCTGAGTAGGCGGAGCAGGAAGCTCTTCGGGAACATTAATCGTAAGAATCATCTGCTCACACTGGTTGCACACATCGGCCGAGGGCGGGGTGGGATCAAATGACGTGCTTTCACATGGGCTCCAGCAATCGCCTGACGCGCTGCAAACCTGAGCGCCGGTTTTACCATTAGTAGCCGAACACTCCCGCGTAGTGCTGGGCATGCAGGCCTCTATGCTTGGGGTCTCATCACAGAGTATCGGCACGGTAGGTTCCTTGCGGATACAGCGAACTTCACCAAGGCTGTTTATATGGTTATAGGTTACCGCTCCAATGTCGAACAATGCACTCGCAATCCAGTCAGCCGTATTTGATGCGGCACCAACAGCCCAGTATTCAAGTGGATGAATACCATGCGTAGCCGGATCGGGACGATGGCATGAACCATTCAGCACGTCTGGCCAGTAACAACCTTCAATACCGGGGCCTTCGCCATCGGGGAGTCCGCCGCAGGAACGATCCTGTCCGTCTTCAAGCGAACTGCCAGTCCACATTGGACAACTTCCGGAAGGATACTCGGTGTCCGGATTCCCTCGTATAAGGCTCCTCAGCTGATCAATATCAGGCAGACTCCAGTCATCATAACCCAGCGCAACCAGCTCTTCACAGTATCGTTCAGCATCATATGACACGATACCGGGATAATCAGGCGTCAAATAGTCCTTCTGCGGATCCTGCCAGCAAATGTCTGTGGCCGGATCGCACCATACCGAATAATAGGCGCACTGGCACTTTTCAAAGCCGGGCTCGTCCTCTTTAAAGTTCTGTACGCTGATGGTGCCGTCCGGGCAAAAACATTTCTGGTTGCCCACATATTTAATAATGGTGCCCTTACTGCCAACCGCATAAATTTCACCTTCTGACACACCCCAGATACCATTGAGATGAGCTTTGGTGGGAACCGGGATTTTTGACCATACAATACCGTCAAAATGCATAAGCGTACCCTTTGCACCGACAGCGTAAACGTTATTCATATCCGTGCCCCACACTGCACGCAGGTTAGCCCGGGTATTGCTGGTCATTGTATTAATTGAACCATCATTAAGCTTACGAACAATGATGCCGCGATCGCCAACGGCAAAAAAGTTTTGACTGTCAACAGCCCAGATAGCCCGCAGGGTTTTGCTCACAGGTGAGTCCCAGGTCTCCATAACATTATGACCCGAAGAATCATAGCCGGCATACCAACCAATAATGCCCTTAGAGCCGACTATAAGCACATTTTGATCTGCTGCGCTGTAAAAAGCGCCATAAAGGTCATTGCTGTATTCATACTGAGGCTGGGATCGAAAGCTGGTCTCGCTGCCGTCAAGTATGTTGTGGTAGTATCGCACTCCCTTCGACTGCCGGAATGTGTTGCTCTTGCCGACAGCGATTATTTTGCCGTTGTCAGCGTCAGGTCCGCCGATACCGTAGAGCGGAGTTTTTTTTGCCACGCTGTGGATAGTGTCCCAGGAACCGCCATTGCGCATCAAGATGCTGCGATAATCACCAACAGCATACAGCGTGGTTGCCCCTGCCGCCCAGACATTATTCAACTTCCTGGTAGTGCCTGATTCCTCGGGGCTCCAGACAGAACCGTCATATTTTATAATTGTCCCCTTTTTGCCAACGGCATACACCGTACCATCAGAAAGGCCCGAAACACTGTTGAGCTCTTGCTTGGTGCCGGACTGCATAAGTTCCCACTCTCCGAATGCGTACGCACCGGATGCACACAGAAACACAACCGCCATTATAATGATTGCTTGTAATGCGCTCTTTGCTTTCATAGTATCCTCTTTGTTTTTGCCGACTATTTGTATAAAACTTCAGCTACAATCCCCGCCCTGCTCCGATACCAAAATTACTATGCTGTTTTGCGCGAACGTCCAGCCCTGCAAATATATCTTTTTAAGGAACCATCCTTTTTGCAGCGTTCCTCATTTCTACCATTTATGTTCCGTAGAAATAAAGTAAAAAACTGCATAAAGATACGAAAAACTAGATCCAGAGTCCATAAGTGTGTCAATTAAAAACGCGCGCGCGCTAAAGAGCGGTTTGTACGCGAACGCCCACTCCATTTAAAACAGCCTGTTTTTTACTCTATCTACAAACTGCATTAAAAATTATACCGATAAATGCATTATTAACTTGACTAAAGCCCCTAAATAGCGCAATATAGAGGGCTGACTTAACTGTGTACAAACCCGTATGCGCGGCATGCGGGTTTTTTCAGTATCACCGAAACTTTTTTGAGGTTAAAGGCTGTGGCAAACGATATCACAAAACTTAGAAACATCGGTATTTCCGCCCATATTGACAGCGGAAAAACAACACTCTCCGAGCGCATCCTGTTTTACACCCAGCGCATTCACGCCATTCACGAAGTACGCGGCAAGGACGGCGTGGGAGCTACCATGGACTTCATGGAACTGGAGCGCGAGCGCGGCATTACCATTAACAGCGCGACCACCTACTGCGAATGGCTCGGCCATCATATCAATATTATCGACACACCCGGACACGTTGATTTCACGATTGAGGTCGAACGCGCCCTGCGGGTGCTGGACGGCGCCGTACTCGTGCTGTGCTCTGTTGGCGGCGTGCAAAGCCAGTCATTCACGGTTGACCGCCAAATGAAGCGCTACAATGTGCCGCGTATAGCGTTTGTCAATAAATGCGACCGCGTCGGTGCCAATCCGGTGCGGGTTCGCGATCAACTACGAGAAAAACTCAATCATAACCCGGTAATGATGCAAATTCCAATCGGGCTTGAACACGAGCTCCGCGGGATCGTTGACCTAGTGGCAATGAAGGCTGTGTGGTTTGAAGGTGACGCCGGTGAAGAATTACGTACCGGCCCGATACCAGAAGACCTACTGGCAGAAGCACAAAGCTACCGGGAAGAAATGCTTGATGCCGTATCCATGTTCTCCGACGAGTTGATGGAGGCAATCCTGGAAGGCGAGCCCACTCCTCAGCAAATTCATGCTGCGGTTCGCTCCGGCACGCTCGCGCTGAAGCTAACCCCGGTCTTTTTGGGCTCTGCCTATAAAAATGTCGGCGTGCAACCGCTGATGGACGCGGTCATACAATACATGCCGACGCCATGCGATATACACAATGAGGCCATTGACCTGTCAACCCCGGATGAGAAGACCATAACGCTGTCAAACTCCGAGGATGAAAGCACTGTCTTGCTGGCCTTTAAGCTTGAAGATGGCCGCTACGGACAGCTAACCTATCTACGCATGTATCAGGGCCGAATTACGGCTGATTCCATGGTGACAAACACCCGCACAGGCCGCAAGCAGAAGGTTGGCCGCCTGGTGCGCATGCACGCCGATAAGATGGAGGACGTAACCGAGGCCTGTGCCGGCGATATCGTAGCCATGTTCGGTATGGATTGCAATTCCGGCGATACGTTTACCGACGGAACCCTGCATGTATCCATGACCTCAATGTTCGTTCCCGAACCGGTTATATCGCTATCGATCAAACCCGTTGACCAAAAATCTGAGGGCAACCTTTCAAAAGCCCTTCGCCGTTTTTCAAAAGAAGATCCCACCTTTCGCACCGAGGTTGACCCCGACTCGGGTGAGACTGTTATCCGCGGCATGGGCGAACTACAACTTGAAGTATATATTGAACGCATGAAGCGCGAATATAGCGCCGAGGTTGAAACCTCAGCCCCGCAGGTTGCCTATCGTGAAACCATTTCACAACGGGCTGATTTCAATTACACCCATAAAAAACAAACCGGCGGATCAGGCCA
>Ga0070729_10006393_pt1 | contig 11619 bp, 6 predicted proteins | sample tdDd472_FD_66725 | JGI IMG/M metagenome (GOLD analysis project Ga0070729, IMG submission 66725) | Marine sediment microbial communities from the Atlantic coast under amendment with organic carbon and nitrate - tdDd47.2 | ecosystem: Environmental > Aquatic > Marine > Coastal > Sediment | place...
GCCGGTTCGTTGCCTTCGAGCAGTGCGTTGTAGACTTGCGAAATTTCCCGCATCAACAGGCCGCAGGACCAGCCGTCAACAACAAAGTGGTGGGTTGTTACCACCAGCACGGCATCGTCATCACTGACCCGCAGCAGCAGGATGCGCAGTAACGGCGCTTCGGCCAGCCGCACGGGGCGCCGGCCTTCTGCATTGACGAGTTCGCTCAGTTCGGCTTCGCCGATACCCTCGGGCGCACGTTGTTCGCTGAACCATGCGCCGTCGGCTGCAATGTTGTTATCGATCTGCAGTTCTGCGGAATCATCACGCGTGATGCAGAAGCTTCGCAGCACTTCGTGGCGGTTGATTACATGATGCACGGCTTGTCGCAGCACTGCGGCATCGATGCTGCCACGCACGCGCTTGGCAAGCGTGACGTTGTAGAACGGGTTGTCCGGCTCCAGTTCATCGAGAAACCAGATGCGTTGTTGGGCGTAGGACAGCGGCAATGCTGTGTCACGCGGCAATGCCCGTAACTCGGGTTCGGCAGTGTTGCCTGCAGAAAGCAAGTTGATGATGTCGGTCTTGTGCGTCTTCAGGTCGTTGAGTACGTCCTGATTCATCACGCCTTTAGGCGCGCGGTAGCGCAGCTTGGCGTCACCGTTGTCCGTGTCGACCCACAGTTCGACACCGGACTGTTGTAATTGCCGGAGCAGGTCTGCGCTGGAGTAGGACTTACTCATATCTCGCCTTCGTCCCACTCATCGTCAGTGTTGTCGGTATCGGTTGCTTGCGAAGCGCCGTAAGCGGCAGCGGCTTCGGCCTCGCGTGCATGATCGATGCCGCCACCGAGCAGGGCATGCAGCAAAATATGTGTGTCACCGAGTTGCAGCAGGTCTGCAAAGTAGTCGGTTTCCAGACCACCGACCTGGCATAGCCCGAGGTCACACTCAGGTGCTACCGATTCCAGCAGTTGCGTCATGCTGGCGGCTTCAATAACCGAGTAGTGCAGGCTGCGTTCGGGATACATGCCACCGATGGCCTGCATCTCTGCAACGAAGTACACGGCAAAGCCTGCTTCATCGAATACCGGGCGGTTGATGATCGGGTCGTACAGTTCGCGGACGTCACCCGGATCGCCATTCAGGCAAACCAGCCGGTTTTCCATCGGCTGGTAGTAATAGACACCGCCGTCGAGACCTTCAACTCTGCCCGGTTTGACGTAGACATAGGTCTGAACGGGGTAGAGACCGCCGGCAGAACCGTAGAGATACTTCGGACGGTCGCCGATAACCCGGGCCCGCAGGTGGCTGATGAGTTTGTTGAAACCGGTTAAAGCAACCGGTGCTTTGTTAAACATCCTGTAGCTGCGATGTTTGACGTAGTCGTTTTCGCTGACTGCGTAGTCTGCCGGTAAATCCAGCGACGGCAGGCCGGCGGTATCGCGAATACCCGGCAGTGTCGCTTTGTAGGCTGCGCGATCATCCGGATCAGTGATTGGTGTCACCGACTTAAGCACGGACGGATGTGTTAGCAGCGGGTCACCGATATCCACCGTTGCAGGTTGTCCAGTTGCGGTTGCCGGAGCAGTTGCGTCGAGCAGCCGGCTTAAACCGTTGACCGTAGGGTCACGGTAAAAGTCATCCATCCGCGGCCGGAACCCGAGGTGTTGATCGAGTGCGTTGGCGATACGAATCATCTCGATCGATGTCGCACCCATTTGCAGGAGGTTCTCGGCTGCGTCTATGGACTCCATGCCCAGAACTTCGCATACCTGTTTCGCGATATCGTCATTGGCAGCGGTCGTCGCAGCTGGGCTTGCAGCGCTGCTGCCGCTATCGCTGAGGTCCGGTTCCGGCAGATTGCCGCGGTCGACTTTGCCATTGGCGGTAAGCGGCAGTGCATCCATGAACATGTAGGCACTCGGCACCATGTATTCCGGCAGCTTGTCGCCGAGGTAGTGACGCAGTTCGTCCACGGATGGTGCTGCGCCTTCGGCAACCACATAGGCAACCAGGCGTTTGTTGCCGCGTTCCGGGCCGACTGCCGTGACGACAGTGCTGCGAATACTGCGATGGCTTTCAAGTGCAGCTTCGATATCGCCGAGTTCGACACGGAAGCCCTGCACTTTCACCTGAAAGTCTTCGCGACCCATGAATTCAATATTGCCGTCGGGCAGATAGCGGCCAAGGTCACCGGTGCGGTACAACCGCTCGCCGGTGCGCGGGTGAATGATGTAACTCGCGTTGGTTTTTTCTTCGTCGCGCCAGTAGCACTTCGCGACACCGATGCCGCCGATGTACAACTCGCCGGGCACCCATGGCGGGCACATTGTCAGATCGTCGTTGAATACATGGAATGTCTGGTTGCGCATCGGCTTGCCGTACGGAATCGAGATCCAGTCTTCCGGTACTTCGCCAATCGGGTAAATAATCGACCAGATTGATGCTTCGGTGGCACCGCCCATGCTGATGACTTCGGTGAGCGGACACTGACTGCGAATCCGGTCCGGCAGTTTCACAGGAATCCAGTCGCCGCTCATCATGACAACCCGCAGTGATGCGATCGGCGAACGTGATTGTTGTTCGGCGTAGTCGGTCAGCAGATCCATCAGTGCCGGCACGGTGTTCCACAGTGTGATTTGATTCTGCTTAACCAGATCGGCCCAGTGCGCGGGGTCGCGCATGCCGCCGGCATCGGGCATGACGATACGCCCGCCGGCTGCGAGTAACCCGAAGATGTCGTAGACCGACAAATCAAAACTTAGTGACGACAAGGCGAGCACGCTGTCGCCGGCTGTTACTGCAAAGCGGTCGTTGACGTCGGCACAGGTGTTGGCCGCACCGCGATGGTCGATGACTACGCCTTTCGGCAGGCCGGTGGAGCCCGACGTGAAAATGACGTACGCAAGGTTGTCGAGTGTAGCGGGGCAGCTCACAGCAGTATCAGGCTCGTTGCCCAGATCAGTTTCGTTAACACGCACCCGCACGGTATCTGCCGGCCAGTCGATGGCGGCGTCCTGACAGCCTTGGGTTACCGCGATTCGCGCTTGTCCGTAATCGAGCAAATAGTGCAGCCGTTCAGCAGGCATGCCGGCATCGATTGGCAGATAAGCGCCGCCGGCTTTCAGGATGCCAAGCACTGCAATGATCTGCTCCCAGCCCTTCTGCATGACGACCGCAACCAGTTCGTCGGTCGCAACGCCCTCGCGTTGCAGCCGCTGGGCGAGTTGGTTGCTGAGCTTGTCGACTTCGCCGTAGGTAAGGTTGCCCTCGCTGGAAACGATGGCAGTAGCGTCGGGATTGCGCGCTGCCTGTTGATTGAATCCTGAGTGCAGCAGGTCGGTGGGGAGTGGCCCTGCGGTGTTGTTTACATCGGCGATCAGTGCAGCGAATGACGTCGGCACCAGTGTGTCGAGCGTCGCTGCCCAGTCGCGCTGCCAGGCAGACTCGTTGTTGGCGAGTTCGGTGATGAAGCGACCGTATACGGTAAACATTTCATCCAGCAGCCCGCCCGGGAACAATGCTTCAACGGCATCCCAGGTGGCCAGCAAGCCACCGTCGCGTTCGGACGCAACGTGGTCGAGCCACACCTGCGGTGTTTGGCTGACTGCATATACCTGGTCACCGAAATGATGCCACGACGATGCGTCCTGGCCGTCGGAGCCGATGCCCAGTGTGCTGGTAAACACCACCGGCATCATCGGTTGTACTTTTTCGCCTTTCTGCGCCAGCTCGCGCAGCACGCGCACGCCGCTGACGAAGCGGTTGTCGACGCCTTGCCAGAGTTCCGATTGCAATCGCTGGGCGCGGGTTTCAAAGCAGTCGCCATTGGTGGCGTCAACGCCGAGCAGAATCAGTGAGGTGAAGTCGCCCACCACATCGTCGATATCCGGATGCAACGGCATGCGGTTAAACAACGTCAGGTTGAGGGTCAGTTGCGGGCTGCGTGACCATGCGGCCAGCGTTTCTCCGAAGCATTGCAGTAAAGCTGCCGTGGGGGTGATGCCCGCCTGATTCGCACGTTTCTGAAACGCTTCCCACGCCGTTTTGTCGAGTTGGAATGAGCGTTGCTTGAACTTGTGGTCGGTCAGCAGTTCGGGTTCGACGGCCAGCGGCAGTTGCGGCATGCCCGGCATCGTGTCGAGTTTGCTGACCCAGTACTCGAGCGCCCGTTTGTAAAACGCCGAATCATTCAGTTCATGTTCGGCGATCACGTAATCGCGGAAGTTGATCAGCGGCAACGGCAGTTCGGCATCTGGTTCGTTGTAGAACGTCACCAGTTCATTCGACATGATCTGGAAACTGCGGGCGTCAGTGATCAGGCAGTCGAGACTGATGTGCAGTCGCGAACGGTTGTCGCCGAAGTGCGATACCGCCAGTTCAAACAGTGGCCAGCGATCACTCGGAATAACCTGATGCGAGAGATGGTCGCGCACCGTCTGCAGGCCTTCTGTTGTTACCGCCTCGTTCTGGTCGCGGAAGTCGCTGACCGGGATCTCGTAGGGCGGGAGGTCCTGAAGAATCTGTTGGGTGCCGTCGGGTAATACGATTGCCCGCAGCATTTCGTGCCGGTCGATAACTTTCTGCCAGGCTGCGGCAAAACGCGGCATGTCGAGGTTCTGTGTATCCACTTCGATGTACAGATGGGTGGCAACACCGCCTAAGGCGAAGTCACTGCCGCGGCCGACAAAATAGGCCTGCTGAATATCGGTTAGCGGGAATACATCATGCAGGTGCTCATGATCCGGCAAGGCCTGCGGCAGGGTGTCACTGAAGCCCCCGCTGCGGGTTTCGCCCGATTCAAGTGCGGCGACAGCCTCGGCATGCTCTGTGCGCAGCCATGCGGCCAGTTCGCGAATCGTCGGCGCATCGAGCAGGGCGCTGATAAAAACGTATTCGTTCAGCGTTTCCCGCAGAGCGCTGGTGAGCTTCAGCGCGAGGATCGAATCGCCGCCGAGTTCAAAGAAATTGTCGTCAATGCCGACCGGTCGCACGTTCAGTGTGTCTGACCAGATGTCAGCCAGTGCACTTTGCAACGTGTCTTCGGGGGCGGCGTAATCGCCGGCCAGTTGCGGCCGGTCACCGCCGGGAGCGGGCAGGGCCTGCCGGTCGAGTTTGCCGTTGGGGTTCAACGGCAGTGCGTCGAGGGTTACAAAAGCAGCGGGCAGCATGTACTCGGGCAGACGGCTGCCGATGTGCTCACGCAATTCGCTGACGTTGATGTTTTCGCCAACCAGATACGCCACCAGGCGTGGTTCGCTGCCCGGGTCGTGTCTGAGTAATACGGCCGTTTCGCTGATGCCGGGCAGTTCACGGATCGCGGTTTCGATTTCGCCGAGTTCAATACGGTAGCCGCGGACTTTGACCTGCGCGTCTTTGCGGCCGAGAAACTCTAGTTCGCCGGTGGGGGTTAGTCGTGCCTGATCGCCGGTGCGGTAAACCCGGCCATGGCCGGACAGCACGGTAAATCGTTCAGCCGTCAGTTCAGGCTGATTCAGGTAGCCGCGGGCGACACCCGGGCCACCCACGCAGAGTTCACCCGGTGCGCCTGCGTCAACGGGGTTGAGTTGTTCGTCAACAATGATGACCGGTGTGTCGCTTAACGGGCGGCCGACATTGCCGGCTTCACCGGCTGATTCGGCATAGCTGCGCACAGCCACCTGGCCGCCGGTCTCTGTGATTGCATAGGTGTTCAGCAGCAACGGGCCGTCGGGATGCGCCGAGCGCCACGCTTGCAGGTCTTCGGCAACGACTGCCTCGCCACTGAAGACGATGGTGCGCAGTGCCAGTTCGGTATCGCTGCCCGCGAAAGCAGGGTTCAGCAGTAACTGGCGAAACGCCGAGGGCGTGAGGCTCAGTACACGGGTGCCGGTGTCGCGTAGCAGTTCGAACAACACTCGCGGATCTTTGCGTACTGCGTCGGGAACGATAACCAGTTCGGCACCGTGCAGTAAGGAACCAAAAATTTCCCACGCCGAAAAACCGAACGAGCAGGAGTGGAATAAGGTCCAGACATCCTTGCTGTGAAAATCGATATCAATCGTTTCAAACAACCGCACGACATTCTCGTGCGTCACCATGACGCCTTTCGGCACGCCGGTGGAGCCGGAGGTGAAAATGACATAGCAAAGGTTGTCGGGCCCGACAGCGACCCAGGGGTTTTCGTCGCTCGGGATCGGTTCTTTGTCGATGTAGAGCAGGCGTGCCGCATTCTCGGGGAGACTGGCAGCAACAGCGCTGTGAGTCACGATGACCTGCGGCTCGGCCTGATTAAGCATGTGCGACAGTCGTGCTGCCGGGTAGTCCGGGTCAAGCGGTACGTAGGCTGCACCGGCTTTGAGGATGCCGAGCAGGCCGGCAATCAGGTCAGCAGAGCGGCCGATGCACAGGCCCACTAAATCGTCGGGCTGCACGCCCTGACTGATCAGGCTGAGCGCCACACCATTGGCTTTGGCGTTCAGCTCGCGGTAACTGAGGGATGCTTCACCCGGGCAGCTGACGGCCACCTCGTCCGGGTTGTGTTCGGCCTGCCACTCGATCCAATGATGAATGCAGCGGGCCGGTTCCAGTATATCCGGAACAGGAGCGACCGACAGGGCTGAGGCCCCGGCGTTATTAACCGGTGATGCAGACCGGTCGTCGGTCATTAGCTACCCTCGCCGCGATAGATCGTGCCGCTGGTGCAGGTTTCGTTAATGACGACTTTGCTTAACAGGGGCAGGTCGGGCTTGAGTTTGTCCCACAGCCATTTCGCGAGTACTTCGCTGGTCGGGTTTTCGAGACCGGGAATGTCGTTCAGGTAATGGTGGTCAAGCTGGTCATAGACTGGTTTGAAGATTTTTTTGATCTCGGCGAAATCCATAACCCAACCTGACTCTTCGCCAACCTCACCGGACACGTATATCCGTCCGCGGAAAGAGTGGCCGTGCAAACGCCCGCACTGATGGCCGGCCGGCACGTTGGGTAATTGATGGGCGGCCTCGAAAATAAATTCCTTGTAAATGTCCATTAGCTGCTGCGTCTCCCTCATTCGCATGTCGCTAAGTCACCCAAATCAATCAAGCCCGCGCATAGCTGCGCGGGTCGTCGAAGACCGCTTGCTGTGGTTGCAGTTCAGGCGCTTTTCAGGCCGTTTGGCACTTGGTCATACAACTTATTGATTTATTTCGGAACTGACTGTCTAGCTTGCTTAAATCCTACTTCGTTTTTGTGTGTTTCGATAAGGAACCAGTACCGACTTTGAATGAAAGCCTGATGACCTTGTAAACACCGCTAATTCTAAGCCTATTCGGCGTTTCGGTGACAGCGTTTCAGGCCCCTGAAAGCGACAATTTTGCGATCTGCCCACAGTAGCCGCACCCGGCAGCGTCTGAAATTGAACCGAAATCTGAAATTAATTAACATAAACAGTGATTTACGAAGTTTTTCTGCAATACTGTGACCAGCCCGTGTCCGGACCCCTGCTGCCGATGAAAACCACTATTGCGGCCCGGGAGGCGATCGCGCGATTTTAGGTGCGTGGAAATCGGGCCGGAAATGCGAAAAACACGAAGAAATGCAGGTCGTGTTGTTGCACAATCTGGTATAAGACAGTGCATGAGACCGACATACGGACGTGGGTCTGAATGGCATTCAGGAATGAAAAAAGGCTAAAAAAATCAAACAGAAGAACGGAAATTCTGAGGATTTTTCTGCGCTTGGTGTGCGCCCGGTCAGTTGCTTGCCGACGGGCTTTGCAGTGCATCAGATCGCTGAAACCGGCGTCTCGGTAATCGACAATTTTTGCACGCTGGAAGAAGCCGAGTACCTCATCGGCAAAGCCGACCCGTTGCTGAAAAGAAGCAAGATAGTCATTGAAAATCAGTCAGTTGAAGACACTTACCGGACTTCCAGTACGGCCCCCGTCTTTGACGATGAGCACCAGGATCCGAAGCTGTTACCGCTGCTGATCCGCGCTTCGATGCTGCTGGGTGTGCCCCACACCCACGTCGAGCAGATTTTTGTTACGCGCTATGAAGCTGGCGAGTACTACAAGGGTCATGAAGACTTTTTCCCCGGATTTCATGGCGACCGGCTCTACACCGTCCTGATCTACTTGAATGATCTGGAGGAAGGCGATGGCGGCGGCACTGCATTCGATAAGCTGAACCTGGCAGTGCGGCCCCGGTTGGGGCGCGCCGTGTCGTGGACCAATCGCAACCCGGATGGCGTCGGTCATCCTGAAACCCGGCACGAGGCGTTGCCGGTTGCCGAAGGCTCGGTGAAGTGGGCCATTCAACTCTGGTTCAGGCGTTATCCGTTATTGCCGTTCGACGCCGGATTGTCGTCCGCAGCACTGTCTACCTTGCACCCCGAGCCCGCTGAGATAAGCGAATTGCCCGACGGTGTTTTCCGCTTGCCGGGAGGGGGCTCCTGATGCCGGCAAAGTTGAAACAGATCCTGCGCAATATCAGGAATACATTGCAGCTGCATTATTATCAGCGCAATTACTATATTGCGAAGATTCTTCCGCCTGCTGTTCCCCGGCGGCCACTGTCATTTTTGCCGAATGGTTTTAAGGTTGAGGCATTGGGTGATAGCGGCGTTTATATGATCGATGCTTTTTGCAGTAAAGCCGGTTCATCGTATCTGCTGGCGCGTGCGGCGGAGCTAAGTAATGTAACTGAAGAGCCCGAATCGGCAACCGTGTTCAGTGCCTCCCGTCAGGATCAGGTGTTGTTACCGTTGTTGTATCGTGCGGCTATGCTCAGCGGTACCCGTGTTTCCCATATGGGCATCATTTCCGTAACTAAAGTTGCGCCGGGTAGCAACGAGTCTTTGCAGGGTAAGCAGTATCCGCGAAGTGACTCTAAGCCCTTGGGTTACATATGTATTTTTCTTGAGAACGAAGGCGAGCTGCACTTTCCGGAGGTGGGGCTCGGTGTGCGTGCTGCGATAGGCCGGGCAGTGTTTTGGCCTGCCGATACAGAGGCGGTTGCCGGCGGAGCGGATGCGTTTCCGGTGTGCCGGTTTGCCGTTGATTTGCAGCCGGTCTTTCAGCCTGATTCGTACCCCGAAGTTATTCCTCAGGCACAGCGCGGAGTCGCGCTTGACGGTTCCGAAGCGATTCCCGATGGTGCCTGGTTTTATCAGGACAATCGGAGTTCATAAGCAAGGGCGGTTTTACAGCGATGTTGCAAAAACTAAAACGCATATTCAGGCACCGGCACTACATGTTGTCGCGACTGGGCTTTTATCCGGTGCCGCCGCAACCACTTGCAGCTTTGCCTGACGGCCTGTCGGTGACCCGTGTCTGCAATACCGGTCTGACAGTTTTGGATAATTTTTGTACCGCTGAAGAAGCGGAACACTTTATTAATATCGGGCGCGGGGTTGTGACCCGCAGCGTGATTGTCGACGACAGCAATAAGCATGTGCAGCACTCCGGCCGCACTTCGCAGGATGCTTTTGTAAAGCTCGATAAAAACGATCCGGTGCTGCACCGGGTTGTTTTTCGTGCCGCCTCACTATTTGGCTTGCCTTGCAGCTATGCCGAGAAAGTGTCGTTCACCCGTTATGGCGATGGTGAGTATTACAAAGCGCATCTCGACTATAACGACAGCTTCACTGCTGATCGTTTGTATACGTGTCTGATCTATCTCAATACGTTAACGGAAGCCGAGGGCGGTGGCACCTGGTTTACCCGACTGAATCTGGTGGCGACGCCGAAATTGGGCAGAGCAGTTTGCTGGGTTAATAAAGACCCGGACGGTACCCGCCACCCGGAGAGCCATCACGCGGCCCTGCCACCGAAAGGCGGAGACGTTGAAAAGTGGGTTATTCAGCTGTGGTTCCGCTCCTACCCGGTGAACTCGGATGTGTTGGAGCCTAAGGCAACAGCGGCGCCTCAGGGACAGGCACTTAGCGGTTCAGACCAGTTGCCGGACGGGGTTTTATTGGCCGAGGGCCTTACGGAAGAGAACGCCTACGGCGGCAACTAGACCGCCAAATTGGTTTGCAGTGCTAGTTGGCCGGGCGTTCGGCAATGATCCACAAGAACGTGGTTTCTTTGCCGTTTTCTATAGCTGATTCTTTGGCTGTTTCAAGAACATTCAAGCCGGCATTTCTCACCAGTTCTAATGTTTTTTCCTCGTTGAAACTGCTCCAGTACATGTTGGAGCCGTGCCAGCCTTCTGTGGTTACCAGGTTGTCGACATCATACGGGTACATTGCCGACACAAATTTACCGCCGGGCTTCAGCCAGCGGCCGATGTCGTCCAGCAGCGGCTGATAACGATCGCGTGGCACGTGATGGAACGAATAAAACGCTACCACTGCATCAAATGAGTTGTCGTCGAACGCCAGCGAGGTCATGTCGCTTTGGATGAGGTTCGCGCTGGGTGCATGCTTTTTGGCAAGTTCCAGGCAGCTGCTCGAAATGTCGTTGGCCGTAACCTGAAAGTGTTCTGCCAGCGTGCGTGTCGTCGGTTCGCCCGGTCCGCAGCCAAGCTCCAGTACTGCAGCACCTTTCGGCAGGTTGTCGATAATGAGCTGAGTGTACTTACCACGGTCGGGGCGCTCGTGCTCGACAGTCCATGAGCCGTAGTCGGATGCCATCTGGTTGTAGCCCAGTTCAACAATCTTTGCGGGATCATTGCGGTGGCGCCAAAACAGGTATTTTGCTTTTGCCTGCAGGTAGTAATGACGGATAAGAGCTCCGATCATTCCGGGGATTCTGGTTATGCGACGTGCGGCGGAAGTGTTGCTACTCACGATATCCTGCTCTTCTTAACTTGAAACCTGCGCGCTTCCGTGCGCCGGCAAAGAGCGGAGTCTAGCACAGCGAAACGCCCGTTCTGCCAGTGCAGCGGTCTCAATTTGTGTTATGTCGCCTGCCTGTGCAGCGTGCTTGCATCCGGTTGTCAGCGAGCCGGGTTGCTGTATTGTGCGCTGGTAAGTTGCAGCCGCAGTGCTGTCCGCCGCATTATGCTTCGCAACAGATTTTTCAGGCCAGAGTTTCAGATGTCAGCAAAAACAATCAGCGTCATTATTCCTGTGCGTAACCAGCCCGACACGCTCGACCCGCTGCTGGGCACGCTAACCCGGATTCCGGTGCCGGAGGGCTGGTCGGTTGAAGTGATCTGTGTCGATAACAACTCCACTGATAACACGCCGGACATCATTGCCTCGCATTCGGTTACCGGCCTGAAGGAAACGAAACTCGGTCCGTCACATGCACGCAATACGGGTGTGGCGGCATCATCAGGCGAGCTGCTGTTTTTCATTGATGCCGATGCCAATATTGTTTACGAAGACACGTATCAGCGAATCATTAACATTGCCGAAGAACTCGGCGAGTTTGCGTTTGTGGGCGGCCCGATTCTGTTGCCGCCGTCGCAGCAAAATAACCCGGTAGCGTTTGCAGACCACATGGCTTGCTGGTGTGCCTGGAGTGCGGGCCGCGCGGATGGCCAGTCGGATTTCCAGCCTACAGCCTGCGTCATGCAGCGCCAGTGGTTTGAGAAGGTAGGCGGCTTCAGAAGCGATATACGCGTATTGGAAGACTGGGACTTGCAAACACGTATGCGTGATTGCCGTCTGGACGAGGGTGGTGAGCCACTCGGCGGCTATTTTGATCGCCGTATTCCTGTGTATCACA
>Ga0070729_10006395_pt1 | contig 11616 bp, 8 predicted proteins | sample tdDd472_FD_66725 | JGI IMG/M metagenome (GOLD analysis project Ga0070729, IMG submission 66725) | Marine sediment microbial communities from the Atlantic coast under amendment with organic carbon and nitrate - tdDd47.2 | ecosystem: Environmental > Aquatic > Marine > Coastal > Sediment | place...
GGCTAGAGAAATTGATGCTGTTTCCGCATTTATCCTTGGTGGAAAAACAATCTCTGAACTGACCACTTTTACCTCTGCCTGCAATCCAGATATCTCCTCTGAACCCAGTGCAGAACCGATCACTATTGCTGCAGAGCAGGCATTACAAAAATTGCACAAAGAGTAATAAGTTGTTGGAGTTTTCTGTCTACTAAAACAACAGGACTGTAAACAGCAGTGGATTAAGTTTTTTACTTCCTGACCGTGAATGGAAAATTAATGGTCAGGAAGTAATAACGACAAATCTGAGGACTAAGCAAAGAACTCGCTGGCAGCCAATTCAGCCCGAAAAACCGTTAAATCATGAGTTGGTCAATTGTAACCTTATTGAATTGCATAACTTTGCCCGAATGTGCCGCAGAGAATTTCTTAGCAGCTTCTACGCTTACAAAAGGAAATGCCTCTTTTCCCATCGGTCCCGTTACTGTACTGCCAAGAACATAATATGCATTCGAACCATATATCCATTGATCACTTGCATAGTCGACAACCCAGAGTGATTTAGTTTTTAAACCGAGCTTGTTGTATTTTTGAGGATTTTTGAGAAATTCGAATAAACACTGGGTAGAGCAAAAGTGAATCACCTCACCAGCTGATGTCTGTAATTGACACTTATTTTTTGGATATCGCGCAGCATACATGTCGCAAACAGGGCACTGGTCTTTATTATCCACAGGTTCGACAATTTTTCCTTTTGCCACTCTGTTCTTGTTTATCATTTTGTTTTCTTTGGCAATGGTGGTCATTGCTGTTTTATAGGCGTCTTCGAAACTACCAACGGTTCCACCACATTCACTTGCAAAAGATTCAGCGTCCTGTTGTGTTGCAAAGGCCAGCTTGCTGTTCATTGTCATCGTTCCACGTGCCTTTGAACCGATAACGTAGAAGGCTGTTTCTGCTGGGACAGTTTTCACGGGTTCCAGATAGAGTGCTACCTGTATATTTTTGGGAATCGAGCCAGAATTTAATGCTGCCTCTGCAAGGCAATGCAGGGAACAAACTTCTAATGGTTGGCCATCTCTGGTGTAGGTATGCCATGTCCGTGCCCACATGGGACGCTTCATACCACAGTTGTGACACTCCCCTTTGAACGCTTTATTCGGGGGCATAAATGGGTGCTGGACAGCACATTGGTCACTTGCCAAGAGTTCTTGAGGGAAAAGAGTAATGATCCCTGCGCCAATCAGCATGTTTCTGATGAATAACCTTCTGTCTGTTGCCATCTCGACTCCTTTTTCCTGTTCGGGTGATGGGGGTGTGATTGAAATCATTGGGGCAAAGAGAAACCCTTGGTATGTTGTTAAGTACTACATAGTGTTACTATGTATCTGATATAGCGAACTAATAAGAGCCATAATGTCAAGGTTTGCCGCAGGTGTCAATAAGAGATTACCCTGAAAAGGTGAGGTTTGATCGAGGTGATTTTCGAACTTTTGTTTGTGGTTTTTGTTATTTATTTAAAGGGAAATTGGATTTTGGGTAGTTTAAAAAAATAAGTTTTGCTGAGAATTGATAGCCATTCGTCTGGCTATCGAATTGGATATGCAGATAAAAATGCTTGCTCAATTGCTAGAGACTCGGTAGGTTCTTATGTTATTAGGAATCAATATTTATATATAGTCAGGAAAATGGTGGCTGTGTCGTAAGGAATGCAAAAAGAGCAGGGAAGTGTTCTTTCCTTTTGCAAAGACGTCTGAGGGGATTTGTCTATCTTTAGACCCTGTCGCTAGGGCTTAATGTGGTCAGTTTTGTTTTCGGTTTGTTACCGGTATACCCACTTTGGTAAATGAGGCGAGAAAAATCTGATCACACCCTGGTTTGCATTAACCCGAGGAGAAAAGGAGATTTTATAGTGAAACAATTCAATCGATTACTTGGGACTTGTCTATGCCTGCTGCTCTTTTGCAGCGGTTTTGCGAGTGCTTATGATTACCCGTTTGAAGATCCAAATGTTGCTACAGTCGTCGGTACACCAAATGAATTCATGGCCAAATTGCCTAAAAAGGTGCCGACTAAAAAAGATTCCATTACTATGTTCCCCGACCGTGAGGTCCCGGGAGCTCTATGGAATTTTACGGACTTGAACTATTCTTACCTGCAGCAGAAAGGATCAGCACCACTGATTTTCTTGATTGCCGGAACCGGAGCAAGTTATAAGAGTGCCAAGATGCGAGGTATGCAGAAGGCCTTCTATCAGGCGGGCTTCCATGTTATCTCTATTACTTCTCCAACCCATCCCAATTTTATCGTCGCTGCCTCGACTAGTGGTGTGCCTGGCCTTTTAGATGAGGACTCTGCTGATATATACAGCGTGATGCAGGCGGTCTGGAAGAAATTGCAAAAGAAGATGGAGGTGACTGATTTTTACCTGACAGGTTATAGCCTGGGTGCTGCTCAATCAGCTTTTGTTGCCAAGCTTGACGAACAGGAGAAGGCCTTCAACTTTCGTAAAGTGTTGTTGATAAATCCGCCCTTAAGTCTTTATAATTCAGTTAACGTTCTGGATACGATGCTCGTGGAGAATCTCCCTGGAGGGATCGATGGCTTTAATGACTTCTATCAAAAGGTTATTAAGGCTTTTTCCGATGTCTATGCCCACGGTAAGGATGTTCAGTTGAACGACCAGTTCCTCTATGAGGCTGTTAAATATAAACGGCCGAAGGATACCTCTCTTGAGGCTTTGATCGGGATCAGTTTCAGGATTTCTTCAGATAATATGGCTTATACCAGCGATATTCTGACCAAGGCGGGCTATGTTGTACCAAAGAATATAACCCCAAGACGACATGACAATATGCTCGAGTACAATAAGGTTTATGCTCGTCTATCCTTTATGGATTACTTCAATGGTATACTGCTACCGTATTATCAGGCTGAGCACCCGAGTGTAACTGCGAAGGAATTGATTGAAAAACTGAGTTTGCTCCATATTGAAGATTATATCCGGACCTCCCCTAAGTTTGGCCTGATGCACAATGCAGACGACGTCATTATGCGTCCTGGTGAGGTAGATTATCTGAGCAATATGTTTGGCAGTCGTGCGCATATCTATCCATATGGAGGGCATTGCGGCAATATGTCATATCCGGAAAATGTTGCCAGAATGGTCGATTTTTTTCAGGCATTTCCAAAGAACTAAGGGAGCGAACACCTATGTTTAAACTGACTGTTCATAATATACGTACGGCGGGAATTGTCTTAGTCTGCCTGATAACCCTATTGGTTTCCGGTTGCAGTGTGACCCCACAAATCGATCCTACTCTGCCTGATGAGGTACCAATACATACGGCGGAAGAGGTTTTGACTCCGGGCACTATCTATGCCTCGGATGTTTATGATCCCATTGAAGGATTTAATCGGCGTAGCTATGCTTTTAATTACTATTTTGACAAATATGTCTTCTTGCCTATAGTTGCCGTCTATGAGTTCATATTGCCTGATTTCGTTGAAGACAGGATTTCCAATTTCGTTGACAATATCTTTGAGTTTACTAATTTTACTAACAATGTATTGCAATTAAAGCCTGATCCGGCTGCAATAACCCTGGGTCGCTTTGTGCTGAATACTACGGTTGGTGTTGCTGGTCTGTGGGACCCCGCCACTTACTTTGGTCTGGAGCGACAGACCGAGGATTTCGGTCAAACTCTAGGACACTATGGGGTCGGCGACGGGCCATATATTGTACTGCCGATTTTAGGGCCGTCCAACCTGCGTGATACTACTGGCTTAGTTGTGGATACTGTCGCTTTCAGTCTTTTCGTCGACGAGGTCCAGTCCGACTCGATGGATGACAATGATGTGCATTTGATTTTTAGCGGGGTTGCAGCTGTCGATAAGCGACATCGGCAGTCATTTCGCTATTACCAGACGGGGACGCCCTTTGAGTACGAAACGATCCGTATGCTTTATCGTTCGAAACGACAGATCGAGATTGCAAAATAATATTTAGGGGAACGTTGAAATCGAGTTTACAGGCTTCCCTATGAAGGCAGTTTCTTGTCACTCTTGCTGTATACGACAGCAAGAGTGACATTAATGTAAAAGAATCACCTCCTGCAACACTCTTTTAAATCAGCTCAATCAGCCTCTCTTTTATGTAATTCTCTTCCAGCAGTCAATCAATTGAATAGTGCGCAGCAGTATTAGTGTTTGTTAGTTAGTTGTCTGACTCTTTCAGCACGTCCCAGCCTGTCTTGCTCATTTTGGCTACACTGCTTTAAAAATTGTCTCTTTTCAACGATAAGAATTGTAAAATAACAGCTAAACGCTGTAAATAGCAGGCCCATTAATATGAGTGTATCAGTATCCATTTGAACTTCTCTTATATTTAAATTTTTATTAATTTCAGAATCGATTTACAAATAACTCATATTGTTGTCGCCGGTGAAAGTAAAAGACCGGCTACCAAATCAATAATGATGCTTTTGAGAAAATCTTCATCCACGTAGTTCTGATGTGAGAAGATTGCAATATATATGCCTATGATAATAACTATTATTAATTATAGGGCTTGTGCCAGGAGGAACCACTTAGACTATCGCAAAGCATTGTAAATGAGTTGCGAGTTTGTAATATTCTTACTGGAAAATAACAAAAATGTTGTAACCTTAAATAACCCCTAAAAGTGCAATTTATGGCCACACTGTTGCAGAAGAGATGCAGTGTTCGTATATGGGGAGCCCTGTTTATGGGGAAACCTTTCCTGGGCTTGACCGTACTGTGCTCTCAATTATTTTTCTAACGCGGTCACTCCTGTTCGTGCAATCTCGATAATATATTGCCGACCAATTTCGTCGAGAAAACTATCAATTTTGCGGGTTGCACCTGCAACCTGCAGGATATAAATATCCTCGCCCTTCTGGTCAAGCACCTCAAAATTAAATCGACCATGAAATGAATCCAGATGAGCAGCATCAACTTCAAGCTTAACTATTGCCACCTCGCGCCAGTAGCTGTGGTCGGTATCAAGTTCTTTGGCTGAAATTACCTCGGTAAACTTCTCCAGCTGTCTGATTATTTGATTCACATTCGCCTGGTCGTCTTCCTGCAAAGTTATGGTCATTCTACTGATTCCTTCGACTCGTGAGCTGCAGACGGTCAGGGTATCAACGTTATACATCTTTTTGCGGATCAGCATCGACACCTTGTTGAGCACCCCTGGACGATCGAGCATAAAGGCCAAAATAGCACGTCGAATCATGATTTTTCCCCCTTGCTCTTCTTGGTGGTCGTTTTTTTTCGGTTGGGATGAGTGACGATCATATCATTGAAACCGCCGTCAGCAGGGATCATTGGCAATATTACCTCACTGGAGTCGCAAATAAATTCCAGAAGAATTGGGCCCTTGTGATCAATTGCCTGCTGCAGGGCCGAGCTGACTTCGTCCGGCTTTTCGACCTTACGGTAGGGGATGTTGTACGCTTCGGCTATGAGGCCAAAGTTGGGGCTTTTCATTGGTGTTCCGGCATAGCGACCGTCAAAAAATAAGGTCTGCCATTGGCGAACCATACCTAAGTGGCCATTATTTAACAGGATGATCTTGACATCGACCTGTTGCTCCATAATAGTGCCAAGTTCCTGGATATTCATTTGAAAACCACCATCGCCGCTGATTGACCAGACTCTCTCGGCAGGACGTGCCAGCTTGACGCCGATTGCCATTGGTAGCGATGCGCCCATGGTACCTGCACCACCTGAAGCAAACCAGCTGTTTTCGGTTTGGTAGTTGTAGAATCGTGCCGCCATCATTTGATGCATGCCGACATCGGGTACGATCAGATCTTTTCCCCCAGTGAGTTCTGAGAGCTGGTGGACAATAGATTTCATGAGTAGTTTACCATCGTTGCCAACCCCACATTCGATTTCCTGGCGCAGGTCTTTGGCCATGACCTGACGAAAGCTGTCGATTTGCTCAAACCAGCGTCGCCGTGGCTTACAAGTCAGCATAGGGTCACCAAGCATCACATGCAGGGTTCGATAGACATCACCATTGATCGCCACCGTAGTACCAACATTCTTGTCTATTTCAGAGGGGTCGATCTCAACATGAATAACATCCGCATTTTTGGCATATTCACTGAGTCTGCCAGTGACACGGTCGTCGAATCGCATACCAAAAGAAATCAGTAGATCCGCTTCCATTATTGCCCGATTTGCCTCAACAGTGCCGTGCATACCCATCATCCCTAAACTCAATGGGTGATCAGCCGGTAGAGCTGAGAGGCCGTGCAAGGTAAATGCAATCGGAATATTAACTTTTTCCGCAAACTCCTGGAGCAACTTCCCGCTATTACTGTTGATTACACCGTGTCCGCAAAAAAGAACCGGACGTACACTCTTATTTATGAGTTCGATGGCTCGCAGTAGGGGCTCACGTTCGGGGGTAGGGTGGTAGAAGAAACCGGGCAGGACCGGGCGGAATTTTTTTGCATCGAATTGGTATCCGTCAGGAACACTCTGGTTTTGTACATCTTTTGGGATATCAATGACAATTGGACCACCCCGGCCCGTGGTGGCAACATAAAAGGCTTCATGCACCGTCACTTCAACTTCTTCGGCTGCGAGCAACATATAGGTCTGTTTGCAGATCGGCATCATTACGCCGATGACATCACTTTCCTGGAAAGCATCAGTGGCAATCACGCCGGTAGTTACTTGTCCGGTTATCGCCACAATAGGTACTGAATCCATATGGGCATCGGCTATTCCGGTCGCAAGATTCATGGCTCCAGGGCCTGAAGTAGAAAGACAGACACCGATCTGTGGATTGTCTGTTGACAGGGAGGCTCGTGAGATGCCCTGAGCCATGAAGGCTGCTCCTTGTTCGTGGCGCGACATAACAAAATGAAAATCACCCAGCCTGTCCATCTCGTCAAAAATTGGCATGATGGCCCCGCCGGTATAACCAAAAATGTATTTGACGCCCTTTTCTTTCAGGGCTCGCATCATCAGTTTTTTTCCAGTCATTGCTCCCTCTTTCTTCGACATAATTAGAAAATGTAATATATTCTTCCCTGACAAGATTAGGCCACAGTGTGGTGTGTGTCAAGGGGCCTCATAACATAGAACTGTGGTAAATTACATCCGAAAAGTCGGAGTTTACCACAAGGTAGCCTTTCTCGTCGCTCTATAAAATCTCAAAGCAATGCTCCTGTCATCTGTAAGCTGTCGATGTTATGTACATGGAGTAACTCAAATTCACTCAGACAGTCAAAGCACCGGAGGTCTTCGCGATGAGCACAACTTCTCTTCAACCTCTCTCTTTGATTAAGGGACTTATGCGGACAGATGTTTATGACCCGCCTGTTAAAAATTGTCAGCTGATTGAGACGCACATCTCCTGGGTGATACTTGCCGGATCATACGCCTATAAAATAAAGAAATCGATCGATCTGGGTTTTCTTGATTTCTCCACCCTTGAAAAACGTCGCTATTATTGTCAGGAGGAACTGCGTTTAAATAAAAGACTGGCACCTAATGTTTATCTCTCTGTCGTACCAGTCGCTGGCACAGTTGAAAATCCGCAATGGGCAGGCAAGGGGGAGGCCATTGAATACGCTGTGAAAATGCGAGCATTCCCGCAACAGGCGCAGCTGGACCGCTTGTTGGGCACCCAAACATTGCAAGCCCGACAGATTGATATGTTGGCGAGATACATAGCTGACTTTCATACCAATTCCGATGCTGCTGAAGTAGGCAGTCTCTATGGCGATTCGGAACGCATCTTTGGGCCTGTTGAGGAAAATTTCAGGCAAATACGGGAGCATATAAATAATGAAGAAGCTCTGGCCTCCCTTGTTGAGTTGGAACGTTGGAGTAAAACAACTTTTCATGCCTTGCAGTCTACATTTGCGCAACGTAAAGGGGCTGGTTTTATCAGAGAATGTCATGGTGACCTGCATCTGCGAAATATTGCCTGGGTGGATGATGCTCCCCTGGTGTTTGATTGTATCGAATTTAGTCCAGCTCTACGCTATATAGATGTTATAAGCGATGTCGCGTTTTTAGTGATGGATTTGCAAGATAGAAAGCAACCGATACTGGCTCAGCGCTTCCTGAATAATTACCTACAGCATACCGGTGACTACCCAGGCCTGTGTGTCTTTCGATTTTATCAGGTGTATCGTGCCTTGGTACGCGCTAAAATCGATGCAATACGTGCTCATCAGGCTGGCATTAATGCACAAGAGCGGGATGAAGCCGAAAAGGATTTCTTCGAATACCTGGACTTGGCCTTGAACTATATTCGGCCCGCAAAACCGCAAGTTATTATTACCCGCGGAATGTCAGCATCAGGCAAGAGCACAGTAAGCCAAACTCTTTTAGAACAGTTAGGCGCTATTCGTATTCGTTCGGACGTTGAAAGGAAGCGAATGTTTGGTCTGCAACCAGAAGAAACTGGACAGACGGAGGTCGGAGAGGGTATCTATTCCTCTGAAGCTACAGAAAAAACTTACAGTAAACTGGAAGGGTTGGCTGCACAGATTCTTGCTGCCGGCTATTCAGTGATTGTCGACGCGGTGTTTTTGCACTGCAGAGAGCGAGAACGATTCAGAAAGCTTGCTAAAACCAAGCAAACAGGGTTTGTGATTTTGGAATGCAGTGCGGACCTTGAGACTTTGCGCCAGCGCATTGTGCATCGTAAAAACGATGTCTCAGATGCCGATCTGAAAATATTAGATATGCAACTTTCTACATGGCAACCATTACATAGAGATGAGCTGATCAACACCATGGTCATTGATACGAACAGCCCTGTTGATATTCCCTTGCTTGTAAAACGGCTCACGGCCAAAAGATAATTATCCCACCATGCAGTTTCCACAATTACCCAAATCGACAGCTCTTCCCGATCTTCCGGTGTGCAAGATCCTTCCCGAGCTGAAAAAAACACTCGCCAAAAGCTCAGCTGTCTTGGCAGCCCCGCCTGGTTCAGGAAAGACCACCATCGTTCCCCTGGCTCTTCTAGCTGAACCGTGGCTGGTGGATAAAAAAATTCTTATTCTGGAACCGAGGCGACTTGCAACCAGAGCGGCAGCAGGCCGGATGGCTTCTTTGCTTGGTGAGACGATCGGGCAAACCGTTGGCTACCAGATCCGCTTTGACCGACGAATCTCTGAGACGACGCGTGTCGAGGTCCTCACCGAAGGGATATTAACCAGGCGAATTCAGAACGATGCAGACTTAAATGGTGTGGGGCTGATAATTTTTGATGAATTTCATGAACGGTCCGTCCATGCCGATCTGGCCCTGGCGCTTTGTCTGGATGTGTGTCAGGTAAAAGATGATTTGCGACTACTGGTCATGTCGGCCACACTGGATACAGTTCCCCTTGCCAACATGCTTGGCAGAGTTCCCATTATTACCGGTGAGGGGCAAAGCCATGAGGTGAAAATTGAATATATTGAGAGGGAGGCAAAGGGCAGGATTGCAAATATTACCACTGCAGGCATTCATCGGGTTATCCGTGAAGAGCAGGGGGATATTCTGGCTTTTCTTCCCGGCACCCGTGAAATTAAAGATGTGCACCAACAGCTTAGCGAGTATCCCGATTGCAGAAATATTCTGATCTCACCTCTTTTTGGAGACCTTTCCCAAGCTGATCAGGACCGAGCTATCCTGCCGGACCCGACTGGGCGACGGCGGGTGATTTTAGCAACCTCGATAGCCGAAACAAGTCTTACCATTGAAGGTATTAGCTGTGTCGTGGACAGTGGCTGGTCGAGGCGGCCTCAATTCAATCCAGGCAACGGTTTGAGCAAATTGTCCACAGTACGTGTCTCAAAAGCTGCCGCCAGTCAGCGTGCAGGAAGGGCTGGGCGACTTGGCCCAGGGTATTGTCTGCGGCTTTGGACAAAAGGTGAGCATTATAGCCTGGCACCTTTTCATCTCCCGGAAATTGTGAGCGTAGACCTAACCAGTCTGGCACTTGAGCTTTTTTTATGGGGTGTCAGTGACCCAGAGGAACTGCAGTGGCTTGATCCTCCGCGAAAAGGTGCCTTTACCCAAGCATGTGAACTCCTCCGCTCTTTAGGTGCAATTGATGAATCAGGAGGTATTACTGGTACTGGTAAACAACTTGCCGCCTTGCCGATCCATCCACGTCTTGGCCATATGTTACTTATGGCCAGGGAAAATGGCCAGACTCTTTTGGCCTGTGATATAGCAGCCATTTTATCAGAACGGGATCTTTTAAGACGTGACGGTCACCATTTTTCAGCTGATCTTCGTTTACGGCATAGTTTACTTGCTCTATGGCGAAAAAAGGGGGCAGCTGTTGTCAGCCGGGAAGGTGGCGACCCGACAATATGTCGCCGTATTGATCGGGCCGCCAGCAGGTGGCAAAGCTTAATCGGCGGCAAAAACGGGACACGCAACAGAGATGCCATTGGTTCGCTTCTTGTTTATGCCTACCCTGATCGTATTGCTCGCCGCCGGATAAATCAGCGGGAACGATACCTTTTGGCTACCGGACGTGGGGCTGTTCTTCCCCCGGCTGATTTGTTGGCTGCAAATGAATACCTGGTGGTGCCGAATCTGGATGCCGGGCATACGGAGGGACGGATCTTTCTGGCGGAGATTTTGGATTTAGCTGAACTAAAACGTTACCACACTGGTTTGTTTTCGGAAAATAAACAGGTCTACTGGGATGATTCTATGGCTAGAGTGATCGCAATGCGTCGCCTCTGTTTGGGCGAAATTATTATCGAAGAGAAACCGCTCAAAGATGTGGAACCTGCGGCAATCAGCCGGGCTATGCTCGCAGGAATCAAGAAAATGGGTATTGGATGTTTGGGCTGGGGGCAGAAATCACGGCAACTCCAGGCCCGAGTCAACTGCCTTCGTGGCTTGCAGCCGGAAGTTGGCTGGCCGGATCTGAGTGATAGTGGTTTGGAGGATGATCTTACCTGGCTGGAACCGTACCTTGTTGGTGTCAGTCGTGCCGGACAGCTCAAACAAATTAGTCTACAGGAGATTTTTAAGGCAATTTTAGGATGGGAAAAACAGCAGAAACTTGAGCTGGATGCACCAAGCAGTCATGTTGTCCCCAGTGGTTCAAACATTCGTATCGAATACCGCATGGGCGAGCCGCCGCTGTTGGCGGTGCGTATACAGGAGATGTTCGGGCTAGCAGACACGCCCTCTATTTGTCGGGGAGAGGTGGCTTTGCTTTTGCACCTTCTATCGCCTGCAGGGCGTCCTATTCAAATTACCTCCGATCTTGCCGGCTTCTGGCAGAATAGTTATCCTGAAGTTAAGAAGGAACTCAAGGGGCGCTATCCGAAACATTATTGGCCGGATCATCCTCTGATCGCCGAGGCGACCAGAGGGGTTAAACGAAACATGAACAAAAAAAGTTGAAGATATAACAAGTGATTTGATAGGGCTGGTAGTTGCAATGTAACTGTTGCTCAGCAAAATATTGAAGGCTTGGGAGCGGGTTTCATTGGACCATACGATTCCCATTGATATCCTGAGTTTACGCGACGAAAGGCGTACAGGTTTTTCCCGTCAGTTCGCACGTTGATAATTCCGGGCAGCAAAAGTTTGAAGCGTTTTCTGGCTGTATCGTTACCA
>Ga0070729_10006397_pt1 | contig 11615 bp, 4 predicted proteins | sample tdDd472_FD_66725 | JGI IMG/M metagenome (GOLD analysis project Ga0070729, IMG submission 66725) | Marine sediment microbial communities from the Atlantic coast under amendment with organic carbon and nitrate - tdDd47.2 | ecosystem: Environmental > Aquatic > Marine > Coastal > Sediment | place...
CATTGGATCGCTGCTCAGTTTAGCGTGAAATGGGCCGAGTGCCTCATGCTACAGGGCGAAACGCAGAGCGCAATCGACCTACTTGGTCCGGCCCGATCCGAACTCATCGATTCGCTCGGCGTGGATCACCGCCGGGTTGTACATGCCAACGATCTGCTCGAACAGTTGAAAACCCAAAGCGAGTAATTAGCCACACCTCTCTGTTCCAATAGTCGGAACACTGCGGAGAGCGCTTCGCAACGACCACATGGCACCTGTGCAAGTCTGCTGACATCTATCGGTTGCTACGGCAAATCAGTGATCTGGCTACATGATGGAAAACACGATCAACGAAACGAATCAGACCTGTGTCCCGCTATATCGAGTACATTCGAATCCCATACATGGAAGATGCACGGGATCTCAATGGCCATCCCCACCATTTTTCATCGAGCAAGATGGCGAATAATGGCCACCAATCACAATTCAGGCCAGCAACCGCCGCTCATCATCGTCCTCATTTGGCCCAGAACACGGATCAATTGCTGGCACGCATGTTGCATGAGCATGATGTGAGTCACTCACCTCCTTATGGGAGAAGGAAGTCCAATGTTCGCACGCACGATCACTGCCGCATATTCGTTGGTACTCATGTCATCCGTCTTGTACGCGGAACCTGGGGATGTCTCCTGGGAGTTGCTCCGCCCGAGCAATAGTGGAATCCCGGGTGATTACACGCAGGTCATCTATATCGATGACGATGATTCCCCCTGGATTGCGGGGTACATCCCGTTCTGGGAAGAAGGCGGAATGGCGCACCTCGAGGGCAATGACTTCTGGCGCGTGCTCAATAATGTCGATTGCCCGCAGATCGGTCATGAGATCGGTTCGCCGCGCTTTAGTGACCTCGTTCGAACAGACAACGGGGTGATGTGGATAGGGACAGGGCGTGGGCTTCTTCGTTTCGACCCGAGCCAGGATGATTGGTGCGTAACGAAGTACACCACCGCCAACTCCGGGATCGCCGGAAACTCAGTGAACGCACTCTCTATCGCTCCGGACGGCACAATCTGGATGGGTTGTGACACATGGGGCGGCGGGCCCGACGGCGGGCTCTCGCAGTATGACCCCGCAACCGATACATGGAACTCATGGGACACGAGCAACGGGCTGCCCTGGTGGGCTGGCTGGGACGATGTTCACTATCTCGCGGTCCAGGAGGACGCGTCGGGTGGCTACACCGTCTGGTTCGGCTCGAGCACGATGGGCATGACGACATACAAGGATGGGCTCTTCATCTGGTACGGCAGCCCGACGCCGCCGCCTTCGGACCCGCTCCCTACGGGCATGGGCGGGAAGAACCCAGTGCTTCCGAACGGCGACATGCTGCTCACCACCGACGAGGGTATCGCGTTCCGGCATCCGGACGGCACATACACGATCGTCGGTGGCTACCCCGCCGGGTTAGGCTCCGAAGTGGCGATCATTGAGCCGGTCTCTGGCAATCGAGTGCTGCTCGGGACCTACTACGCGGATGTATTTCTCTGGGACGAGGGTATCTGGACGCACCTTGGCAACTGGGGCTCGGGCAACCACACCTATGTGCTGACCGAGGACTCCAAGGGCGCTTTCTGGGCCGGCGGCATCGGTGGTGCATCCAAGTACGAGAACGGCCAGTGGCAGCGGTACCGTATGACGAACACCGGCATGCTCGATTACTTTGCGAGTGATGTCGCCCTCGCCCCCAACGGCGATGTGGCCATGACCGCCAACGCGGCTCCCGGGACGGGAGGGTTCGATATCATGCACCCGGATCGAACCTGGACAAACGCGAACATCGCGACTTACGGGCTCGGCCTGCCCTGGCCCTACCCGACGGACAACACGAGCGCGGTCGCATTCCGTGAAAACAACAACCTGCTCTTCGCGCCAACGAACAACGGGCTCCGAGAGTACGACGGAGTTGGGTTCATCGACCTCATCCCGCAGTCCTACGACTTCGAGTACATCAACTTCGCCGATGACGGGCGAGGTTGGGCGGCTACCGACCGTGGCGTAGCGTTCATGGAGCGCGACGATGGGAGCTGGCAGCAGTTCGGGTACGCGGACGGGTTGCCCAGCGGGAGCATCTGTGGGATCGTGCCGGATCCGAACGATCCGAGCCGGGTGTATATCGGTACACAGTTCGGTATCGCGAACACAGATGGCGTGACATGGGAAGTGATACCGCGCGAGGCGGTTGGGCTCGATCGCGATTCGACAGGGTACCACTTCTGGGCGTTTGATGTCGCGGACGATGGCACGCTCTGGCTCGCTTCAGGGATGGGGCTCTATCACTACGACCCCACGACAGGAATATATGACACATACGACCTGAGCAACTCGCCGCTCCCGAGCGACGACATTCACAATGTGGAGGTCGCGCCCGACGGCTCGGTCTGGATCTCGATGTTTGATCAGACCTTCCCGTACCCGGGTGGCGTGGCGCAGCTCAAAGACGGCATATGGCGCGTCTGGTCGCAGCCGTCCAGCCCGCTGCCACACAATCAGATCTGGGACCTGGAGTCGCGAGAAACCCCGGACGGCTACGAAGTGTGGGTCGTTTGCGCGAGCGAGGCGATCGCGATCATCAGCGTCGAGGGCAATGCGTGCGTCGCGGATATCACAGGCGATGGCGTGCTGGATTTCTTTGATGTCAGCGCGTTTCTCAACGCATTCAACGCGATGGACCCAGTCGCGGATATGACTGGCGATGGCATCTATGACTTCTTCGATGTCAGCGCGTTCCTAAATGTTTACAACGCGGGCTGTCCCTGAGCCTTGCAAGCACCACTCTGGAGATGAGATGATGATGCAGCAGATACTCACCCATGCCGGTGTGCTGATGATGGCCCCCGCACTGGCGTACGCGCAGCCATGTGCAGGTGAACTCGACCAATACGAGCTTGAGGATGGCCCCTTCGTTACCCGCACTTACTTCAAGCGTGTACGCGTGATCGACGGTACTGCCTGGGCGGTTGGCTACCAACTGACGATCGATGAGTCGCTCTCGATTGCCATGCGCCTCGAGGGTGATGAATGGGTTCAGGTCCCGAGCCCTTCACCCGAAAATGTACTTGGGAAGGCGCAGAACGCAGTTTACGATCTCGACGGCCGATCCAGTGACAACATCTGGGCGGTTGGCGGTTACACGAACGGCGTTGCGAGTTCGTACGATACGCTCGCGTTGCACTGGGACGGTTCCTCATGGGAGCATGTCATCACGCCGGGCCAGAGCGGCTTTGGCGCTTCCGGTTACCACTTTGAGGCGGTCCATGTCACCGACGACGGAACGGTATGGTTCGGTGGGCAGGCGGTTTCGTGCGTGCGGGGGGAAGGATTCCTCGTCAGCACAGACGGATCGGGGGGATTCGATGCGCAGTGCGTTGGGATACCAACCAATGCCGTGGCAAGGTACAGGGATATCGATTCGAGCTCGGCAGACGATGTTTGGGCGGTCGGTGCACGCGGTGGGGTCGCCGTCGCTGTCGGGCGTGCAATCGCGGCACACTACGATGGGAGTTCGTGGGAGCCGAACAACCCGCCACAGACTGGGTTTGGAGAGATTCTCTACGCGGTGAGCGTGATCGAACCGAACGATGTCTGGGCAACGGGTGTTTATGACGAGGTCGTCGACGGCCAGGTCGTGTCGTTCCCATTATTCTGGCATTGGGACGGCGCGAGTTGGACACGGTTCGAGTCACCCGGCTATGCGGTCGACCTGCACGCGTTCTCCAGCGACAACATCTATGGCGTATCGGGCCGACGCATCGTGCACTGGGATGGGGTTCAGTGGTCACTGCTTCCGCAGGAGTTTGATCCTGGCAGCGCGTCTTCGATGAACATGGTTGGCATCTCGGCATTCGATCAGTGCGATCTGGTCTTTGCCGGCCACAAACTTGCACCGTGGCGGGGGATTCTGTCCCGGATCCAAGGATCGCACTGCGCTGCGGATTTCACTGGAGACGGTGTGCTCGACTTCTTCGATGTCAGCGCATTTCTGAACGCGTTTAACGCGAGCGATCCGGCCGCGGATCTCACCGGCGACGGCACGCTTGATTTCTTTGATGTTTCGGCTTTTCTCAACGCTTACAACGCAGGCTGCCCCTAAACGCTCGTGCATGCTTCTGATACGAGGATCTAATGATGACACGCCCGACACACACAATGGCCATCTCGACGCTCTTGCTCATGTACGGAGCACACCTTGCTCATGGGCAGGCATCGTATATAGAGGACTTCGAGTCTTTAAATGATTCACCACTCGGGAACGAGCCCCAGGTCCTGATCGATCAGGGATGGATCTTCCGGAATCAGGCCGAGCCGCCTGTTGGCGCGTCATGGTCTCCGGGTGATGAGTTCGGTACGCAGGCGTTTGATGGCACCGGGTACCTCATCTCCTCCGGGCTCGCGACGGATTTCTTCGGTGGCGCGATCAGCAGCTGGGCGATCCTCCCCGAAATCAGTGGTCAACAAGCGGGCGATGTGTTTACCGTCTGGGTCGATGGGGGCGGAGCATTCAGCTATCCGACATACTTCGATGTGCGATACGCTCCAAACGGCTCCGATACGGGCATCCTCCCGGATCATGTAGGGGACTTTACCGAGCTGCTTTACAGTGTCGAGCTCCCGATTGCGCAGAGTGGCTACCAGCGTGTTTCGGTCGAGGTGCCGGGTAATGGTCGCATCGCGATGCGTTTCCATGCGCCGTACATCCAAACATTCGCAGGCAACGGCGCCACGATCTCAATCGATACGGTGAGCGTCGGGCCCGAGGGGGATGACCCGTGCGGGATCCCGATACCGAACCCCGGCGAGACGGTCATTTGGGCCGCGTCTGACGGGCCGTTCATGGTCTGCCAGGACATCACGATCCCCGCGGGCGGACGCGTGGAGGTCGAGCCAGGGACGACAATCGACTTCTCCGGCGGCACGCTGACGGTTGAGGGCGAACTCTCCGCTCTGGGAACAGAGATGAGCGAGATCGTGCTGACCGGTCGCAACGGGTTCAGCGACGGCATCCGAGTTGTTTCGATGGGGCAGGTTGAGATCGACCATGCCCAGATCGGCACAAAGCTCAATGCCCTGCTCGTGGACGCGGGGCTCATGGTCTCCAATGCGCGAGTGAACAGCACCGGATCGATCGCGGCGGTTGAGGCGTTTGTCTCCGTTGACTCTTGCGTGTTCGATGGCGGCCCCATGAGCTCGGTCATCGGGATGGTGAAAGTCACGAACTCATCATTCGAGAATGGGGCGTACGCGTCACTCGGCGGTTTGATTCATCTCGACAATGTGAGCATCGACGGCGGGATCCTGAACTATCAAGGTGAGAGCACTGCCCATCCGATCCTCCTTGACAATATTTCTGTGATCAACAACGCAAGCGGTCCTGGCATCCGGATGTACGGGCCCAACTTCATGCTCGGCGACAATGTCGCGCTGGAGAATAACCTCTACCCCATCGAGATGGACTTCAGCGGGGCCGGTCTCATGCATGGATCGAAGCTCGATGCTGACGCGAACTTCAACAACTACATCCCGGTCGAGCGGCTCGGGCTTGCCCAACAGCGAGAATGGGCAAACACGGGTGTTCCCTATGTGATCGGGGATTTTCCGCAGATCTACGGTGGTTCGCTCGATGTACAGCCCGGGACGAACCTCAAGTTCCTCCCGGACGCGGGAGCGTTCCTTGTTCAGTCCGCGAACCTAAAACTTCAGGGGACGCGCGAGGAGCCGATCCTGCTCGAGTCTTTCAATCCGAATCAGCGATGGTTCGGGCTCAAGTGGGTGGACGACTTCGACGCGAAGATGCGCCACACGATCTTCGATGGCGGCCAGATATCTGTGCAGTCCGACGGCGGTGTGATGGACATGGTTCACTCCACCGTTCGCAACTCGCTGGAAGGTACGGCCTCTGTGACCGGTGGCATCGTGCGCCTCTTCGGCTCGAATATTATCGACAACAATGTGGGCATGGTGACGACGACATCAGGCCGTATCGAAGCGGACGGGTTTGTAACGCCGAGCAACTTCGAGGGCAATGGGGTCGCTGTAGAGTACAACAATACCAACGGCTTGCCTTTCATGCGGAACAACTGGTGGGGCGACCCGACTGGCCCGCACTCGGTCCTGCACCCGAACGGGCAAGGCGAGGAGGTCCTGGACCTGCACCCGGCAGCATTCACGCCGTTCCTCACGGCTCCACCACTACTCGACGACGAGTACCCGAAGGTGGAAATGGAGCCGGTGTACTTCACAATGCAATCTGGTGACAAAACAATCCTGCGATGGAGCTCAAGCGACGACCACGAGGTCGTTGAGCATCTCGTGCAGTTCGCCGACCATGACTTTCCGAGCGAGTTCCAGACGATCGCGGTTCTCGGGGGTGACGAGTTCAGTTACGAGTTCACCGCGCCGATGGTTGCGCCCAACAACCTATACCCAACACCCTCGGCCATCCGGATCGTCGCCGTTGACAGCGCGGGGCAGGAGAGCTGGGATAAGAGCACGCTGCGGATCCCGTACCAGGAGGACTGGACGGTGATCGAGCAGGATATCGACCCGATCGGGCCGGTGGTTCGTCCGCACGAGAATGTCGATGTCTGCTGGGGCCCGACGGGGTTCGCGGACGCGTTCGTGCTGATGGACGGGATCGGGATGAGCGACAGCGCGGGCGGGACGACAGCCGGTTGCCTCCCGATCGGCGCGACTCTCCCGTACTCAAGCACGGATACAGCCCGCATCGTGGTCATTACCACATTCGGCGCTGGCGGACGCCTGCACTACTCATTCGGCGAGTACTTCTCGATTCGCCCCGACGAGCGCATGGGCGACGAATCACCGTCGGTGAGCGTGAGCTCGCCCGCCGCGGGCGACACATACTACGGCGGTGGCGTCATTCCAATCCGCTGGACCGCCTCGGACGATGAGGGACTGAGATCGTTCAGGATCCAAGCGAGCTACGACGGCGGGCGGACATGGCAATCTGTTATCCGGAATCTTCCCAGTGAGACGCGAGCTTTCGATTGGGAGCTCCCGGAGAGTTCGGGCATGGGCGATGTACGGGTGCGCGTTGTCGCGTTCGATCACCGCTTCCAAGACTCGTCGAGCACCACCGGGGCATTCAGCATCGCCATAAGCAATCCGTGCCCGGCGGATTTCACGGATGATGGGATGCTCGATTTCTTCGATGTGAGTGCCTTCCTCAATGCGTACAACGCGATGGACCCGAGCGCGGATCTGACGGGTGACGGCATGTACGACTTCTTCGATGTCAGCGCCTTCCTCAACGCGTACGGCGCGGGCTGCCCTTAACTGGGCCCTTGAAACTCCAACACACCAGAGACGGGACCGATCATGAATACCACATACAACACCATCCTCATCGCGATCGCAGGGCTCTGCTCCGGCGCGGCAAGCGCACAGTTCTGCAACTTCGACACCGAGATGATGTACACACTCGGCGAGGACCCCAACTACATCGCGTCGGGTGACATTGACAACGACGGGGACATCGATCTGATTGTGGACTCCAACGGACCGGGCGGAGATCCAACGACCATACTCTGGAACGACGGAACTGGCGCTTTCAGCATCGGTCCCTCGTTGACGAGCGGGTGGGGATTTGGGGAGGTCGCGCTCGGCGACATGGACGGTGACGGGGACCTCGATGTCCTCCGCTGCAACTACTTCTCCAATGGAGTCTATTTCTTCCGCAACACGGGAGAGGGCACATTCGATCCAGGGATCTTCTACGCAGGCGGCGGAGGATGCGTGAGCGTCATGTTTACGGATATCGACGGTGACAAAGACTTGGACTTTGTGACCGTGAACAACTTTGGTTCGCAGATCCGACCCTATCGGAACATCAGCGGACTTGGTTTTACCTCAGTCGGTTTGTTCCCCGCGAATGTGAGCCCGTACTGCATGGACGCGGGCGATGTGGATCACGACGGGGACATGGACATCATCGTGGGCAATGAGGATTCGAACACAGTCACCGTGCTCTACAACGCGGGCGACGGGACATTCCCGTCCAACCAAGCGTTCACGGTTGGGCAGCGCCCGGTCGATGTCATCCTTAAGGACCTCGACGGCGATGGGAACCTCGACGCGATCGCGACGAACTGGGACGGGCTCACGCAGCTGGGCAATACGGTTTCGGTTTTGATGGGTGACGGAACGGGCGGGTTCGCGACCGAGCAACGGTACACGACGGGTGTCGCACCAAAGAGTGTGGACGCGGCGGACCTCAACAATGATGGATTCCTCGATCTGGTCGTGGCGTGTCAGGTTGGTGATGTGATCTCGTTGTTGCCTGGGAACGGGGACGGAACTTTCGGGACCACGCAGACGCTCGATAACGGGACCAACCCAATCGGAGTGACGCTCAACGACTTCGATGGCGACGGTGCGATCGATATCGCGTATGTCGATAACACATTCAGCCGGGTTTACACAATGCTCAATGATTGTGACACGCCGGTGGATCCGCCATCTCTAGTAGTGAACTGGCAGGAGGGGTACGACAACTTCTTCAATATCGATCGCGGGGAGTTTGTACATGTGAACGATCAAGGCGAGATCTTTGTAGGAGGCACGACGACCTTTAACGCAAATGAAGAAGACTTCCTCATCGCCAAGTTCGATGCGGACGGAAATCTCCTGTGGGATCGAAGCTTCAACGGAGCGGGCGATCACTACGATCAACCCGGGTTCATGGGGCTCGATCACGAGGGCAATGTCTACATCGCGGGACAATCATGGGGCCCGAGCTTCGGAGTCCAGTGGCTGGTGGCAAAGTACGACACGGACGGGACCCTGCTCTGGTCTCGCCGGTTTGACGGCGGCAACCCCAGCGCCCAGCAGTACCCACGCGGGTACGCGATCGGACCCAATGGCGAGTTCGCAATGACCGGTTGGGCACGCGACGCGAGTTTCCAGAATGTGTACTTCGCGGTCGTATGCTACGACGCGATGGGGAACGAGATGTTCGACGCGTTCTTCCCCTCCACGCACACGGGAAACGCAAGCGCACAGGGGGAGGCGATCACATTCGATGCGATGGGCAATATCATCGCGACCGGGCACGGAAGAGATGACGATGAGTTCGGTTCGGAGATGATCACCGCCAAGATCGATCCAGGCGGGACCGTCCTCTGGGAAGAGCGTCTGGATCTGACAGACGACACGAGCGTCAACGAGACACTCGGGAGCGCGATCACCACGGATAACGCTGGCAATGTGTTCGTTGGCGCGGGGGTCTCGGTCAACGGATTCAGTGATCGCGATGCAGCGATCGTGATGTACGACGATGACGGCACACTGATCGATGCGGTCTTCGATGCTCGATCGGGCAACGCGTACCCGTACGATTTCACTTGGATCGCACCCGATCAGGTGATCCTCTCAGGTTCCGGGCCGATGGGGTTGTTCGCGTCGAGCTTTGACCCGATGGGCGTATTCGAATGGACAATTGATGTGAACGCAACGGTGAGCACGACAAACAAGGCCCAGCACCTCGCGTCATCGGGTGATGGGTTCATGTACTTCATCGATTCTGACGGCGGCGATGTCGCGGTCGAACAGTGGAACACAGATGGGGTGTTCCAGGATCGTTCGCGGTTCGACACGGGCGTCTCACTTGAGTTCCCAGCTGCAATAACGAGTGGTTCGGGTGGGCATGTCTATGTCGTGGGGTCCTTCGAACCCGAGATCGTGAACCGGTACGATGTACTGCTATATGACTTTGTTGCGGATACCGGGAACGCGTGTATCGCGGACTTTATGGGTGACGGCGTGCTGGATTTCTTCGATGTAAGCGCGTTCCTCAACGCGTTCAACGCGGATGACCCGATCGCAGACTTGACAGGTGATGGGAACTTCGATTTCTTCGATGTGAGTGAGTTCCTCAACGCGTTCACGGCCGGCTGCCCATGAACCGTATTCTCAAGGCAGACAATTGAATCACCCCAGCTAATCAGTTTGTTCTCTTCTTCGATAGGTGCCCGATCAGGGCCCCGTCTCCGAAAGCTGCCAGGAAGGCGACGACATCAAAGAAGCGCGTGATTTGCCCCAAAACAGAGGCGGGACCTGGCTTTTTGCCGGTCCCTGCATCTGTTTTCGATTTGTCGCACGAGGCGACCAATGGGCCTGGCGGGACTCGAACCCGCAAGGGTTTTACCCCGGCGGATTTTAAGTCCGCTGCGTATGCCAATTCCGCCACAGGCCCTGCGGCATCAGTATAGCGAAAAACAACATCCAAAACAGCTCAAATGCTGCATCGAGACATTGTTCGCAATCGAAAAGTACCCCGACGGGAAAGCACTAACCTTTGCTTCTCGCTGCTCAGAGCCCGACATACCCCCGGGCTCTTTGCTTGTTATAGATCATGACTCAAACAACGCCGCACACCGCTCCAGACGAGCGCCGTTTTCATCTGCCACCGCAAAGCGTGCGCCGGGAAACATCGCCGCAGAACCGTACGCCCCATCCTTGCGCAGCGCGTACAGCACCACATTGAAGTTGGGACGCTCAGCACTCCGCATCAGTCGCTTCTGCCGTCTTGAGTTCGAAACGATGCGCCGAAGTACATGCAGGCATGCTTGCGTCGGTTCCATCCCCTCACCCATCGCCTGCACAATTGCGAACGATCCGCACGACTGGATGACTGCCTCTCCACGCCCCGTCGCGCCCGCAGAGCCGATATCGTTTTCTACATACATCCCAGCACCAACGATCGGTGAATCCCCCACTCGCCCCGGTATCTTGTAGCTTAGCCCGCTCGTGGTTGTGCACGCGGCGACATCGCCATGCGTATCCACCGCCCCGCAATGAATCGTGCCATAGGTGAACGGGACCGAGTTGAACCCGTCGACGGCACCAACACGCCGGGCACCATCCTCATCCCAGTCCATTTGGTCCGGATCGAGCCAGTCGTCCCGATCGGACCCGGTCTGTTTCCATCTCAACCACGCCTTGCGTGCTTTCTCAGTAAGCAACTCCTCGTGCGGGAACCCATGCGCACGCGCAAACTCGTACGCCCCTTTCCCAACGATCATGACATGGTCTGTCGTCTGCAGAACCTTGAGCGCGACTCGGGCAGGATGCATGATGTTCTCGATGCACGCAACTGAGCCTGCCTTGTGTGTTGGACCGTGCATCACCGAGGAATCGAGTTGCACCACGCCTCGCTCGTTTGGAAGCCCGCCATACCCTACTGTCATGTCGTCCGGGTCTGCCTCGACGATCCCAACACCATCGACAACACCCAGCACAGGATCGTCCCCCGCCTGGATGCGTTCAACAGCGCGAGCCACAGCGACAAGCCCATTCTTTGACGAAATGCTTACCGGATGCTTCGGGGACGGCCATGTGCTCGTTACAGGCTCGGGTGCTGGATCAGAGATGGGCTGCGACCCTCTTGCCCTCCCGGCAAGGATCCCGAGCGAACCGAATGACGCGAGAGAGGATGATTTGATGAACTGGCGGCGTGAGTGTGAATCGCTCATACCGCGAATATATCCGATCGGATGTGTTTCGATCGCCCATTCATACCCATCCTCCACCTCTCGATGCGCCCCACTCACCTCTAAACC
>Ga0070729_10006400_pt1 | contig 11612 bp, 7 predicted proteins | sample tdDd472_FD_66725 | JGI IMG/M metagenome (GOLD analysis project Ga0070729, IMG submission 66725) | Marine sediment microbial communities from the Atlantic coast under amendment with organic carbon and nitrate - tdDd47.2 | ecosystem: Environmental > Aquatic > Marine > Coastal > Sediment | place...
GTGAGGCTGAAAAGCCAGGTCAGCGGCGGCAGCATGACGAAGCCGGTGAGGATGTCCACCATCATGACCGGACGGGTGGCCCCGGCCCCGCGCATGGCGCCGGAGAGGGCCAGCCCCACCGCGTCGATGACCTGCACCAGGCCCATAACGCGCAAAATGGGCATGCCGGCGCGGATCAGGTCCTCACTGTTGGAAAACAGGCGCATGAGCGAGCCCGGCCAGGCCAGGAAAACCCCGCCGAAGAGCCCCATGACCACCACCGCCAGGGCGACACCCACGTAAATGGATCGACGCGCGCCCTTGGGGTCGTCGCGGCCCAGGGACTGCCCGACCAGAGTCTGCAGGGCCACTGAGACGCCCACCCCGGGCATGAAGCTGAGGGCGGCGATGCGCAGCACCACGTTGCCCGTGGCCACGGCCAGGGTGGAGACCCTGCCCAGGATAAAGAAAAACGCCAACAGGGCCACCACGTTGCCCAGGGTCTGCACCGCCGGCGGCCAGCCCAGATCCACGAAGGGCCGGATGAGCCGCTTCTGGAAGTGGGAGCCCGTGAGGATGCCGAAGCGCTCACGAACCGCGGGCCTCAGAATGAGCGCGAGGATGACCACCGCGGCCAGGGCCGCGGCCACGGTGCTGGCCAGGGCCGCCCCGCCCACACCCATGGCCGGAAAACCGAACCTGCCGAAAATGAATACCCAGTTGAGCCCCACGTTGACCACGTTCATGCCGATGCCCACGAACATGCCGATGCGGGTCCAGCCGATGCCGTCGAACACGGCTTTGGTCATGAAGAAGGCCAACAGAGGCAGCATGCCCGCATAGCGGTAACGCAGGTACTGTTCCCCCAGGTGCCGCACCTCGCCGTCCTGACTAACCAGGCTCATGAGGGCATGGGGCCACAGCAGGCCCACCAGCATGAGCAGGGTTCCGACGGCAAACGAGACGGTCAGGGCGGTGGTCAGCACGGCGCCCACCTCGCGGTCGCGCCCCTCGCCCACCCGGCGGGCGGTGATGGTCTGGGCGGCCACATCGGCGTGCTTGAGGCTCATGGCCAGGGCGGAAAACAAAAGCGTGGCCACCCCCACGGCGGCCAGGGACTCGGCGCCCAGGCGGCCCACCATGAGGGTGTCCACCAGGCCCATGAGGGTCTGGGAAATGTTGGCCAGAATGACAGGCGTCGCCATGCCGGAGATGGTCCCCAGCAGGCGACGCCGTGTCAGATCACCGAGTCTTTCACCCGACAAGAATCTGCACCGCCCGGGCCATCAGACGCGCGCCGAACCCGGTGCCACCCTTGGGACTGATGGCCGAGGCGCTGTCCGCCCAGGACGGGCCCGCAATGTCGATGTGAGCCCAGGCCGTTTCGTCGTCCACGAAGGACGCCAGGAAGGCCGCGGCCGTGCTGGCCCCGGCCTCGCGCCCGCCGCCGATGTTCTTGAGATCGCCCCAGGTGCCTTCCATGGTTTTCTTGTGCTCGTCCACCAGGGGCATGTGCCACACGCGCTCGAAGGTCTCGCCGCCGGCCTGCTCCAAAGTCTCGATGAGCTCGCCGCTGTTGCCCATCACACCGGCAAAGAGATTGCCCAGGGCCACCACACAGGCGCCTGTGAGCGTGGCCGCGTCCATGATGTAGTCGGGCTTGCCCTTGCCCGCATACCACAGGGCGTCGCCCAGGATCAGGCGGCCTTCGGCGTCGGTGTTGAGCACCTCGACGGTCTGGCCGTTGGCCATGGTGATCACGTCGGCGGGTTTGACGGCGTTGCCGTCGGGCATGTTTTCGGCCGCGGGCATGAGCACCTGCAGGTTCACCGGCAGGTTCAGACGGGAAATGATCAGGGCCGCGCCCAGCACAGCTGCCGCGCCGCCCATGTCGCACTTCATGATGTCCATGTTCAGACCGGGCTTGAGGGAGATGCCGCCCGAATCGAAGGTCACGCCCTTGCCCACCAGGGAAATGGTGGGGGCCTTGGCACTATGCTTTTTCTCAAGGACGATCAGGCGGGGCGGATTCACGCTGCCCTGCCCCACGCCCAGGATGCCGCCCATGTTCAGTTTCTTCAGTTGGGGCACGCCCAGAACCGTGCACTTGAAGCCTTCGGCCTTGGCCACGCGGCGGGCACGGGAGGCCAGCACCGCGGGCGTGAGGTAGTTCGGGGGCATGTTCACCAGGTCACGGGCCAGGAGGCAGCCGTCGGCGTAGGACTTGCCCTCGGCCAGGCCGGCCCGGAGCGCGCGGCCCCGCTTGGCGTCGGCGGCGAACTTCCAGGTTTTGGGGGACTTGGGCCCCTTTTTCTGGCCACTCTTGAGGTCGCCCATGGGCGACAGCCCCATCTCGGCGCCCTCGACCCAGCAGCGGGCGAAGCTCTGGTCATCGAAGCCCAGGTCCTTGGCGGCAGGCACGTTGACCACAACGCGGGCCGCGTCCATGGCGCGGGCCTTGGCGGCGGCGCGGGCGGCGGATTTCCGCAGTTTGTCCAGGCCCAGGTCCTTGGCATCGCCCATGCCCACGAGCAGAACCCAGCCCGCCTTGGTGTTGTGGGTGGGAATGGGCAGCAGGGCTTCGGCCTTGGCGTTGAAGCCGCTGGCGTCCAGGACATTCGTCAGGGTCTTGCCGCCGCCGAGGATCTTGCCCACCGGTTTGAAGTCGGGTTTGCCGTTCTTCTGGAAGACGGGCAGGACAAGCAGGTCGGCCGGAAGGTCGGCACAGGTCGTGCTGGAAACGGTCCACTGCATGATATCGGGCTCCTTGTAAGGGAAATGCGGCGGGGCCGCAGGGGATTCACATGAAGATATTCTAGCACTGTGGGGCTGGAACGCAATGGTGGGGTGGCGGGTCGCTCAAACCCGTCATTGCCCCCCGCGGCCACTCCGGCTAGACTCTCCCCCGTCGCACCAACTCCAACCGGGGACAGAAGATGTTCAAGAAGAAGAACCTGCACTGGCAGATCCTGGTCGCCCTGGTCACCGGTGTCGGCGCGGGCCTCCTGCTCAACGGCCAAGGGGGCCGTCCGGACGCCGTGCCCGTCTTCGACTTCCTCGGCACCACCTTTCTGCGCGCCCTGCGCATGGTTATCGTCCCGCTGATCACCGGATCCATTATCTCCGGCGTGGCCGGCGTCGGGGCCAGCCGCGGGCTGGGCCGCCTGTTCAGCAAGACCTTCGGCTGGTATGTGGCCACCAGCCTGTTGGCCATCCTGTCCGGCCTGTTCCTGGTGAACCTGATCAAGCCCGGCCACGTGGGCGGCGAGCCGGTGGCCGGCCGCCTGGGTCTGGAAGCCCCGTCCGCCGAACTCACCGAACAGATCGCCGGACGCGGCGTGGGCGACCTGGTGACCATCGTTCAGCGCATGATCCCGTCCAATCCGGTGGCCGCGGCCGCCGAAGGACAGATGCTGCCGCTGATCTTCTTCTGCCTGCTGCTGGGCATCGCCATCAACAGCCTGAGCGAGGAACAGCGGCGACTGCAGTTGGGTTTCTGGGAAAGCCTCTTTGCGGCCATGATGAAGATCACGGGCTGGGTCATCGTCACCGCGCCCATCGGCATTTTCGGGCTCATGGCCAAAATCACCGCCACCAGCGGGTTCGACGCCTTCGTGCCCCTGGCCAAATACGGTCTGACCGTGCTGGCCGCCCTGGTTATCCACGCCGTGGTGGTCCTGCCCCTGCTTCTGCGTCTGGTGGGGCGCGTCTCGGGATTAAAGCACGCCAGAGTCATGGCGCCGGTCCTGCTGACGGCCTTTTCCACGCGAAGTTCTTCGGCCACCCTGCCCCTGACCATCAGTCGCATTGAAAACGGCGCCGGCGTGAGCAATCGGATTTCCAGCTTTGTGCTCCCTTTGGGCGCCACGGTGAACATGGACGGCACCGCCCTCTACGAATGCGTGGCGGCGCTGTTCATCGCCCAAGCCTACGGCATGGAACTGGGCTTCGCGGCACAGGTGATCGTGGTGCTCACGGCGCTGCTGGCCAGCATCGGCGCCGCGGGCATTCCCGCCGCCGGCCTGGTGATGATCTCCATCATTCTGGACGCTGTGGGCTTGCCTTTGGAGGGGATTGCCCTCATTCTGGCCATTGACCCGGTGCTGGACATGTGCCGCACCGCCGTGAACGTGTGGAGCGACAGCTGCGGCGCCGTGGTCGTCGCCCGCAGCGAGGGCGAGACCGGGGTTCTGGCGGATTCGTGAACCTTTTGTAAATAGGTGCAACGCGCCAGCCGTCTGATCGTATTGAAATTGTCTGTTTTTTAACGAGTTGAACCGACATCCAGGGAGCCGTCCTCTTGACTATCGATCCGGAATTCGACCAGGGCATGGGACCCGACGCAACGGCGGGTCTGCAGCTGCCCCCGTGGGAGCGCAAGGAGCGCTACGGTTTTCTCAACGCCCTGTACCTGACCATCAAGGACGTGCTCCTGGCGCCCGGTCGGTTTTTCCACCGCATGCCCACCGCCGTGGGGCTGACCCAACCCCTCCAGTTCGCCATCGTGGTGGGCGTGATCGCCACCTTCGTGGCGTGGATGTGGTCGCTGGCCAGCAGTTCGGTGCGGGTCCTGTTCGCGGAGAACATTTCCGACGTCATCGGCGACCCGGTCCTAAGCTTCTTCATTTTCCTGTTCAGCCCCATCCTGGTGGGCTTGGGGGTTTTTCTGCAGGCCGGCCTGACCCACCTCATGCTCATGCTCCTGGGGGGAGACAAGATGGGCTTCGAGGCCACCTTCCGCGTGTCCGCCTACGGCGAGGCGGCCTCCGTCCTGCTGCTGGTACCGGTCTGTGGATCTTTCCTCGCGGTGATCTGGTCCCTCGTCATCACCATCATCGGCCTTTACAGCATCCATGAGATCGAGCCCTGGAAAGCCGTGGTGGCCATCCTTCTGCCCATGGTCTTCTGTTTCACGATTATCGGGGGCAGTTTCGTGGCCCTGTTGGCCACCGGCTTGAATTAGTGAAGCGGGTTCCCGAGCGGCATCCCCTGCCTCGACTGCTGGTTTTTCCCCTGGGTCTCCTGGCCGTCGCCGGCTTGGCCCTGGCCCGGTTTTTCCCGGCTCAACTGCTGAAAATCACCTTCTGCCCCTTGCGTTCGGTCACCCATATCCCCTGTCCCACCTGCGGCAGTACGGCGGCCGCCACGTGCCTGGCGGCGGGCGAGCCCCTGGCGGCCCTGGCGACGAACCCCCTGATGGTCCTGGTTGGGGCCTGCCTGGCGGTGTGGAGTTTGCACGCCCTCGCCGCCACCTTTGTGCCGGCCTGGCGCTTCAGCCTTGACGTCAGTCCCCGCGAAAAAAAGGCCGCCAGTTACCTGACGGCCTTGATCATCGTAGCCAATTGGGTCTATCTGCTGCTTCGCTAGTACTCCGCCAACAGCTTCCGGGCAATCACCAGGCGCTGGATCTCGCTGGTGCCCTCGTAGATCCGCGTAACACGCACGTCGCGGTAGTAACGCTCCACCGGATACTCCTTGCAGAAACCATAGCCGCCGTGGATCTGGACCGCGCTGTCCGACGCCCGCCAGGCCGCCTCCGTGGCCGCCACCTTGGCCATGGCCGCCTCCTTGGTGAACGGATGGCCGTTGTCCTTGAGCCAGCAGGCGTGGTAGCAAAGCAGGCGCGCCGCCTCCAGTTCGGTGCCCATGTCGGCGATCATGTTCCGAATGGTGGGCTGGGAACTGATGGGCTGGCCGAACTGCACCCGTACCTTGGCGTACTTGATGGCCTCCTCCAGGCAGGCCATGCCGATGCCCAGAGCCTGGAAGGCAATCCCGATGCGTCCGCCGTCCAGGGCCGTCAACGCCACGCGCAAACCCTCCCCTTCCTCACCCAACAGGTGGGTGGCCGGCACCCGGACATCCTCGAAATCGATGGTCACCGTATCGCTGGCGCGCAGGCCCATCTTGTCTTCCTTTTTGGCCACGCTCAGCCCCGGAGTGTCCCGCTCCACCAGGAAGGCGTGGGTGTCCTTGTGCCCGACGGTGCCGGGCGTGCGGGCCACGACCACGTAGAAGGCCGCCCGCGATCCATTCGTCACGAAGCACTTGCTGCCGTTCAGAACGTAGTGATCGCCGTCCTTGGCCGCGGTGGTGGTCAGGCTGGCGGCGTCGCTGCCGGCCCCCGGTTCGGTCACGCAGAAAGCCGCGATTTCGCCAGCGGCCATGCGGGGCAGGTATGTCTCCTTCACCGAATCGGAGCCGAACATGGCCACGGGGTAGGACCCCACACTGTTGTGCACCGTGAGCATCACGCTCACGCCGGCGCTCACCTTGCTCAATTCCTCGATCACCAGCCCATAGGTCAGGGTGTCCACATCCAGCCCGCCGTACGCTTCGGGGAAGCTGAGGCCGAAGAACCCGTTGGCGCGGATCTTGTCGACCAGATCCTCGGGCATGTGGTTTTCCTCATCCATCTGATGGGCCAGCGGCGCGATCTCCTGACGGGAGAAGTCCCGCACCATGTCCCGGAACATTTTCTGGTTTTCGTTCAGTTCGAAATTCATGTCGTCTCCATGAGTCGGGTCCTCTGCAGGGCGATAAGTATCCGGGCCGTCCTACCAGGGCGACGACCAGCGGCTTCCCAGCCCCGGCCCCAGCAGGATGGCGTTGATCAGCATGCGTTCGGTATCCTTCATCCAGCGGCGGTAGGCCGGGTTGCCGACGAAGAGCACCACCTGTCCCCGTCCCACCGACTCGCGCGTGACAAAAGCGGTGTGGGTGATGCGTGCGGCGGCCTCGGGCCACAGCAGACCGCCCAGGTGCAACCGGTCCATCTCCGGAAACACAGCGCTCACGGTGACGGGCGTTTCGGCGATCAGGGTATCGTCGCCGCCGAACCAGACGGTGGCTTCCTCGCCCAGACCGTAGTTGAGCCAGGACTCGGTGTCCAGATCCACCCGCAACAGGGCGCCCTGGGGCATGAAGCCCCGCAGGCGGGCGTCGGCCCGGGCCAGATCCTCGGGCGTGGCGGTCTTGCGTCCCGCCGGCAGGACCTCGGTCAACCAATCGGCCATGGCCACGGGCGCGGCGTCCAATGGGCGCCCCTGTTCAAAGCCCGCGGCGAACGGCCGGGCCCCCGCCCCGAGCACAGGCGCCACATTGAAGAGATCGGCCCCGGTGGCCGAGGGCTTCGGCTTGGCCTCGGACTTGCCGTTGGCACCGGCCACCTGCAGCCCCACGGCGGTGGGACGGCCGGCCAGGCGGGCTTCCAGGGCAGTGAGACTCCACACCGGCGAGGCAAAATCCTCCAGAACCTGGCCGCGGAAACGCGCGGACGTCAGGTTCGTGGCAGGGTCGGCCAGCATACGGGCGCCGCCGTCGAAACCGATGGCCGTGCCGCCGCCCCGCACCCAGTCGCGCAGAACTTCCAGACCCCCTTCGCCCAGCAGTTGGCGATAGGCGCCGGGCCCGCCGTAGATGGGCGGGAAGACCAGCACATTGTAACGGGAAAGATCGGTGCGGCCCAGCCGGCCGATATCCAGGCTGGAGAACCGCAGGTTGAGGTCCTGGTCCAGCAGGTGCCAAACCGACCCGAAGGCCGTGGGACTGACGGGCATGCCGGCCAGCACACCCACCTTGGGCGCCACCAGGACGCGGAATTCTGAACCGCCCAGTTCCGGGCCGTCTTCGGTGAGGCTGCTGCCGGTGGCGAAGGGCTGCACCCCGTGGCGGACGGCGATGTCCTGCACCACCTCACCCACGTTGTCGGCATTCCCTTCCCGGCGAATGACCAGGGCTCCGGGATGGAACAGGTGGCCGGCCAGGGTGAAGGGCTTGCGGGACACGCGGACCGTGACGTCGGCGGCGAACAGATCGGCGAGGGCGGCCATGGCCCGCACGGGGTCCGCGTCGATGATGAGAGAGGTGAAATCCCCGTCCACCGGCGTCACCGACGGCCCCGTCATGGCGGTCCAGGGTTGCCAATCACCCTTGGGAGCGGTCTTGGCCCAACCGGCCTGCAAACCGCTGGCCAGAGGCAACGACCAGGCGGTGGTGTCGTACAGGCGGCTGCCCTTGCCCGTCTCGATATATTCCCGCTCCTCCTGGAAGAAGCTCGTCTCCATGGGCACATGCGGATCCAGCAGCACCCGGGCCATGGCGCCGGCGGGCTGATCCAGACGCACCAGAATCGTCCCGGCGGGCAGGGCGGGCTTCAGCGCCTGGCCGGTCCGCACGTCGGTGAGTTTGACGGCCTTGTCCGCGTCCGCCGGCAGGGTCTCGAGGGTGATGCCCTGGGCCGCCAACGCAGCGGCCAACCGGGGCAGGCGGTCGGGGTGGCGGGCGTCGGGCAGGATCACCCAGGCCCCGATGAAGTCGCGGCGATCGGCGGCGGCCCGGCGGGCGGCCGCGTGGTCGGCCAGCACCTGGGGCGCGTGGCCGGCCAGGGTGGTCAGGTTGGCCACCGAGCTGGTGGTCTGGTGCTCCACCGCCTGGGCAAACGTGCGCACCGTTCCACCGCGCTTGCGCACCAGCGTGCCGCTGGTGCGCGACATCTCGTAGAGAATACCCACCGCCCCCTGGTAACTGGCCCAGGAGGACCCGTAGCCCGGAAAGAATTCCTCGTTCCACTCGCCGTTGAAATAGGGATAACCGCGCCCGTCCAGGGCCTTGGCCTGATCCGTGGAGAAGGTCAGTTCCCACTGCTGGGTATTGGCCGGCAGATGGGGATTGAACGGATGCCGCGGCGGCGGAAACAGATAGGTCGAATTGGCGCCCATCTCGTGGCTGTCCACCAGCAACTGGGGCAGCCAGCCGGAAATCACTTCCGTGCGCCGGCTCTCGGGCTGGCTCAGGGTGAACCAGTCGCGATTCAGATCGAAGAGGTAATGGTTGCCCCGGCCCCAGGGCCAGACGTTGGCGTGGGACAGGTCGTCCTGGTCGGGATTGGCCCGACGGTGGGCGAAGCTGATGTTCTGGGCCAGGTAACGGGCGCGCCCGTCCGGATTCTCACAGGGGTCGATCAGAATGACCAGCTTTTCGCGCAGGTCCACCGCCGCCGCATCCGTCCCCGCCACCAGCCGATAGGCCAGAGCGGCGGCCGCGTCGGTGCTGCTCAACTCGTCCCCGTGGATGCCGTAGGCCAGCCAGGCCACGGCCTTCTGACGGCCCGCCAGTTGAGTCCGACCGTCAATGCGCGCGGCGTGTTGCGTCCGGAAAGCGTCCAGGTCCGCGATGGTCGCCGGATCACTGACCGCCAGGTACACCAGCGGCCGATCCTCGTGGCTGCGGGCGTACTCCACCAGGCGGGCGTTTTCCGAAGCCTCAGCCAGGACCTGAAAAAAGGCCAGCACCTCGTCCGGGCGCAGGGGCCTCTGTCCCGGCTCCACACCGGTGACCTGCACCTGGGTGGGCAGGTCGGTATCGAATTGCGCTCCGGGGAAGAGCTGTTCCAGGCCGATGGGCGACACGCCCTCATTGAGGGTGCCGGCCCAGGCGGCGGGTCCGCCGAGCAGGAACAGAAACAGGACAGGACAAAGCATCCGGAGTAAACGCTGGGGCATGAATCGCTCCTGACAGGAAGGGGCATAGGGCGGCGGGAACGGAATCTGAAACTCAGTGGCCGTATCCTACCACAGAGCGTGGGTCGCGCCAATAGTCAGCCGGTAAAAAGGATGTGCAATAATCGACTTAAAGGGGAGCCGGGGCGCTTAAACAGGCGTGGGGAGCACCAGGCTGTCGACGGCCTCCACCATCTCCACCGTGCGCAGCGGTTTGGTGAGATAGGCGTTCATCCCGGCCGCGAGACAGGCGGCCGCGTCTTCCGGGCTGGCATCGGCGGTCAGGGCGATGACGGGAATATCCGGCCGGCCGTAGCCGCCGCCGCGGATCAGCCGCGTGGCCTCCAGGCCGTTCATGCCGGGCATTCGCACGTCCATGAACACGAGATCAAAGTCCCCGGTTTGAAGGGCGTCCAAAGCCAGTTCCGCGTCGTCCGCCATGACCGGGTCGAACCCCAGTTTTCGCATCAGTTTTCCGGCCACCACCTGGTTCATGCGATTGTCCTCGGCCACCAGGACCCGCAGACCGAAATTTCGTTGGTGGGCAACCGCCGGCGCGGAGGCCACCTCGGCCGACGACATCGCCAGGGTGATATCGGCCTGGAACTCGGAGCCCACGCCCACCTCGGAGCGGACCATGATCTCCCCCCCCATGAGCACGGCCAACTGCCGGCTGATGGCCAGGCCCAGGCCCGTCCCGCCGTAAAGCCGGGTGGTGGAATTGTCAGCCTGTTCAAACTGGTCGAAAATGGCTTCCAGGCGATCCTCAGGAATGCCCACCCCGGTATCGCGAATCGTCAGGCTCACATTGCCCCGTCCCGCCTCCAGGTCAGCCCGACAAATGAGCCGCACTTCCCCCTGCTCGGTGAACTTGATGGCGTTGCCCAACAGGTTGAAGGCGATCTGCCGCACCCGGGTGGGATCCCCCACAAAGGCCGTGCTGGCCCCGGGAAGATAATCGAACTCCAGCGCCAGGCCCTTCTCGGTGGCGGAGCTCTTGAGCAGTTGGATCACGTCCTGGAGGATTTGCTTCAGGTTGAAGGGCACCACTTCCAGGGTGAGCTTACCTGAGGAAATCTTGGAGTAATCCAGAATGTCGTTGATGATGGTCAGCAGGGAATCCGCGCTGCGGGTGATGATCTCCAACTGCTCCTGCTGGCTGTCGTCGAGGTCGGAATCGCCCAGGACCTCCGCCATGCCCAGGATTCCGTTCATGGGCGTCCGGATTTCGTGGCTCATGTTGGCCAGGAACTCCCCCTTGGCCAATTCCGCGGCCCGGGACCTCTCCAACTGGCGTTCAAGACGGCCCTGAAGTTCCTGGATGCGCTGCATGTTCTTGAGGTAGGCCAGGGGCAACATGATCAGGCCCACGACCAGCCCCATCCCCAGAGTGCGATGTTCGATCCAGAAGGGGTTGGATCCCATGAGGTGGGCCAGCCCGGCGCAGGACATGAGGGCTCCGCCCACCAGGAACGGCACGCCGAAGCGAAGCCCATTGCCGATGATGATCCACAGGTAAACCGAATAGAAAAACGGCGACAGGCTGCCGATGGCGTCGAAAGACACCGTGACGATGGCAATATCCGTCGCCAGGGTCAGCCACCGACGGCCCTGAAGCTTGCCCACCGTGGCCCGCACCCAGTAGAACCAGGCCACGGCGAACCCCAGGTAGCCCGTCACCAAACCCAGGGCGTTCCTGATGGCTCCGGCGTCCCGTTCACTCTCCCTCGAAATCAACATGCTGCCCGCAATGGTCAGCAGGCACAGGGAGGTCAGACCGATCCTGACCAGGGATTGCCGGCGTTCTTCCAGATGTGTGTTTTTGTTGGTTTGGCCCAAAGGCACAATCTCCCCAGTGATGGTTTCCCGTTTCTTCGGCGAAACCAGGGATTCCTTTAGAGCAAAAAGCAAAAGACAGCCCGCGAATAACCTGAAAAATCAGGTAGATATGGCGGGCTGTCCCTAACGGCTTGCTATCAAGTCAGATCAGGATTTAAACACTCCTGGATCCACTCTTCTATTTTTTCAACTCCATGGCGCTGATCACCATTCGCTGGGCTTCGCTGGTGCCCTCATAGATTTCGGTGATCTTGGCGTCGCGGAAATGGCGCTCCACCGGGTACTCCTTGGAGT
>Ga0070729_10006401_pt1 | contig 11611 bp, 7 predicted proteins | sample tdDd472_FD_66725 | JGI IMG/M metagenome (GOLD analysis project Ga0070729, IMG submission 66725) | Marine sediment microbial communities from the Atlantic coast under amendment with organic carbon and nitrate - tdDd47.2 | ecosystem: Environmental > Aquatic > Marine > Coastal > Sediment | place...
TATCATCGTATTGCTCTTCCAGAGAGAGGCTATCAGGTTTTTGATACAGCCTTTCCTTATCAGTTTGAATATCCTAAATATGCGAAGATAGAGCCAGATACTTCTAGTAATGCAGAAGCTTACTGGTTAAATATTATACTTCCTGAATTTAATGGCCAGGTATATGTGAGCTATAAAAAAATTCATGATAACTTGTATGAGCTGATGGAAGATGGTCGTAATTTGGTATATAAACATACTCAAAAGGCTGATGCCATTAATGAACGTATGTTTTATAATGAAGAATCAAAGGTATTAGGTGTTTTGTATGAGATAAAGGGCAATGCTGCTTCTCCAATGCAGTTTTATGCTACCGATAGTGTTAAGCATTTTATCCGTGGTTCTCTGTATTTTAATGTAGTGCCTAACCAAGATAGTTTAGCACCTGTCATTTCTTTTGTTCGTGATGACATTATGCATTTGATGGAAACCATTGAATGGAAAGAATAGGATTATGCCAATATATTCTGAAATAACGAAGGATGAAGATAGCGTGGTTATTTGGCATATTACTGAGGATGTAAACGAATTACTTCGGTTGATTAATTTGTCGAGTGAAGATGCTGAATTACTTGATGCTTTTAAGCTGGATAAACGAAAAAAAGAGTGGTTAGCATCACGCATCTTATTACAAGGTTTATTAAAACATTATCCTGAAATTGAGTATTCGAAGAATGGGAAGCCCTATTTAAGAAATTCAGAGAGCTGCATCAGTATTTCACATACCAATAATTTTGCTGCTGTAAGCTTGTCTAAAGAACCAACGGCATTAGATATTGAGGTGTGTGCGCAACGAGTAGACAAGGTAGCTAATCGCTTTGTTCATCCCGATGAAGAAAAATATATTGATGTAGAAAAGCGCTTGACTTATCTTACGGTTTTGTGGTCGGCAAAAGAAACCCTATATAAGTATTTCGATGTTTTTGGTGTAAGTTTTAAAGAGCAATTTTTGATCCATCCGTTTGTGATTGATAAGAAAGGGATGTTTAATTGCGAATTCAAACATCAGAATGTAACTCAAAAGTTAACTCTTCATTACGAAGTGAATAATCATTACACATTGGTGTATAATTTGTAAAACATGAAATTGGTTTACGATCAAATAGTATTGAAATATAAGGCTAACGAAAGGCAACTGGCGTTTTTGATTGATCCGGATAAGTTCCAGTTGTCACAAATTACAGAGCTGCGGCTATTGCTGAAAAAAGTGAGACCTGATTTGCTTTTGGTTGGGGGAAGCTTGATAAGTGTAGATACAAATCATTTTATATCAGAATTAAAAAAATACATTAATCTACCGATAATTCTATACCCTGGGTCGTCATCTCAAATATGTAAAGAAGCAGACGCTATACTATTTTTGTCACTTCTCTCAGGTCGTAATCCAGAATTTTTGATTAGTCATCATGTTACAGCTGCCCCACTGATTAAAGCTAATAATATTGAAGCTATTTCAACAGGTTATATATTAGTTGATGGAGGATGTAGTACTTCGGTACAGTATATTAGTCAAACACAACCTATACCTGCCACCAAAAGTGATATTGCTGTAGCAACAGCTTTAGCCGGTCAATACATGGGGATGAAAATGATCTATATGGATGCTGGCAGTGGTGCCCAAAATCCAATATCCAAGAGTATGGTGTCAGCAGTTAAAGCACAAATTGATATCCCATTAATGATTGGAGGTGGGTTAAGAACAGTTGAAACGATTAAGCAAGCGTGCAAAGCTGGTGCAGATATTATAGTTGTGGGTAATGCTCTTGAGCAAGATCTAGCTTTGCTTACTGATTTTTACAATGCTGTTAAATCTACCTTATAATAACTCCTTTAAGAGGTGTGCCTTCGCATCCATTAGGAAATGGTATGTTTAAATATGAACATATGGAAGGTGCCACATTAATCATTGGAACTGCTTCGTAAATGTTTTGTGGCTTAACTTTCCATCCATAAAATATGAGAGGCAGTTGTGTAGTATTCCAATTTCTGTTAATTTTTCTGCCGCCTGAGAGCTCTTCATTCCAGCCGGGACGTAATTTTATAACAATATCGCCTGATCTTAAGGGGTGGTAATTCAGTTTTAAATTCCGCAAGGAAGACATGTCTGATGAAGATGTTTTAAGTTCTGAAATTGGCATAGCATATGCAATACCTTTCATGTCTGATAAAAAGGCAGAGGCCTCTTTCTTAATATTAGCCAAGTCTAGTTTATGTTCTTCAATCAGTTTATGGTTAAGAAATATTTGACCATCGTGATAGGTCATCACCCATTTTCCTTGGCCATATTTAGCCATTAAGAATAAATTTAATAGTGAAGATGCTTTAGATCCACTAAAAATACCTGTTGGGATGCCATATGTTGTATTGTCATCAACAGATCTTGACGGTGCTGAAATGGAAGTCGTAATTACTAAAGTGTTTTCCAATCCTACTTCGCGATCAATTGTTTTAATCAAATCAGCTATTTCTTCATCAAGTCTAAGCAACATATCTTCGGTTTCGGCATCAAAACAACCGTCTGAATTTCCATGTACTGACCGTGATGTAAACTGAAGTGTTATAACATCTGTTACATCATTCTTGCCGTATTGATCATTAATGATTTGAGACATGGCAAAATCTCGAATTAATTTATTGCCATATGGAGAGTGAAGCACGGGTAAGTAGGCATCCTTGCCTTCTTGTATCGCTAGAGGGTATAAGAAACTACTAGTCTCAGATCGTTCCTCCTTAAAGAATCTCATCTGATGATAGCGATTTAGATCGATTAGAGGTCCCCATTCACGTTTGCTATATGTAAGTAATAAATCTTTCTCATTAAACTGTTTTGCCCATTCTGGGATCGAATCTGTATTATTTTTTTGGGGAATGGAATTGAACTTACCTGTATTAGAATCAATTTGGTAAAGATAATTGGGATTATGGCCTCCGGTCCAAACCAAAAAGTTAGGATTAAAACCAATTGATGTAACTCTGGAAGTTCCATTATTCATCCATTTTAATTCATCGGTAATAGTTGAAGTAAGTAAGCTTTCGGAAGTGGGGAAACGGACTGCTTTATCACCATTTATCAATAGGTCACCATAGGCTGCACTAACTTCCTTATTTCTTAAGTGGTCGTACCACCAGTCCGAAACAATTCCATGGGTTGAAGGATATGTGCCTGTATAGAATGTAGCTAAGTTACTTCCTTGATAATTTGAGCCGGCGGGGTAATAGGCATTTTGATAGAATGCACCACCATTGATAAGACGATTAATGCCATGGGCAGAGAATTTATCTCGAAAAGCCGCCAACTGATCGGTACCCAATTGATCAATTAAAATAATTACAAGTAATTTAGGATGTTGTGACGGTGTTTTTTGAGCCTTACTAGTTTGAGTAATATATAGGAATGCTATTAAAAAAAGTAGGCTTCGTCTTGTCATAGTAAATGCTTTTATGCGCCAAATATAACTAAGATTATAGTGATACCAGTTGAAGAAGGAAATTATTTAGAATTGCTTTTGTAGATTACAACATTAACATCTTCGATGAAAATGATTCCGCCACTTCCTGATTTTTCAAGCAATTTTGAAGCAATTTCTGAAAAGTTACGGATGCGTTCCACTCTGTCAACTAATTCAATAATAACAGGTAGCTCTGGTGACAATGAGAAGACTTTACTATTGTTGACAATGCTATCCGCCCCATAAGAGATTAATCCTTTTGTAGCAGTAACGCCTGCCATTTTATATTTTTTAGCCGCAAATACAATAGCTTCAAATAAAGGTCTTTGATAAACCCTGTCACTTTCTCCAATGATCACCTTAAGCTTTTGAGCATCTCCTTCTAATACCATTAGTGTGGGGTTTAATAAATGAAAGATCAAATTACGTAATATAACTTTCAATTTCAACCAAAGGGATTTTAATGACAAAAGAATACTAGGAATTATCGGATTAAAACATCTGATACTATGCTTTGAGGTAGCGTGTTTTTTACACCCAAAATAAATTAATAAAGGCGCTGTTACTTTGACCCTCATTAACTTGTATGTTATTTAAATATTACTAATTTTACATGCATACCCAGAATTTACCTAAAAACAATAACAAACTCTTAAATTAAGCTTTATGAAAGTATATCAAGCTGATCAAATCAAAAATCTTGCGCTGCTCGGTAGCAGCGGCTCGGGTAAAACCACCCTCGCTGAAGCAATGCTTTTCGAAGGTGGTGTTATTAATCGTCGTGGCGATATTATTAGTAAAAATACAGTTTCTGATTATCACCGGGTGGAACATGAATATGGCTACTCGGTTTTTTCGTCAGTATTATTTACTGAGTATCAAAATAGAAAATTTAATATTTTAGATTGCCCGGGTTCAGATGATTTTATTGGAGGAGCAATTACATCCTTAAATGTAACAGACACTGCATTAATGGTTCTTAATGCTACCCAAGGTGTTGAAGTTGGTACTGAAAATCTTTTTAGGTATACCGAGCAGTACAGTAAACCCGTTATTTTTGTAATAAATCAGCTGGATAATGAGAAGGCTAATTATGAGCAATCTCTTGAAAATGCTATTGATTCATTTGGAAGTAAAGTGGTGGTAGTACAATATCCTATAGCCGTTGGAAATGATTTTAATGCTGTAGTTGATGTCTTAAAGATGAAGATGTATCAATGGGGTCCTGATGGTGGAGAACCACAGATTTTAGACATTCCAGCTGATCAGAAAGCTAAGGCAGATGAGCTACATAATACTTTAGTTGAAGCCGCCGCAGAAAATGATGAGTCGTTAATGGAGCTCTTTTTTGAAGAAGGTACTTTAAACGAAGATCAGATGCGTCAAGGAATTCGTAAAGGATTAATTGTACGCGATATGTTCCCTGTATTTTGTGTGTCAGCAGAAAAGGACATGGGAGGCCGCCGTTTAATGGAATTTCTTGGAAATGTGGTGCCTAATGTATCTGAAATGCCAGTGCCGGTAACAAAAGATGGTGATGAAGTAAAATATGATAAGGCAGGGCCTACCTCATTATTTGTTTTTAAAACAAGTATTGAACCTCATCTTGGTGAAGTATCGTATTTTAAAGTCATGTCGGGTGAAGTTGAAGAAGGTATGGATCTTATTAATGTTAATCGTGATGCTAAAGAGCGTATCGCCCAGCTTTATTGTGTTGCAGGTAATAATCGTCACAAAGTTGAGAAGTTGGTGGCAGGAGATATTGGTGTTACCGTTAAGTTAAAAGAAACTCATACCAATCATACGCTAAACTCAAAAGGGACAGAGTTTATCTTTGATGCAATTGCTTATCCAAATCCGAAATATAGAGCGGCTATTAAGGCTCTTAACGATAGTGATGATGAGAAACTAGGAGAAGTGCTTCAGCGCATGCATGAAGAAGATCCAACTTTAAGTGTTGAGTACTCAAAAGAATTGAAGCAGATCATTGTGTTTGGTATGGGTGAATTCCACCTTAATACTATGAAATGGCGCATTGAGCATAACGATAAAATTGAGATTGAATTCTTAAGCCCACGTATACCGTATCGTGAGACCATTACTAAGGTGGCAAGAGCAGACTACCGTCATAAAAAGCAATCCGGTGGTTCAGGACAGTTTGGTGAGGTGCATATGATAATTGAGCCTTACTATGAGGGCATGCCAACACCAGCTACGATGAAAGTTGATGGCCATGAAATTAAACTGAATGTTAAAAATGAAGAGATAGTGGAATTACCCTGGGGAGGTAGATTAGTCTATAACTCCTGTATTGTAGGAGGTGCTATTGATACTCGTTTTTTACCGGCCATATTAAAGGGTATTATGGAAAAGATGGAGGAAGGTCCACTTACAGGTTCATATGCTCGCGATATACGTGTGTTTGTTTACGATGGTAAAATGCATGCAGTCGATTCTAACGAAATTTCATTTAAACTAGCAGGTCGTCATGCTTTTAGTGAGGCATTTAAAAATGCTGGGCCAAAGCTTATGGAACCTGTTTATGATGTTGAGGTCAAAGTGCCAAGTGATCGTATGGGTGATGTAATGAGTGATCTACAAGGACGGCGAGCGCTTATAGAAGGTATGTCGAGTGAAAAGGGCTTTGAAGTAATAAAAGCTAAAGTGCCGCTAAAGGAGATGAATAAGTATTCAACTTCGTTGAGTAGTATTACTGGAGGTCGCGCATTTTACTCCATGTCATTTTCGCAATATGATAAGGTGCCGCCGGAAATTCAGGGAGATCTGATGAAGGCGTTTGAAAAAGAACAAAACGAAGATTAAGAACAAAAAAGGAAGGCTATTTGGCCTTCCTTTTTTGTTATAATTCTCTGTAAGTTTAAAAAAAATAGTTTCCACAGGATAATAGAGTGATAAATAACAATAGCCCATTATTAGTACTTCTGCTTACAGTAGTTCTCTGATAAACGATGAAAAATAATAATACTGCTGTTATTCAATTCAAGCTGTTTAATGTTTTCAATTAACCACTGAAAACTTTTTCAAAGCACTATAAAAGAGATGAGCTAAATTGTGTTAATTTTTTCATAACTATTTCTTATAAAGGTTTACTGCTGTATTTCTGAATAAATAGAAGCATTGTAGTATAATTAAACTGAGTATTGATTGTGCAATCAATGGTCAATTAATTGGTTTGTACTATCGTTCAATTACATACTATTAACGTTCAAGCTTTCTTTGAAGCTCGAATATCAACAATGGTTTTCTATATATTTATATCGAACCCAGGGAATAATTATATATATAAGTCGTATTGTATTAAGCAATTAGTTAATACATTATTCATTAATGAAACTTTCAATACGGATAGTCTTATCAGATTCTTGTTAATTCAATCAATCAGTCCATAATTATAAAACCAATAGAAAAATGAAAAAAATATTGACATTAATGGCCATAATAAGCATATGCTTATCAAGTGCTTTTTCGCAAGCGGTTTATGAAGACGAACGTTATGTTCCTGAATCTGATCCGTTGGTAATAAAGAAACTCGAACAATGGCAAAATATAAAATTCGGACTTTTGATGCATTGGGGAACATACAGCCAGTGGGGTATTGTTGAATCCTGGTCGTTATGCCCTGAAGATTATGGTTGGTGTGAACGAAAAAAAGGAGAAAATTCGCAGAATTATTTTGCTTATAAGGATGAATATGAAGGTCTACAAAAGACATTTAATCCTAAAGATTTTGATCCCGCTAAATGGGCAAAGGCAGCAAAGAATGCTGGAATGAAATATGTGGTTTTTACCACTAAGCATCATGATGGGTTTTGTATGTTTGATAGTAAATACACTGATTACAAAACAACTTCTGATAATTGTCCTTTCAATACCAATCCTAAGTCTAATATTGCTAAAGAGGTGTTTGACGCTTTTAGAGCCGAAGGCTTATGGGCTGGCGCCTATTTCTCAAAGCCGGATTGGCATTGCCCTTCTTATTGGGATCCTTATTTTCCTCCATTAGATCGTAATGTTAACTATGATCCGGTAGAATATCCTGAGAAGTGGGAAGAATATACTCAATTTACGCATAATCAGATTGAAGAATTGATGACGGACTATGGTAAGATGGATATATTATGGCTTGATGGAGGTTGGGTGGCTAAAGTGACTGAAGAAGAGGTTCAGCAGTATTATGCACATAAAGCCAAGGAGAGTAAAAGTGGTTTTGTCAAGAATAGAATTGTAAACCAGGATATACGGATGGATGAATTGGTAGACAAGGTGCGGGAAAAGCAACCTGGATTAATCGTTGTTGACCGCGCAGTACATGGCAAAAACCAGAATTATCTGACACCCGAAAATAGGGTGCCTGATAAAACACTACCGTATCCTTGGGAATCATGCATTATTGCTGGTGGCGGTTGGTCTTTTAACCCAAATGCTAAATTCATGAGTGGTAATCAAGGCATTCATACGCTGGTCGATATTGTTGCCAAAGGGGGTAATCTATTATTAAATATTGCACCAGGACCTGATGGGAAGTGGCAGGATGGTGCATATCGTCTGTTGAATGAATATGCAAACTGGATGGCTGTAAATAGCGAAGCAATTTATGATACTAAGCCAATTGAACCATATAAGGAAAATAACATTTGCATGACTCAAAAAGAAGATGGAAGTGTTTATTTTATTTATCTGGCAAAGGAAGGTGAAAGGTTGCCGGAGCAGATAAAGGTTGAATCAATAGCCTTGAGTAGTTCAACTAAGTTAAGTATGTTAGGTTCTAATAAGCGTCTTAAGTGGAAAAAAGAAGGTAATGGTTTTGTTGTTACATTTCCAGAAACCTTAAGGAGTAATGTGCCTTGTGATCATGCTTGGGTGATAAAAGCCAATAAAATTGAAAAGTAGATTAAAAAAGGAAGGCCATTAGGTCTTCCTTTTTTTAATATATATAATTTCTTAGGTTTATTTAATTCACAATAAGATGAACAGCGCCCTCTAATTGTATATTTTCCCCTTTATTATAACCTTCAGCTTCTATTTGGTAGAAGTAGACGCCAGGCTCAGCTTTACTATTGCCAATTTTACCATCCCAACCAACTTCTGGATTGTCTGATTGATAAACTTTACGACCCCAGCGATTATAAATGAGCATATTAAATTTCTTTACCGATCGATAAGATACCCTAAATTCATCATTTTGAGCTGGGCTACTAAAAGGTGTAAAAGCATTGGGTGCTAAAACTACCATTTCATTAACAATGAAAACCTCTGGATCTGTTGATGATTCGCAGCCAGTATCTGTATTTCGAACAGTTAGAATTACGGGATATTCTCCAAATTCCTGAAATGTAAAAATAGGATCAGGTACAAAGTCTTTACCTGCTTCACCAAAAGTCCATTCCCAATCGTTAATATTTCCTTGAGACAATTGTTCTTCTTCGGTTGATTGACCTTTAAAGCGAATCACCATTGGAGCTGAACCGACGGGAGATTCATTGCTGACAGCCTCTTCGGTTTTAAAACTGAACTTAGCATCAACAGCAATGGCTTCATAATTGTATTCGGCAGTCTCCGCTGTAATATAAGGTGAAAATTTAGCACCAACTTCAACGGTGTACTCCGTGTCTTCAAAAGGGGCATCTAACATTACTGTGTACTCATCAACCTCATTAATATCTCCTGCAGGAATCGAATTCCACGTATATCCATAATCTATAGAAATAGAGCTTTGGTCGCCAAGATGATCGTAATAGTTCAAGATTTTTGATTTTGTGTATGCGGTTAGCCTTATGTTATCACAAGAGGCAAACGGAACACCAATGGAATCAATTTGTGGTGCTGGAACGAAATTCCAACAATAATATTTTGCTTGTGAGCCATCAGTACTTTCGACTTCTACCTGATATCCACTCTCATCAATGTTATTTAGAGAAGAGTTTGTTTCTCCGCCTATTAGTTCAAAGGAGCTGCTCACAGTTGAATATTTGTACCACTGAAAATTGAGACCAGCAGGTGCAGTTAAAGATGCCTCACTCATATCTGAGTAAAAGAAAACTGGATCATTGGGGCTATTCCCTTCGTACTTTGTTTGCTCTGTGTAAAAGGCATTTGAGCTAATTTGTGCCAAAGAGCTAATTGACAAACATAGCAATAACGAGATGGTTATTTTAATGGATAACTGATTCATCAACTATAAAAATAAAATTTCTACTTACTAAATGTTCAAAGCTATAATAAATCTTTTAACGATGAAACGGTTAATATTATTACATCTGTATTTTAGTAGGTATAAAAATTCCCATTAATCAAATGAACTTCTATTTTTGCATATTCGTTATTCATCATGTAAAATATTGAGTAGTGCAAGATTATTTAGAAGGATTGAATGATGCACAGCGTAGTGCAGTGATAGAAACAAAAGGGCCATCATTAGTAATTGCTGGTGCTGGTTCTGGTAAAACACGTGTGCTGACATACCGTATTGCTCATTTGTTACAAGAAGGTGTTAAGCCATATCGAGTACTTTCGCTTACCTTTACCAATAAGGCAGCAAAAGAAATGAAGGAGCGTATTGGCTCTGTGGTGGGGCCGCAAGTTGCAGCCAGTTTATGGATGGGGACGTTTCACTCTATTTTTGCTCGTATTTTGCGATTCGAATCAAAGCACCTAGGTTATCCATCTTCGTTTACCATATATGATTCGCAAGATTCTAAGAATCTGGTAAAAAGTATCGTTAAGAAGATGAAACTGAATGAGAAAGCTTATAAGCCAGGGAGTGTTCTTTCGAGAATTTCTGCTGCGAAAAATGATTTGGTTACGCCAGTTGTTTACGCGCGTGATGTAACCCGAACAACCAATGATAAGGCAGCTCAGATGCCAATGGTTTATGAAATATATGCGCGATATATGCGCGAATGTTATAAATCGGGTGTGATGGATTTTGATGATTTGCTTTTAAATACCAATATTCTTTTCCGCGATTTCCCGGATGTTCTTAAGAAATACCAGAGTCAGTTCGATTACATTATGGTGGATGAGTACCAGGATACGAACTATTCGCAATACCTGATTATTAAAAAACTTGCTGAGCAGCATAAAAACATATGTGTGGTTGGTGATGATGCGCAGAGTATATATAGTTTCCGCGGTGCCAAGATTGAGAATATTCTGAATTTCAGAAATGATTACCCTGGTTACAAGATGTTTAAGCTGGAACAAAATTACCGTTCATCGCAGAATATAGTTAATGCAGCTAATAGTATTATTGCAAAGAATAAGGGGCAGATTCAGAAAAATGTCTTTTCAGCTAATGAAGTTGGTAGCCCGGTAAGAGTGCTTAAAGCCTACTCTGATATTGAGGAAGGTTTCTTAATTACCAACGATATTTTTGAAAGCAGGATGAAGAATCATCTTGAATATAAAGATTTTGCCATTCTTTATCGTACCAATGCTCAGTCGAGGGTTTTTGAGGAATCTTTGCGGAAGAAGAATTTACCTTATAAAATATATGGAGGTTTATCGTTTTATCAGCGAAAGGAGATTAAAGACTTACTAGCTTACTTTCGATTGACCATAAATCCAGCCGATCAAGAGGCACTAAAACGCGTGATTAATTATCCGGCACGGGGTATTGGTAAAACGACTATGGATAAGTTAACTGTTGCTGCAGATTCATCCGACCATAGTTTATGGGATATTTTAATAAACCCGAATATTGGACAACTCGGCGTTAATGCAGGTACGCAAAAGAAACTAGCAAGCTTTGTTGCACTTATAGCCCAATTTAAAGCCCAGCTCGAAAACCTTTCAGCTTATGAATTGGCAGCTGAAATTGCTTCGGCAAGTGGTATAATGCGCGATTTGCACAACGATAAATCGATTGAAGGGCAAGGGCGTATCGATAATATTGATGAATTACTAAATGGTATTAAGGAGTTTACCGACTCAAAGCAAGAAGAAGGTGAAAATGCCAATCTGGTTAATTTTCTCGAAGATGTGGCTTTGCTTACCGATCAGGATAATGAAAAAGAAGACGATATCAATAAAGTAACGTTAATGACCATTCACTCAGCAAAAGGATTAGAGTTTAAAAACGTATATATTGTTGGTGTTGAAGA
>Ga0070729_10006402_pt1 | contig 11610 bp, 11 predicted proteins | sample tdDd472_FD_66725 | JGI IMG/M metagenome (GOLD analysis project Ga0070729, IMG submission 66725) | Marine sediment microbial communities from the Atlantic coast under amendment with organic carbon and nitrate - tdDd47.2 | ecosystem: Environmental > Aquatic > Marine > Coastal > Sediment | place...
CTCCCCGAAGGTAAGGGCGCCGCCCTCGGGAAGGAAGACCGGGTCGTACCCGAAGCCCCGCGCGCCGCGCGGCGGCCAGACCAGGCTGCCCTCGACCCGTCCCTCGAACCCGACGCATTGCCCGTCCGGCCAGCACAGCGCCAGGGCGCAGACGAAGGCGGCGCGCCGGTCGTCGCCGCCGGCGGCCGCCAGGCGGCGCTCGATTTCGGCCATCGCGGCGGCGAAATCCTTGTCGGGACCGGCCCAGCGGGCCGAGCGGATGCCGGGCGCGCCCTCCAGCGCCGCCACCGCCAGCCCCGAATCGTCGGCCAGGGCGGGCAGGCCGGCGCCCTCGGCGGCCGCGCGGGCCTTGATCTCGGCGTTCTCGGCGAAGGTCGCGCCGGTCTCCTCGGGTTCGGGCAGGCCGAGAGCGGCAGCGCCGACGGTCTCGACCCCGAACGGCGCCAGCAGCTCGGCGATCTCGCGGACCTTGCCCGGATTATGGCTGGCGATCGCCAGCCGCCCGCCCGCGAAGCGCCGCGCCATGGGTTGCCCGGTCAGGCGAGGCCGAGGGCGGCGCGCTGGAGGTCGGCAAGCTCCGCCACCCCGGCCTCCGCCAAGGCCATCAGCGCGTCGAACTCGGCGCGGGAGAAGGGTTTTTCCTCGGCGGTGCCCTGCACCTCGACCACCCCGCCCGACGCGGTGAGGACGAAATTGGCGTCCGCCTGGGCGGTGCTGTCCTCGGCATAGTCCAGGTCGAGCACCGGCGTCCCCTCGTAGATTCCGCAGGAGATCGCCGCGACCTGGTCGGTCAGCGGCAGGGCATCGAGCTTCCCGGCATCGACCATGCCTTGCAGGGCCAGGCGCAGCGCCACATAGGCGCCGGTGATCGAGGCCGTGCGGGTACCGCCGTCGGCCTGAATCACGTCGCAATCGATGCGGATCTGGCATTCGCCCAGGCGCTCCAGGTCGGTGACCGCGCGCAGCGAGCGGCCGATCAGGCGCTGGATCTCCAGGGTCCGGCCGCTCTGCTTGCCGCGCGCCGCCTCGCGGTTGGTGCGCTCGTGGGTGGAGCGGGGCAGCATGCCATACTCGGCGGTGACCCAGCCGCGCCCCGTATTGCGCAGGAAGGGCGGTACCCGGTCCTCGACGCTGGCGTTGCACAGGACATGGGTGTCGCCGAAGCGGGCCATGCAGGACCCTTCGGCATAGGGCGTGAAGCCGGTTTCCAGGCGCACGGAGCGCAATTCGTCGGGGGCGCGGCCGGAGGGTCGCATCGCATGTCCTTTCCTTGTGAGAAGGGCGGGTCCCCTCTCGGAGGGCGGGCCAAGCTACTCCGCGCCGCCCGGCCCGTCCAGCGCCGCGCCATGGCCGCCCGGCCGGGCGGCGTTGACGGGTTTGGGGCGCGTCCCTACATTTCGGGTTGCGGCCGGACCGGGGCCCATATGGGCGCGCGGCCGCTCCTTCGACACGGGTTTCGGCAAACGGCGGATTTCGGGAGGCACATGACCCGAAGGACGGAAAAGGTTCGGCAAGCGACCCTGCCCGGCGCGATCGGCGAGCTGGACGCGCGCTCGCGCGAGATTTTCCGGCGCCTGGTCGACACCTATGTCGAAACCGGCGCGCCGGTGGGATCGCGGACCCTGTCCCGGCAATTGCAGGAAGGGTTGTCGCCGGCGACGATCCGCAACGTCATGGCCGACCTGGAGGCGCTGGGCCTTCTGTATGCCCCGCATATCTCCGCCGGTCGCCTGCCGACCGAGGCCGGCTTGCGGATGTTCGTCAACGGGCTGCTGGAGACCGGCCGCCTGACCCCCGACGAGCGCGCCAATATCGACGGCATGTGCGCCTCCATGGGGCGCAGCGTCGCCGAGACGCTGGAAGAGACGACGGCGATGCTGTCCGGCCTGTCGGGCTATGCGGGCATGGTCCTGGCGCCGAAGACCGAAACGCCGCTCAAGCATATCGAATTCGTCAGCCTCGGCCCCGGCCGCGCCCTGGTGGTCCTGGTGACCGAAACGGGCGTCGTCGAAAACCGGGTGATCGACCTGCCCATGGGCACCCCGCCCTCGGTCCTGGTTCGGGCCGGCAACTTTCTGGCGGCGCGGACCCTGGGGCGGACGCTGGAGGAGGCGCGGCGCGAGATCCAGACCGAACTGGAAAGCCACCGCGCCGAGCTGGACGAGCTGACCAGCCGGGTCGTCGAGGCGGGGCTCGCGACCCGGGCCGGCGGCGACAAGCAGGGTTCGCTGATCATCCGCGGCCAGGCCCATCTCCTGGAGAACATCACCGCGGTCGAGGATCTGGAGCGCATCCGGTCCCTGTTCGAGGCGCTGGAGACCAAGGAGTTGATGGCCCGGCTGCTGGAGCGGTCCAATCGCGCCGAGGGAGTCGAGATCTTCATCGGCTCGGAGACCGACCTGTTCGGCCTGTCCGGCTGTTCGCTGGTGGTCGCGCCCATCGGCAAGCGCGAGACCGGCCAGGTCGTCGGCGCCATCGGCGTGATCGGTCCCACCCATCTGAATTATGCGCGGATCATCCCCATGGTCGACTATACCGCCCAGGCGGTCGGTCGCTTGTTGACCTGAACGGAAGGAAAGTATGAGCGAAGGCAAGGAAGACGCGAAGGAAACGATGGCCGAGGCCGGGACGCCGGCGGCGGACGAGGGTGCCCCGGAACCGGCGGCGGCGGACGAGACCGGGACGGAAGAAGTCGCGGCCGACCAAGCGGCGCCGGCGGAAGCGGCGGTCGAGGACGAGAAGGCGGCGCTGGAAGCGCGCCTCGCCGAGACCGAGGACCGGCTGTTGCGGGCCATGGCCGAGACCGAGAATGTGCGCCGCCGGGCCGAGAAGGAGCGGACCGACGCGGCCCGGTACGGCGCCTCGGCCCTGGCGAAGGACCTGCTCAGCGTCTGCGACAATCTGCGCCGGGCCCTGGACTCGGTCGGCGTCGAGGACCGGGCCGCCGACGAACGGCTCAACGCCCTGGCCGAGGGCGTGGAGTTGACCGAGCGCGAGCTTCTCGCCGCCTTCGAGCGCAACGGCATCGAGAAGCTCGAACCTCTGGACGAGCCCTTCGATTACGACCGCCATCAGGCGATGATGCAGGTCGAGAACAGCGGCAAGCCCAAGGGCACGGTGGTCCAGCTCCTGCAGCCCGGCTACGTCCTCCACGATCGGCTTCTGCGCCCCGCCATGGTCGGCGTCGCCGCCGGCGAGCCCGGCGAGGGGACGCCGAAGAAGGTCGACACCACCGCCTGAGCGCCGGCGGGCGCGTTCCTGCCCCGTTTCGGGCGCCGGATCGGCTAGGATGAGGCCATGCTGACGGTCAAGCGCCTGGCGATCGACACCTATGGCGAGAACGTCGCCTTCCTGTCGCGTGCCTGCACGGCTTATCGGGCCGAGGAATTCCAGGCGCTGAACAAGATCGAGATCAGCCTGAACGGCCGCCATATCGTGGCCAGCCTGAACATCGTCGACGATCCGGCGCTTCTCGGTCCCGACGAGTTGGGGCTGAGCGAGGTCTGTTTCCGGCGCTTCGGCCGTCCCGAGGGCGCGCGGGCCTCCATCGCCCAGGCCAGCCCGCCGGCCAGCATGGACTCCCTGCGCGGCAAGATCCTCGGCAAGACGCTGACCCGCGCCGAAATCGACGGCGTCGTCCACGATATCGTCTCGAATCGCTATTCGCGGATGGAGATCGCGGCCTTCCTGGTCGCGGCGGCGCGCTTCATGACCGCCGACGAGGTGCTCGCCCTGACCGAGTCCATGGCCGCGTCGGGCAACCGCCTCTCCTGGCCCGAGACGCCGGTTGTGGACAAGCATTGCATCGGCGGCGTACCCGGCAACCGGACCTCGATGATCCTGGTGCCGATCGTCGCCGCCCACGGGCTGACGATCCCCAAGACCTCGTCGCGGGCGATCACCTCGGCGGCGGGCACGGCGGACACGATGGAAGTGCTGGCCGGGGTCGATATCGGCACCGCCGAGATGCGCGACCTGGTCGAGCGCGAGAAGGGCTGCCTGGTCTGGGGCGGGCATGTGAACCTGTCGCCGGTCGACGACATGCTGATCTCGGTCGAGCGGCCGCTGGGCATCGACACCATAGAACAGCTCGTCGCCTCGATCCTGTCGAAGAAGCTGGCCGCCGGATCGACCCATCTCTTGATCGATATCCCGGTCGGCCCGACCGCCAAGCTGCGGGCGCGGTCCGACGCGGTGCGGCTGCGCAAACTGTTCGAATATGTCGGCGACAAGGTGGGGCTGCATCTGGAGGTCGTGATCACCGACGGCTCCCAGCCGGTGGGCAACGGGATCGGCCCGGTGCTGGAGGCGCGCGACGTCATGCGGGTGCTGCGCGGCGATCCCGACGCGCCCGCCGATCTGCGCGAGAAGGCCCTCTTGCTGGCCGGGCGCATCCTCGAATTCGACCCGCTTCTGCGCGGCGGCCACGGCGTTCAGCGGGCGCGCGAGCTTCTGGAGTCGGGCCGGGCGCTGGAGGTCATGGAGCGGATCATCGACGGCCAGGGCCGGGCCGCCGCGCCGCCGGCGCTGGGCGGCCTGACCCGCGAGATCCCGGCCCCCGCCAACGGGCGCGTGGCGGCGATCGACTGCTACCGGATCGGACGCATCGCCCGCCTCGCCGGGGCGCCGATGGACAAGGGCGCAGGGATCGACCTGCTGCGCAAGCTGGGCGATCCGGTGCGCAAGGGCGAGCCGCTCTACCGCATCCATGCGGGCTTCGCCGCCGACTTCGCCTTCGCCACCGAGATGGCGGAAGCCGATTCGGGCTATCGTTTTTCCGCCGATTGACCGATACGGGGAGATTGACCGGCAGGCGGCGGTTGAAGGGCGGGGGCGCGCTGCTTATATACCCGGCCAGACCGCGCGCGCGGCTTGGACGGTCTTTACAAGTCGGGCCCGGCGCGGAAAGTTGACCGAGGGGGCTCCGACGGTGCTATAGGGCCGCCGGCGCCTGCCGCATGTTGAGAGGTTTTTAATGAGCAAAGTCATCGGTATCGACCTGGGCACGACCAACTCCTGCGTCGCCATCATGGACGGCCAGAACGCCAAGGTCATCGAGAACGAGGAAGGGGGGCGCACCACGCCCTCGATGGTCGCCTTCACCGAGGACGGCGAGCGCCTCGTCGGCCAGTCGGCGAAGCGCCAGGCGGTCACCAATCCCGAGAACACGCTGTTCGCCATCAAGCGCCTGATCGGGCGCCGCTTCGACGATCCCTTGACCAAGAAGGACATGGATCTGGTCCCCTACAAGATCGCCGCGTCGGATGCCGGCGACGCCTGGGTCGAGGCCCATGGCGAGAAGTACAGCCCCAGCCAGATCAGCGCCTTCATCGTCCAGAAGATGAAGGACACCGCCGAGGCGCATCTGGGCGAGAAGGTGACCGAGGCGGTCATCACCGTCCCCGCCTATTTCAACGACGCCCAGCGCCAGGCGACCAAGGACGCCGGCAAGATCGCCGGCCTCAACGTGCTGCGCATCATCAACGAACCGACCGCCGCCGCGCTCGCCTACGGGCTGGAGAAGAAGAAGACGGGGACCATCGCGGTCTTCGATCTGGGCGGCGGCACGTTCGACGTGTCGGTCCTGGAGATCGGCGACGGCGTCTTCGAGGTCAAATCGACCAACGGCGACACCTTCCTCGGCGGCGAGGATTTCGACAAGCGGATCATCGACTATCTGGCCGACGAGTTCAAAAAGGAGCAGGGCATCGACCTGCGCGGCGACAAGCTGGCGTTGCAGCGGCTGAAGGAAGCCGCCGAGAAGGCCAAGATCGAGCTGTCGACCGCCATGCAGACCGAGGTCAACCTGCCCTTCATCACCGCCGACCAGTCGGGCCCGAAGCATCTGAATATCAAGCTCACCCGGGCCAAGCTGGAAGCGCTGGTCGACGATCTGGTGCAACGCACCGTCGGCCCCTGCAAGGCGGCGCTGAAGGATGCCGGGCTCTCGGCCGGCGAGATCGACGAGGTGATCCTGGTCGGCGGCATGACCCGCATGCCCAAGATCGTCCAGACGGTGCAGAGCTTCTTCGGCCGCGAGCCCCATAAGGGCGTCAACCCGGACGAGGTGGTCGCCGTCGGCGCCGCCATCCAGGCGGGCGTGCTGAAGGGCGACGTCAAGGACGTGCTGCTGCTGGACGTCACGCCCCTGTCGCTGGGCATCGAGACGCTGGGCGGGGTGTTCACCCGGCTGATCGACCGCAATACCACCATCCCGACCAAGAAGTCGCAGACCTTCTCGACCGCCGAGGACAACCAGACCGCGGTCACCATCCGGGTCTTTCAGGGCGAGCGCGAGATGGCCGCCGACAACAAGCTGCTCGGCCAGTTCGACCTGGTCGGCCTGCCGGCGGCGCCGCGCGGCGTGCCGCAGATCGAGGTCGGCTTCGACATCGACGCCAACGGCATCGTCAATGTCTCGGCCAAGGACAAGGCCACCGGCAAGGAACAGCAGATCCGCATCCAGGCCTCGGGCGGCCTGTCCGACGACGATATCGAACAGATGGTCAAGGACGCCGAATCCCACGCCGCCGACGACAAGAAGCGCCGCGAGAGCGTCGAGCTGCGCAACCAGGCCGACGCGCTGGTCCACACGACCGAGAAGATGCTCGCCGAACATGGCGACAAGGTCTCGGACGAGGATCGCCAGGCGGTCGAAAGCGACCTCGACGCCCTGCGCGCGGCCAAGGACGGCGAGGACGACGAGGCGCTCAAGACGGCCATCGAGGCCCTCAGCCAGTCCTCGATGAAGCTTGGCGAGGCCATGTACAAGGCGCAGCAGGAAGAAGGCGCCGGGCCCGAACCCGACGCGGAGGAGGCGGCCGGACAGGCCGGCGCCGACGACGCGACCGTGGTCGATGCCGACTTCGAGGAAGTCGACGAGGACAAGCGCGACAAGTCCGCCTGAGCGGACGCTCGGGACGAACGCGATGCGCGCGTCGCCGGCATTTCCGGTCCGGTCCCCCGCGAGGGGCCGGGCCGGCACCGCGCCCTCCCCGCTGCCTTTCGGACGGTAAGCCATGGCCACGAGCGACTATTACGACTTGCTGGGCGTCGATCGCGGCGCCGACGAAGCGGCGCTGAAGAAGGCCTATCGCAAGCTCGCCATGCAGTATCATCCGGACCGCAATCCGGACGACAAGTCGGCCGAGCAGAAGTTCAAGGACATCAACGAGGCCTACGACGTCTTGAAGGACCCGCAGAAGCGGGCCGCCTACGACCGGTTCGGCCACGCCGCCTTCGAACAGGGCGGCCCCGGCGCCCAGCCGGGCGGCGGCGGGTTCGATTTCGCCTCCGGCTTCGCGGACATCTTCGACGAGATGTTCGGCGACCGCGCCGGGGGCCGGCGCCACGCTCATTCCCGGCGCGGCGCCGATCTGCGCTACAACATGGATATCAGCCTGGAGGACGCCTTCGCCGGCAAGCAGGCGCGCATCCGGGTGCCCAGCTCGGTCGCCTGCGACACCTGCCACGGCTCCGGCGCCGCCAGCGGCTCGGGGCCGGTCACCTGTCCCGGCTGCGACGGCCATGGCCGGGTGCGCGCCCAACAGGGCTTCTTCACGGTCGAGCGCACCTGCCCCACCTGCCAGGGCGTCGGCCAGGTCATCAAGGATCCCTGCAAGTCCTGTTCCGGCTCGGGCCGGGTGCAGAAGACGCGCACCCTGTCGGTCAACATCCCCGCCGGGGTCGAGGAAGGGACCCGTATCCGTCTCGCCGGCGAGGGCGAGGCCGGCATGCGCGGCGCGCCGTCGGGCGATCTGTACATCTTCCTGACGATCAAGCCGCATCGCTTCTTCCGCCGCGACGGTGCCAACATCCATTGCCGGGTGCCGATCCCGATGACCACGGCGGCGCTGGGCGGCGCGGTCGAGGTCCCGGCCCTGGAAGGCAAGCGGGCCAAGGTGACGATCCCGTCGGGCACCCAGTCGGGCCACCAGTTCCGCCTGCGCGGCAAGGGCATGCCGTCGATGCGCGGCGGCGGGCGCGGCGACATGTATATCGAGGCCATCGTCGAGACCCCGGTCAATCTCAGCGCCCGCCAGAAGGAGCTGCTGAAGGAGTTCGACGAAACCGGCAACCACAAGCGCACCAGCCCGCAATCCCACGGCTTCTTCTCGAAGGTGAAGGAGTTCTGGGACGATCTGCGCGACTGACGGCGTTCCCCGTCCCCGGCGGTTGACTTGGCCGCGCCCATGTCCCCTATTCTGCCCCCGGTCCCCCCGCGGATGGCCGGGACGCGGCGTTTGGAAAGGATGACGGGATGAGCGGATTGAAGGTGGGCATCGTCGGCTGCGCCGGGCGCATGGGCCGGATGCTGGCGGCCGAGGTCGCGGCGACCGAGGGCTGCGCGCTGGCCGGCGGGATCGAGGCGCCGGGCCACGAGGCCGTCGGCGCCGATCTGGGCCGCCTCGCCGGGCTGGACGCGCTGGGCATCGCCGTCGGCGACGACGCGCCGACCCTGTTCGCCGACTGCGAGGCGGTGATCGACTTCACCACCCCCGCCCTGGTCGCGGAGAATTCCCGCCTCGCCGCCCAGGGCAAGACGATCTACGTGCTGGGCACCACCGGCCTGGACGCGGCCCAGGACAAGGCTTTGGAACTGGCCGCCCGCCATACCGCCATCATCCGCGCCCCGAACATGAGCCTAGGCGTCAACGTCCTGATCGATCTGGTGGAGCGCCTCGCCGGCCAGCTGGACGATGCCTTCGATATCGAGATCGTCGAGATGCATCACCGCCACAAGGTCGACGCGCCGTCGGGCACCGCCCTGGCGCTGGGCGAGGCGGCGGCGCGCGGGCGCGGCGTGGCGCTGGACGAGGTCGCCCAGCACGCCCGCCAAGGCCATACCGGGGCCCGCCGGCGGGGCGATATCGGCTTCGCGGTGCTGCGCGGCGGCGACGTGCCGGGGGATCATACGGTGGTCTTCGCCGCCGACGGGGAGCGGATCGAGCTCACTCACCGGGCCGGCGGGCGGCATATCTTCGCCCGCGGCGCGGTCAAGGCGGCGCTGTGGGGACGCGGGCGCCCGCCCGGCATCTATTCCCTGCGCGACGTCCTGGCGGGCTGAACCGCCGCGCCTTCTTTCAAGCGGTCTCCGGCGCCGGCGACGGGGCGCGCAGCCGCGCCAGCGCCGCGCGCAGGGCCTGGGCGACCTCCAGGCGTTCCTCGGGCATCAGGAAGGCGCCGACCTCGACCGATCGTCCGTGGGACGCCAGGGTCAGGCGGCTGTCATGGCGGGGCGGATCGTCCATCGCGACCCGCAGCCAGTGGGGCTGGAACCGCCATTCCCGCATCCGCCCGCGCGGGCCGACCCGCTGCACGCTCAGCCGCCGCCGGGTCAGGCACAGCCGTTCATAGGCCCGCGCCGCCCGGTTGTTGGCGCGGAAGGCCAGACACAGGGCGATCATGTCCAGCCCGAAGAAGCCGAACACCGGCCAGGCGCCGTTCAGCAGGAAGACCAGCCCGATCGCGCCGCTGACCGCGCCCATGCCGATCAGCAGCAGGATCAGCCCCTTGCGCCCCAGGCTGCGATGGGGGCGCAGGATCGCGTCGAACAGGGGCGCGCCGGCGGGCTGGATCATGACATCAATATAGGGCGGTCCGATTGCGCGGGCAAAACGGGCGCATGGGCAAGACGGGGCGGGGGCTGCTATGCTGGCGCCCATGAAAAAGGCCGATATCGACGATTTCTTCCGCCGCCTGGCGGACGCGAACCCCGAGCCCAAATCCGAGCTCGACCATGTGAACCCCTACACCCTGCTGGTGGCCGTGGTGCTGTCCGCCCAGGCCACCGACAAGGGGGTGAACAAGGCGACCGGGCCGCTGTTCGCCAAGGTGACGACGCCCCAACAGATGGTCGCCCTGGGCGAGCCCCGGCTGCGCGACGCGATCAAGACCATCGGCCTGTTCAACACCAAGGCCAAGAACGTCATCGCCCTCAGCCAGAATTTGATCGACAAGCATGACGGCCAGGTGCCCCGCGACCGCGCGGCGCTGGAGGCCCTGCCCGGCGTCGGGCGCAAGACCGCCAACGTGGTGCTGAACGTCGCCTTCGGCGATCCGACCATCGCCGTCGACACCCATATCCTCAGGGTCGGCAACCGCACCGGCCTGGCGCCGGGCAAGACGCCGCTGGAGGTCGAAAAGGGGCTGGAGAAGGTCGTCCCCGCCGAATGGAAGCTGCACGCCCATCACTGGCTGATCCTGCATGGACGCTATGTGTGCAAGGCGCGCAAGCCCAACTGCCCGGTCTGCGTGGTCCGCGACCTCTGCGCCTTCAAGGACAAGACGCTCTAGCCCTTCGGCGTTCCCATCCTCGCCGCCGCCCGGGCGGTCAGCAGCCGGGCGAGGCAGGTCCGGGCCGAGAAGGCCGCGCCGTCGCGGCCGCGCGCCTCCCAATGGCGGACCCGGTGCGCCCCGTCGCCGCCGGGATACAGGAACAGGTCCAGCACGCAATCCCCGGCCGGGTACTGCCAGAACTCCGCCGGCCCGTCGCGCCGCCGCAGGCCCGGCGCGCCCAGCAGGTCGTGCAGCTTGTCGGACGCCGCCCCGGCCAGTTGCGCCGGGTCCGCGTCGATCGGCGGCGGGGCGGGCGGCGGGGGCGTCTCCGCCGGCGCCGGCAGGCGCGCGGTCTGTTCCGCCTTGGCCGGCGCGTCCGAAGCGGCGCTCCCCTGTCCCGCGCCGCGCGGCGCCGATGGCGGCGCGGCGCAGGCGGCCAGCGTCAGCGCCAGGCCCAGGACCGCCGCCGTTCGGGCCGTCCCCCCGGCCCGGCGGGCCTCAGGCGGCGGCGCGCAGGCGCTGGAACACATGGGTCAGCATCGCCGTGGCGACGATGGGGGCGATCAGATTGACCACCGGAATGCCGAACAGGACGGCGACCGGCAGCCCGGCGACGAACAGCCGCCCGCGATGGCCCTTGCGCAGGGCGTCGGCCTCCTTCGCCGGCAGGTGGCGCAGGGCGACCATCTCGTAATATTCCCAGGCCAGCAGGAAGGCGTTGGCGGCCAGCGCCACCAGATGGCCGATGCCCGGCGCCAGGAAATAGGTCGGCAGCAGCAGCAAATTCACTGCCAGCAGGATCGCGGTGAAGCGCGCCGCCGTCCATAATATCTCGCCCAGGGGCTGGCCGCGTCCGGGCCCGGCCCGGGGATAGTGCTTCTCCTCCACCGCGTCGGCGATGTCGTCGACGAAGAAGCCCATCACCAGCCCGATCACGGCCGGGAACAGAAGCCAGGTCAGCAGGATCACCGCGAAGCCGCCCAGCGCGTCGACGATCGATTCCAGCCAGCCGATCTGGAACAGGGCCGTGTTGGCGATCACCCACCACAGCACCGCCCACAGGGCGACGAAGCTGGCCCCCGTCGCCAGCAGGCTGCGCCACAGCACCCGCCGGAAGCGGGGGCTGGGAAGCTGGGCCAAGGTCTTGAACAGGGCGGCGATCATGGCGGGCCTCGGCGCGTTTCGGAAAGCTCGGCGACGGCGAACCGCCCCTGTTTACCCCAATCCCCGCGTCCGGGGAAACGGCGCGGCTAGTCCTTCTTCACCAGCCCCGTGAACCCGGCCACCGCCAGGGTCGTGAATATCCAGCCGACCGCGATATGCAGCCACATG
>Ga0070729_10006403_pt1 | contig 11609 bp, 10 predicted proteins | sample tdDd472_FD_66725 | JGI IMG/M metagenome (GOLD analysis project Ga0070729, IMG submission 66725) | Marine sediment microbial communities from the Atlantic coast under amendment with organic carbon and nitrate - tdDd47.2 | ecosystem: Environmental > Aquatic > Marine > Coastal > Sediment | place...
GCAGGGACATCCGGTTTTGAACGAAACAGAATCGCCGCCAACCAACCGTATTCATGCCGACGATCTGGCTGCGGTTTGTGTTGCCGCAGCGGAAAAAGCCGCCGATGGTGAGATCTTTAATGTCAGCGACGGGCAGTCAGGGACCATGACCGGGTACTTCAACGCGATTGCCGATCTTCTCGAATTGCCGCGACCGCAACAGGTTAATATGGAAGAAGCGAAACAGGTGATGAATCCGATGATGCTCTCCTACCTCCATGAAGCCCGACGCATGGACAATCGGAAAATGGTCGAACAACTCGGTATCATCCTGCAGTACCCTGACCTCGAAACGGGATTGAAAAATATAATCGCGCAACTCGACCACCCTGGGATGGGTTATTTGGGCTCAATTGGTCATTGAGCCCGGAACGCGGGACGTGGTACGTGGAACGCGGACAACCTTACAATCAGAATCAAGCGTTTTTATATGTGGCAAGACTATCTTTTGTGTGCTGGATGGTGAAACATAAATAACTGAATAGAAAATCTGGAACGTGTCAGTGGGTTTGTGGGCGTCGAAGTTCGCGTCCCACGTCCCGCGTCCCGCGTCCCTGATTCCCGGAGGAAATCATGAAAAAAGTGGCAATCATCGGAGCCGGTATTTCCGGTTTGAGCACAGCTTATGCTGTGGAACGTCAGGCCACGGCGGCCGGGATCGACGTCGCCGTGACGGTCTTTGAGCGTGACGAGCGTACCGGCGGTAAAATATGGAGCATCAGGGAAGAGGGATACCTCTGCGAATGGGGCCCGAACGGTTTTCTCGACAGCAAACCGATGACGCTGGAGCTGTGTGATCAGCTTGGAATCCGTGACCAGCTGGAGCGTTCCAATGACAACGCCCGTAAACGCTTTATCTACAGTGGCGGCATCCTCAACCGGCTGCCGGAAAACGGACCGATGTTCCTGCAGTCGAAGCTGATCAGCTGGCCCGGAAAGATCCGCCTGGCCCAGGAATTCATCAAGCCGAAACGTACCGACGGGGTCGATGAGACTCTGGCTGAATTTGCCCGTCGAAGGCTTGGCCATGAAGCACTCGACAAGTTGATCGGTCCGATGGTCTCCGGCATCTTTGCCGGCAATCCCGAAACCATGAGCCTGAAGAGCTGCTTCCCGCGGATCCACGAACTGGAACAAGAGTTTGGCGGGCTTCTGAAAGCAATGATCAAGCTGGCCAAGCAGAAGAAGGCCGAGATCAAAGCCGGCAAGCAAGTCGCCAGCGCAGCCGGGCCGGGCGGGGTGCTGACGTCCTTCGTTGGCGGCATCCAGGAGTTAACCGATGCTACGGTCCAAGAACTCAAGGGAAAGGTACAGACCGGCAGTGCAGTAACCGGTCTGAAGCCGGTCTCAGGAGGGTGGGAACTTGAGTTGACCAACGGCGGCAAGTTTGATGCTGATATCGCGGTATCTGCTGCACCGGCGCATATTCTCAAGGACCTTGTCGCACCCTTTGACGAAACCCTTTCCGGCCTTATTGCCGACATCCCTTACGCACCGATGAACGTCATCTGCTTCGGCTATGAACGGGAAAAAATTGAACGTGACCTGGATGGCTTTGGCTACCTGATACCCAAGAATGAAGGGTGTGCGATTCTTGGCACCCTCTGGGACTCAAGCATTTTCCCGCAGCGAGCCCCCGAGGGACACGTCCTGCTGCGTTCCATGATGGGCGGCGCGACCAACCCTGATGCCATAGGACTCAGCGATGCCGAGGTCAAAGAGCGGACCATGTCAGAACTGAAGAAGATTATGGGGATTGTCGTCGAACCAGATTTCGTGCGGATTTTCCGTCACCACCGGGCCATTCCGCAATATGTCGTAGGGCATACAGACCGGCTTGTGGCGGTTGATGACAGTCTGAGAAAGCATCCCGGCCTGATTCTGACCGGTAATGCCTTCTTCGGCATCGGTCTCAATGATTGTGTCAATGCTGCCAACAAAGCAGCTGAACAAGTTGTTTCATGCATGAAAAAAACCGACTAATGCAGGTCGGTCTCTTCAATCGCCTTGAAAGTGTTAGCAATTGCTCATACAATAAGGCGATGGTGAAGATGGCGTTTGCTGTGGGTCTCTGTTTTGGGGAGTTTTCGTGAGGTTGTTAACGCGTTCAGATTTCGACGGCACATGTTGCGCAGTCCTCTTGAAGGAGCTTGGCCTGGTCGATGAAATGGTCTACGCCCATCCCAAGGACCTGCAGGATGGCAAGATCCCTGTGACGAAAAACGACATCCTCGCCAACGTTCCCTTTGTGCCGGGTTGCGGGCTCTGGTTCGACCATCACTCAAGTGAACAAGAGCGCAACGGTCTGACCGGGAAATATGAAGGGCTGAGTAAAAATGCACCGAGCACGGCGCGTGTTATCAGCGACTACTACGGCGCTGACAAGTTTGCCAGATTCGAGGAGCTTCTTGAGCAGGTTGACAAGATCGATTCGGCGCAACTGGCAGAGGCAGAGATCCTTGATCCGAGCGGCTGGGTCCTGCTCGGCTTCCTGGCCGACCCAAGGACCGGGCTCGGTTATTACCAGGATTTCAGAATCAGCAACCTGGAATATTGTCTCAAGATGGTTGAGATGATCAGGACCATGACCATCGATCAGATCATGGCCCACCCCGACACGATCGAGCGCACAAAGCTGTACTTCGAAAATACCGAAAAAGCTAAAACCTTTTACCGAAAGTGCTCATGGATCGATGGGTCGATCGTCATCTCGGATTTTCGTATCGTTGGTCTGGCCCCGCCCTCAAATCGTTTCCTGATTTATTCCCTTTATCCTGAAGCCAATATCTCGATCCGCATGATGGACGGGAAAAACAGCGAATACGTTTCCTTTTCTGTCGGCTACAGTGTCATCAAACGGACCGCGACAGTCGACGTCGGTTCCCTGATGCTCAAATACGGCGGAGGGGGGCACAAGGCTGTGGGAACCTGCCAGGTTCCGTATGAGCAGGCGGAACATATTCTTGATGAAATGATTGAGTTTATTAAGTCGAATAGCTAAATGACGGGCAACAGGTCTGTTGCCTCAGGCTGTTGACAAAGTTCAGCCAGGCTTCACGATAGAGAGGGCAATAGATGGTTAATCTGTTGCCCTAAACTTCACAGAAACTCCATCTGCCAGTTAAAAACAAAACCCGCATCACGTGCGGGATTTGCCTTTCGCATTTCTCAGTTCGCACCTCATTTTTCTAAGGCGCAATCGGCATGTCGTAATCGGTGATGATAACATCCATGTTCAGCAGGAAGCGGCCGAACTCGTTGAAGGACATGCTGGCCGGTTTGACCAGGAAGAGTGCAACGATACTGACCACGGTGGCGGCGGCCACCCAGTTGAGGATCAGATTGCGCAGTTCCCAGTTTGGTTCCTCCTGCTCCTGTTCGTCAGCGCGCTCTTTGGCTGGCAGCTTATCCGCTATCTGACGCATGATCTTGCCGGAGCTGAGAAAGATTACCGCGGAAATGGCGAACTGGGGAAGGATCTCCAGCGAGGCCTGACCGGTTCCCAGCAGGCCGGCATAAAATGCCAGTACGCCAAGTCCGAGAAATGTCATCTGCCGGCTGAGCTTTGCGTTCATGCGCTGAAATCCTTTTTAAACAATGTTATATACAGAAATTATCGATATCCGGGTCTCCTGTCAAGAACGGATCTTGCCGGATTTGACCACTCCCGGCTGAAGTAAACAGATCGTTTCGCCACTGACATAACGCAGGCCGAGATAAAGTCCGGGCAGGCTGCTGGTCAAACCAACCAGCGCTGAACCATGCAGGATGGCGGTGCTGCCTGCGGCGTGAGCCATGGCGAGCATCAACAGGAATGCCGTCATCATGGCGAAAACCGTCCGGCAGATACGGGTTAGTTGATCGAACCCCTGGCAGATGATCAGGCTGAACATCCCCCACATAGCGAAATAGCCCATCATCGGAATCGCCCCCGGCATTGTACCGTATCCGGCTCTTGGCAGGATGTCGAGAGCGAGAATTGAGAGCCAGAACATGCCGAAACCGGTGAATGCAATGGCACGCAACGGCTTTCTCTTCAGGGCGCTCAGTCCCGCAGATATCTGGCCGACTGCACCGAGCATGAGAATGATCGCCAGTAGGTGCAGATTGAATGAGAAGGTCGGCAGTTTATCGAGGGCATAACATGCCGTGGTGATGCTGTAGCTGAACAGCCCGAGGACAGGCAGATTGTCAAGATGGTTGGCTGGTCGTGCCGGCGTCGGCGGTGTCATCGGTATGGCAGGTTCCGGTAGTTGAATACGATCGGAAAGCTCACGGTATTTCTGGCAATCCCGGTACTGGCATGAACAGAACTTGATGATCATGCTGGCGTCGTGTGACGAGATATAACCGCAACCAACGTCGCAGACATCCTCGTCATGGTCGAAGTAGGGACAAACCGCGGAGTCTTGCATATGCTCCTCCTGTGTTGGCTTCAAGCCTTAGGGGTGACCTGTAAAAATTGGGCCCGGCACGGCAATCTGCGATATGAACTACGGCCGGGCCCCATGGAGTCACATGATTCTAAAGAGCAAGGCATGTACCAAAATCCAGTTTTTCGGATAATCCCGGTTTATCCACTGTGATTACAGTTGTTTATGTGCTCTTTCGGTGAGAGGCGGACGATCCTGGCCAAGGTGGGGATTTGCACAAATGCAAAACGGCAAATTTCACTTTTGCATTTGTGCAAAGAATCGGGGAGAAGATCGTTGGTTCTGCTGCTTAAGGCTCGATCTGCTTTTTGTCGATGCCGTACCTCTTTAGCTTGCGGTAGATGGTCGCCATGTTCATGCCGGCCTCGGCGGCGGCCTCTTCAACATTGCCGCCGTACTTGCGCAACAGACGGGTCAGGTAATCGGTCTCGAATTGACCCAGTGCCGAAGAATAGTCATTGTGGTCTGTGGCCTGCCCGGTGTGGCCGGTCTCGATCAGCTGAGCGACCTCCGGCAGGCCGATGTAGTTGCCGCTGGAAATGGTCATGGCGGCTTCGATCACATTGCACAGCTGGCGAATATTGCCTGGCCATGTGTGGCTGCGTAATGCCTGCATGCCCTCCGGCGTCAAGCCCTTGAAATCTGTACCGAACTTCGCATTCTGCTGACGTATGAAATGAGCAACCAGAAGTGGTATATCCTCACGACGTTCGCGTAGCGCCGGCAGGTGAATGTTGATCACGTTCAGGCGATAATAAAGGTCCTCCCGGAAAGTACCCTGAGAGACTTCCGCGGTGAGATCAGAATTGGTCGCAGAAATGATGCGTACATCCACCTTGGTGGGCGTGGTGTCGCCGAGTCGACGAAATTCCTGCTCCTGCAGAAACCGCAGCATCGTCTTCTGCATGTTGAGAGGCAGGTTGCCGATTTCATCGAGGAAAAGGGTGCCGCCATTGGCTGCCTCAAGCAATCCCTTGCGGTTCTCCAGGGCTCCGGTGAAAGCCCCTTTCCGGTAGCCGAACAGCTCGCTTTCGAGGATATTCTCCGGCATGGCACCGCAGTTGAGGGCCACAAAGCGGTTATTGCGACGTGCCGAGTTGTGGTGTATCGCCTGGGCGACCAGTTCTTTGCCGGTGCCCGATTCACCTGTTATCAGTACCGAGGTGTCGCGGATGGCAACCTTGGCGACCTTCTCCAGAAGCGCTCTGATAACGGGTGACGCACCGATGATATTTTCAAACTTGAACTGTCCTGAGAGTTCCTCACGCAGTTCGCGGTTCTCTTCGAGGAGTTCATGATGCTGAAGAGCATTTTTGACCCGGTAGACCAGTTCATCAGGCTCAAACGGCTTAGTCAGCATGTCATAAGCACCCCGTCGCAGTGCCTGGATCGACATTTCCACGGTTGCGTAGGCCGTAATCATGATGACCGGTACTTCCGGATCACGGTTGCGGACATGCTGCAATACTTCGAGGCCGTCCATCTCCGGCATCTTGATGTCGCTGATAATCAGGTCGTAATCACCGGCACTGAATTCGGCAACCGCCTGGACCGGTCGAGTGAAGCTTTTGACCTGGTAGCCCTGGTCCTTGAGAACCGCTTCCATCATGCGGCAGAGACCTTCTTCGTTATCAACCAACATGATGCGTTGGGGCGTCATTAAAACTCCTCCTGTTCGAGCGGCAGGCGGATCGTGACGGTCGTCCCGTGCTTGGGGCGGCTGGTCATCTGGATGCTGCCGTGATGCTGCTCGATAATCTGTCTGGTGATCGCCAGGCCGAGGCCTGTTCCGCGTTCCTTGGTCGTATAGAAGGGTTCGAAGATGCGTTCCAGGTCGGCTTCGTCGATACCGCTGCCCGTGTCGACAAAGGTAATGACGGCGTCTCCCTCTTCCTGAGTGGTCCTGACTGTAAGCTGACCACCATCGATCATGGCAGCGCCGGCATTGAGGATCAGGTTGATAGCCACCTGCCGGATCTGATCTCCATCGATCGAAAGTGTCGGCAGGTCATCGGCAAAATGTTTGGTCACCTGTACATCATGCATATCGGTGTGGTTTGCCGCGAAACTGATGATTTGGTTGAGCAGCTGGTTGAGATCGGTTTCGGCAAATTCCGGTTGAGGGGTGCGAGCATAGTTGAGCAAATCCTGGACGATCTTCTTGCAGCGTTTGCTTTCGCGCTTGATTTCATGGATGAAGTGGTGGTTCGGGTCCTCGGGGTCAAGCTTGTTTTCGAGATACCCTGCGTAGCCAAGGATGACGCCGAGCGGGTTGTTAATCTCATGGGCAACGCCTGAAGAGAGAATTCCCAGGGAGGCCATCTTGCCCTGTTGAGCGAGGTTGGCCTCGAGTTCGCGGTTACGTTGCAGGTGACTTGTCATCCGATTGAAGGTGAGAGCGAGTTCGCCGAGTTCATCCCGACTGGTGATTTCCATCTGCCGATGGAAACGCCCGCGCTTGATGTCGCGGATCACCGATGTCATATGTCGAATCGGGTCGGAGAGAACCTTGGCGGCGAGGAACACCATCAGGATTGACAGGCTGGCGACGATAATGGAAATCAACCCGAGGCTGCCCAGGATTCGCCCCTTGATCAGGTTGGTCTCACGGTAGAACTCATCCTCGTAGGAACCGACCGCGACGATCCAGTCCCAGGGCTGGTAATGCAGGTAGCGGACGATTTTGCTACGCGGTTTATCTTCTCCCGGGTTCTGCCAGGGGTAGCGGATCCATCCTTCACGCTGCTCGCACATCTGTTCGATAAACGGGACGCCGTTTGAATCTCTTGAGTCATAAATGTTCTGACCCTCGGCTTCAGGGTGGATCATCAGGTTGCCCTTACGATCCATGCAATATATGTAGCCGGTCTGCCCGACCCGCTTGGCATTGATCCTGGCTTTCAGCTCAGCAAATGCCTGGCGCTCTGCATCGGGATTCTCGTAGGTTTCTTCAAGGTATCCGCCGGTGGCGATGATCCAGTCCCATGGCTCATAGTAGCGGTAGACCACCATCTTCTGCCTGGCGCGTGCGTCTCCCAGCTCCGCGTTACGCCAGGGATAGATGATCTTCAGCAAGGTGTCGGTATTGGTCTGAGTCGCTGCCTTGCACATGGTGCGGATAAAATGCCTGCCATCTTCGTCCTGCTCAGCGTAGACGTTCTCACCTTCCCGGGCGATGTGCACGGTCAGGTCGCCTTTGCTGGTCATGGCATAAATGTACCCGGTTTCACCAACCTGGACTCTTTTCAGCGCGCTGCGTGCTGCCTGCATGGCACTGTCGAGGTCGATCTCTCCTTTGTGGTAGAGATTGTCCTGGGCCTCGACCATGTTGTAGGCGAGATTGGTCAGGCTCGCCAGTTCATTCTCGGTGGCAAGCTTCCGGTCTTCCTGGTAGGCCAGGAACTGCTGGTTGTGCGCATCAAGAAGATCTACGGTAAAAGCAGCAAGATGGTCGAGATCGTCCTTGCTGGTCTGAGTGATACCGAGATATGCCTGTTGATAGGCAATCCAGCCGACCACTGTGCCGACCACCACAATCGGGACCAGTACCAGTGGCAGAACGACAACGGTCATTTTCCAGCGGATTCTGAGGTTGTTGACGAATTTAAACAGATGGAGGCTCATAGTCGGATTAATGTTTCTTCAGAAATGAGCCGATTATGCTGCTTATGGGATAAAAAAGCAAGCTAGGTAGGGGCGGAAATGCGAAGCGCGAGGTGCGAAGCGTGATTTTTTTGATTTTTCGCGCCTCGCATCTCGCGCCTCATTAGTAAAGATCGAACTTCAAAAACCGACACTCGATCGGCCCGTTGTAGAGGACGATGCGGCGTGACGGCTTGAGGCCGATGCGTTTCGACAGGGGCAGGTTGCCGGTGAAGACCCAGGCGGTCCATCCTGTCCAGCGCTGCTTGAGTGTGTCGCCGATCTTGCGGTAGAAATCTTCAAGCTTATCCTCGTCACCGATGCGCTCTCCGTAGGGGGGGTTACAAATCAGCGTCCCCTGGCCGGCCGGCGGGTCGAGTTTGGCAAAGTCATGTTGTGACCACCTGATACTTGAGCTGATTCCGGCGCTCTCGGCGTTGCGTCTGGACAGTTCGACGGCGCGACGGTCCCGGTCGCTGCCGAACACCAGGTTGGCCTGGAGTTGCCTTCGTCGCTGCTCGGCTTCTTCGAACAGACGTTTCCAGGCAGAGACATCAAAATCCGGCCAGCGCTGGAAGCCGAAATCCGGCGAGAGCAGGCCGGATGCAGTGCCACTGGCAAGCAGGGCCGCCTCCAGGGGCAGACTGCCCGAGCCACACATCGGGTCGACGAAGTGTGACTGACAGTCCCATTCACTCAGGGCAACCAGCCCGGCAGCGAGGGTCTCCTTGAGCGGCGCAATGGTCGGGTCGCGTCGATAGCCACGGCGGTGCATGCCTGTCCCGGCCAGGTCGAGACTGATTGTGCACTGGTTTCGGGCCAGGTGCAGATTGATCCGCAGGTCGGGATCTTTCGGTGCGACATTGGGTCTCTCGCCGCACCGATCCCTGATCCTGTCGACTATGGCGTCCTTGGTTTTCAGTGCTGCAAAACGGGAGTGGGTGATTTCGGAATCCCGCAGGTTGGCATCGACGGCCAGGGTCATCTTCGGTGTCAGGCGGTCTTCCCAGGCGAGAGAGTAAACCCCTTCGTAAAGAGCGTCCTGGGACGGGCAGGGAAAGCTTTTAATCGGCAACAGCACGCGATTGGCAGTACGCAGCCAGAGACAGGCGCGGTAGCCATCTGCGATGCTGCCGGTAAAAGCGACGCCGCCGTTTCCGGCTTTTACATTTCGATAGCCGAGAGTTTTCAATTCGGCGGCAAGTACGTCCTCAAGCCCCTTGGCCGTGGTGGCAAAAAAATTGATTTGATTCATGGTCTTTGTCAGTGCTGTCGATCTGTCTCGAGTGCAGTTTCGGGGAGTCGGAAGGTCCTGCGGTAGGTGCGGATTTCAAGTGCGGCAATCTTGACAATGCTGACAATCGGTACACCGATGATCATGCCGATCACACCGTAGAGTTTGCCGCCGGCGATGATGGCGAAGAAAACCCAGAGAGGATGCAGGTTGGAGACTCGCGAAATCAGGATCGGAATCAGAATGAAATTGTCGATCAGGACCTGGGCAATCAGGATGTAAAGGATGACGATCCACCAGAACTGCGGACCCATGCCCAGGTCGACGAAGGCGATCAGGATCCCCGGGACCATGCCTATAATCGGCCCAATATAGGGGATCAGGTTGGTGACGCCAGCGAAAATACCGAGGATCGAAGCATAGCGGATGTCTGTCAGCGAAAGGCCCAGGGTGATGACCAGTCCTATGATGATTGCTTCGAGAATGCGGCCACGAATGAAGTGGCCAAGCTGGCGGGTCACCAGGTGGCTGAGGTCGTGTGCCATTTCAAAGTGGCGATTGGGCGCCATCGCTGTCAGAGCGCGCATGATTGCCTTACCATCACGCAGGAAGAAGAAGGTGAAGAGCGGTACGATGACAAAGAGTCCGCCGACTTTCATGGCCGATTGTGGAGTGCTGGCCAGAATCGCTGCAAGCAGCTGCTCCCCCCAGCCGCGGACCTTGCTTGGCAGGTCGTAGCTTTCAACGACTGGAAAACGGTTATGCAGGTTTTCCAGCAGCTGCCTGAGGAATTCGGTCAACCTGGCGGTGTAACGGGGTATATCAGTGATCAGGTTGCCCCAGAGTTCCTGCCACTGCGGCAGGAGCCATAATGTGCTCGCCAGGAAGATGCCGAGGACAAGCAGGTAGACAATGAAGATGCTGCTGGTGCGATTGAAATAATTGCTCAGCTTTGCAACCGGTGGCTCAAGCAGAAAGGCCAGCACCAGGGATAGCAAAAGGGGCAGAAAGAGAACGGAGAAAGCGGTGCGCGTCACACCGATAAATGTGGTGGCCGAAGAGTAGACGGCCAGACCGCAGGCAATTGCGCTGGTCAGGATCAGGAATGCCAGCAGTACCTGGCCACGGGTCCACCCTCTGCGGCTGGATGGATAGGTCTTCATGTCTCAACTGTTTCTGTCGGCAGCTGTTCGCCGAGCAGTTTGTTGAGGTTGCGGATTTCCAGGCTTGCGGTCTGGAGACGCTCGCTGACGATCCGGGTCAGGCCAATAAGTACCCGGCTGGTCAGGGTTGGTTGGCGCTCGACCATCTCCAGCAAGTCGGCACGGAACAGCCCGACCAGCTCCGTCTGTTCAGTGGTTCGTGCGGAAGCGCTGCGCGGGGCAGGGGCGGTGAGGGTTGTCTCGCCGAAGAAATCACCAGGGCCGAGGATTGCTAGCTCGTCTTCTGTTCCCTGTTGACTCTTGGCGTGGATGCTGACGCTGCCGTTGCGAATCATGTACATGCCGGTGCCTGGGTCGCCTTCTTCGAAGATAACCTCTGACGCACGGTAGTTGCGCACGTGGACCATCTTCTCCAGCACGTTGAGCTCCCGTCCGTTCAGCTCAGCGAACATCGGCAGGTTGTTAAGGAAGTAGGCCAGTGAATCTTCGTCATGTTTCTTGTGAAAGATGTTGTTCCAGAGTGGATCCATTGGTCTCTCCCGTCACTTTCCGTTGAGCCTGTCCTGAATATCCAAAGGGATCGGTTGATTTATCCGGTAATTCTTGAACAGGACCTCCAGATCCTCTTGGAGGCCAGGTCGCCGCATGGTGCTCAGCACCCTTGATGGCAGAAGGAGTCCGTCGATGGCAGTGAACTGGATTTCAAAAAGATCATCAACCTTACCGTCGGGGCTGGTCACTTTAAATCGTTCAGGGATATGACCGTTGGCAACTTCGATGTAACGGATCTCAACAATCAGTCGCAGTTTGTCCTCGGCGACAATGCTCAACTCATTGACCGTTCCGGTGGTGCCGTCGACGTCAAAGACCAGGGTTTTTATCTGTTTTTGCGGCAAACGCAAACCGTCTGCGTAAAAGGCCTGTTCCAAGTCAGTTGGTTGGGCAAAAGTGATTTCCAGGTGGTGAATCAACTTGTCGGCTAGGGCGACATCGCTCTCTGTGACTTTGGCTCCTTTGACAAGCTCCCGCCTTTGCTCGGCCCGCTCGGTCGGAAGCAGCATCTCATTCAGTTCGATCGCCAGGTTGGCAGGAACCTGC
>Ga0070729_10006404_pt1 | contig 11608 bp, 10 predicted proteins | sample tdDd472_FD_66725 | JGI IMG/M metagenome (GOLD analysis project Ga0070729, IMG submission 66725) | Marine sediment microbial communities from the Atlantic coast under amendment with organic carbon and nitrate - tdDd47.2 | ecosystem: Environmental > Aquatic > Marine > Coastal > Sediment | place...
TCCTCAAGAAGATCCAGTGTTTCAGCATCAAGGTCGTTGGTCGGTTCATCCATGACCAGAACGTTGGAAGGGCGTGTGAAGAGACGGGCTAGAAGGAGGCGGTTGCGTTCCCCACCAGACAGAACTGACACAGGCACTTTGGATCGGTCGGGCGTGAACAGGAAATTTTTTAGGTGTGACATGACGTGACGTTGGTGGCCGTTGATGGTCACGAAATCGTTGCCGTCGGCCACGTTGTAACGAGCTGACCGAGTCTCGTCGAGCTGTTCACGGAGTTGGTCGAAATAATTGATCTGGAGATTGACGCCACGCCGGATGGACCCGCTTTGTGGTTCAAGTTCGCCCAGCAGAATCTTGAGCAGGGTGGTCTTGCCGACACCGTTGGGACCGATGAGGCCGACTTTGTCCCCGCGCATGATAGCGGTGGAAAAGTCCGAGATGAGCGGGGTCTCGTCGAATCCGAAACACAGGGAGTTGGCTTCCACTACCAGTTTACCGGTGCGCTCGGCTTCCTGAATAACCATATTTACGGTGCCAACACGTTCCCGGCGAGCCTTGTGTTCTTCACGCATTTTTCGCAGGTCACGGACACGTCCCATATTACGAGTGCGGCGAGCTTTGATGCCTTGGCGAATCCATGCTTCCTCTTCGGCCAGTTTCCTGTCGAAATTATGATTCTGCTTGGCTTCGGCGTCGAGGGCCGCTTCTTTGCGTTGGAGATACGTGGCGTAATTGCATTCCCAATTATGGAGCTTGCCCCGGTCCAGCTCCACGATCCGTGTCGCGACCTTTTTGAGGAAGGTACGGTCATGGGTGACAAAGAGCAGGGCCGTGGTCTGGCGCAGCAGGAAATCTTCAAGCCAGGAGATGGAGTCGATATCCAGATGGTTGGTCGGCTCGTCAAGAATGAGCAGGTCCGGCCTGGAAACAAGGGCGCGTGCGAGCAGGGTGCGGCGTTTTGTACCGCCGGACAGGGAGGAAAATCGTTCGTCGCCATTCAGCTTGAGGTGGGACAACACAGTTTCGATGGTCTGGTGATGCGGCCATCCGCCTGCTTCTTCAAGAGCGTGTTGGGCGTGCTCCATGCGGGCGACCAATTGGTCGTTGTCGGAGTCGGTGGTGTCGACCAAAGCACGGGATGCTTCGTGGTAGGCGGTCAAGTGTTCGCCCACTTTGCCAAGCCCTTGGGCCGTGATGTCGTAGACCGTGCCTTTCAGATCTTGCGGGACTTCCTGAGGCAGCATGGCTACGCGTGAGCCACGGGCGTAGTCTACATTGCCTGAATCGGGGGAGGTCACGCCTTCGATGATGGAGAGCAGGGTGGATTTGCCTTCCCCGTTTCTGCCCAGCAGGCAGACGCGTTCACCCGGTTCAATCTGCATGGATATTTTATCTAGCAGTACTGTTCCGGTGAAATTGATTGATACGTCGCGCAGGGAAACAAGAGCCATGATACCTGTCCATTGAAAAAGGGGCTGATGGATCAGCCCCCGGAATTATTACCGTCAGGGTGCAGTGTTATTTGCAGGTGTCCTGAAATGCCTGATGCCGTTCGCCATAAGGCGGGTAGCCAAAGAATGCGGAACCGGAAACCAGAACATCTATCCCGGCTTCGGTCAATTCGTGGGCGTTTTCCAAAGTCACGCCGCCATCGATCTGGATGAGTGTTTCGGCCCCGGCTTCATCGATCATGCCGCGCAGGTCTCGGACTTTGTCCAGACAGAATGGGATGAACTTCTGGCCACCGAAGCCTGGATTCACGGACATGATTAGAACCATGTAGAGTTGCGGGATGAGATACTTGATCGTTTCCAGCGGGGTGTGCGGGTTGAGTGCGACTGCTGGTTTAGCACCGGTCTCGGCTATCTGTGCGCAGACACGTTCCAGATGGTCGCACGTCTCTGCGTGCACGCAGATGAGGTCGGCTCCTGCATCGGCGAAATTTTGAATATACCGGCCCGGTTCTTCGATCATCAAATGGCAGTCGAAAAAGAGGTTTGACTTTTTGCGCATGGCCTTGATGATGGGAGGCCCAAAAGTGATGTTGGGCACGAACATGCCATCCATGATATCAAGGTGGACCCATTTGAGGCCAGCCTCTTCCAGGGCCTTCAGTTCGGATTCCATGTTGGCGAAATCCGAGGAAAGCATCGAGGGTGATAAAATCATTTTTCAACTCCGCTTGGTCGATTTTGATAGGGGGATGTGTACCCGCTCCCGTGTCAGACCGCAAGTTTTTCGGTGGAAAGGGATAGCCCTCTTTGCGACACAGGAAATAACGTGCTGGTGGGCTGGAAATAAACCATGTATGTTCAGTAAAATTTTTAATTGTTGATCAGGTTGTTATGCGAGTTTCCTTTTTTGTCTTGATATTATTCATGTGCGTTGGCTGGTCGTCTGTTTGCCATGCTGATGACATCAAGTTCTATATGGGAGAAATTTATCCACTGAACTATGTGGCAGAAGATGAACTCCGTACCGGGGCGGTAGTGGAGGTTGTCTCTGCCATTATGAGGCAAGTGGGCCAGGTGGTGGATACCCGGAATATCAAGGTTATCAATTGGGCACGCTCTTTGTATGATGTGGCAACATATCCGGATACAGCTATTTTTTCTGTTGCCCGAACACCTGAGCGAGAAAAGTCATACAAATGGGTAGGTCCTGTTGCAGAGTTGAATGTTGGACTGATTGCCAAGAAATCAGAAAAAATAATTATTGAAAGCAAACAGGACGTCAAAAAATATAAAATAGGTATTGTTCGAGATAGTGCGCCGGAGCATATTCTGACCAACATGTACGGCATGACGTCTGTGCAACTGGATCGCCTGAAAGACGATACCATGCAATTCCGGATGTTGGACGCAGGGAGGGTTGATCTCGTAACTCAAGCAGACACTTCGGCTTCCAGCGGCCTTCAGCAAGCGGGACTTGATCCCGGGCTTTTCGAGATGGTGTATGTCCTGCAACATGTTGATTTGTATGTTGCTTTCAATCCGAATACCGACGATATGTTGATTGAAAAAATGCAGGACGCGATTTTGTCATTGAAAGAAAAAGCGGCGAACGGTGTGAGCCGGTATGATGAAATCATGAATTTTTACTACGGCAAGGATCGAATATCAGTACGCCGTCACTGAGAAAGCGCTATGAAAAAAGAAAACTCCCACAACCGTAAGGCTGTGGGAGTTTTTTTTATGGCAGGTTGTTTATGAGCCGATCCGAGGTGTACCCAAGGAGTCCTCCGAGGACCGTGGAAAAAATGATGATCGGAAAAACAGACATGGGTTCAGTCGGATAAGCCAGAACCGCTATGGGGATACCGGTGAGTAAAGCGATGAGCATGCCTGATGCCCAACTGCTCAGGGGCAGACGAGCGTATGTGATGATAATGCCGAGTCCCAGCCAGTGAAGGAGTGCGGAGATATTCGCCTCCCAGCTCAGTCCCTGGAACACCATGGGGATGGTATCAATGATGCCTGCGGCCAATCCGAGCAGTAATGCCTTGAATATTTTATGCATGCATCTTTTTGCCTGCCTGACGGCTATTTGTCCATCTTGAAGTCGACCTTGATCTTGAACAGTTTGTCTGCAGGCAAGTTCAACACCTTGATACCTGTGGCCTTTGTGATGGAAGCAAGAATGGCTTCAACCGCGTCCATATCCGGTGCGATCAGTGCGAACCAAATGTTGAATTCGTTTTCGCGCAGGTAGTTATGTGTGACGCCATCATGTTTATTCACTTCGGCCACGAATTCATCAATCTTGTCTTCCGGGCAGGAGGCCGCGCATAATGTAGACTGCCATCCCAATGTGTTGGAATTGAAGTTGGCACCCATGCGGCGGATAACTCCAGCCTTTTTCAGGTCGCGAACACGTTCCAGCACTTCGGATTCCGGCAGTCCGACTTGTTTGCCGACTTCTTCATAAGGACGCGAAGTCAACGGGAAGTGAGACTGGATGATGTCGAGTATCTTTTTGTCGTAATTGTCCATGTGATGCCTCCGGCGGCTCAAGAACCGTTTGAAAAAGGTTCTTGAGAATCTCCAAAACTTTTTATTGCGCTTCGCGGGGTCGTGCGATTTCTATTGTCTTTCTCCGTAAGGAATCAAATCCTTTTCATGCATCCCTTACTTTCGCCAAAGGCGACCCAAAAGTTTGGGAAAAGGAGGGGATGGGGGTCTGGGGGAAGGGGAGGAAAGAACCCTTTTCAAAGGGTGTTTCCTCCCCTTCCCCCAGCCGCCGGAGGCTCTTACTTCTTCGCCTTTTTCTTCGGCTGATAGGAGCAGAGCGGTTCTTCTTTCAAATAATGACCGTTCATGGTCTGTGCGCGTGCTCGGCAACCGCCGCAGACACGTTCATATTCGCAATGCCCACACTTGCCGTCATAGACATCGGGATTGCGCAGATTGAGGAATTGCTGGGATTTCTTCCAGATGTCAGGGAAATGCGTTTCGCGTACCTGGCCACAGTCGAGTTCAAGATAGCCGCAGGGCTGCACCTGACCGCGATGGGAGATGAAACAGAACCCTACGCCGCCGAGACAGCCGCGAGACACGGCGTCCAAACCGAAGTTCTCGAAGTTGACCGGAATACCTTCTTCCTTGGCGCGTTGGCGCAGGATGCGGTGGTAATGCGGGGCACAGGTTGCCTTGAGTTGCATGTCGGTGGTCTTGCGGAAATCGTAGAACCAGTTGAGCACGTCTTCGTATTCTTCGGCGGTGATGACTTCTGTGCCGAGTTCCACGGCCCGACCTGTCGGTACGAGCAGGAATATATGCCAGGCGGATGCGCCGATTTCTTCGCACAGATCAAAGATGTCCTTGAACAGATGGAGATTGTTTTTGGTCACCGTGGTGTTGATCTGGAATTCGATGCCCACATCTTTCAAATATTGAATACCACGCATGGAAGCCTTGAATGCACCGACTTCACCACGAAATTCATCGTGCTGAATCGCTTCGGGTGCGTCGATGGAAATGGAGCATCGTTCGATGCCCGCGTCTTTCATCTGCTGGGCGGTTTCAGGCGTAATTAGTGTTCCGTTGGGTGCCATGACGCAACGAAGACCCTTGGCTTTGGCGTAGGCGATCAGCTCATAGACGTCGTGCCGCATCATGGGCTCACCGCCGGTAAAGATAATGATCGGGCTGCCTACATCCGGGAAAGTGTCGATGAGTGCTTTTGCTTCATCGGTGGACAGTTCGCCTTCATACGGCTCCGGGTGTGCCTCGGCCCTGCAATGTTTGCAGGCGAGGTTGCAGGAGCGGGTCACTTCCCAGGCAATGAGCCTGCAAATGGGGGTAACACCGTCGTCGAGGAAACGCTTTGGTGCATTCTCAGCACCGGGATGACCTTTGCCGTGAGGATGACCACCGGGGTGTCCACCGGGATGACCTTCAGGAGGGCAGCCGCCGGGATGGCCTTTGGGATGTTCGCTCATGTTATTTCAATGCCTTTAAGACGTCTTCTGTGAAGTATGTGAGAATAAGATCAGCCCCGGCACGCTTGAAAGCGACCAGGGATTCCATGACCACGCCCATTTCGTCTATCCAGTCGTTCTGGGCAGCGGCCTTGATCATCGAGTATTCACCGCTGACCTGATAGACGGCCACGGGAGTATCGAAAGTGTCTCGCACCTGGCGGACCATATCGAGATACGGCAGGCCGGGTTTGACCATAAGGATGTCTGCGCCTTCTTCGAGGTCGGCAACGGCTTCGCGCATGCCCTCACGGGAGTTGCACGGGTCCATCTGGTAGGTCTTGCGGTCTCCGAATTGCGGAGTGGATTCGGCAGCCTCGCGGAACGGGCCGTAGAAAGCGGACGCGTATTTGATCGCGTAGGACATGATCGGAGTATTGGTGAAACCGGCATCGTCCAGTGCGGCACGGATAGCGGCAACACGGCCGTCCATCATGTCGGATGGGGCCACCATGTCGGCTCCGGCCTTGGCCTGTGCCACAGCGGCCTTGGCCAGAAGATTTAGGGTGGGGTCGTTTTGAACGTATTCGTTTTTCACCATGCCGCAATGACCGTGAGAGGTGTATTCGCACAGGCAGGTGTCGGCGATGACCACCAGTTCGGGAAATTTGTCCTTGAGCAGACGAATAGCCTTTTGGACAATGCCCATATCGTCGTATGCACCGGACCCGACCTCGTCTTTTTCGGCAGGAATACCGAAAAGGATGCAGGACTTGAGGCCATCAGCTACGGCTTCGGCGACTTTGATTTCCAGTTGTTTCAGGGAAAGCTGATACTGGCCGGGCATGGAGGAGATTTCCTTCTTGAAGGAATCGTCATCCGTTTCGACCACGAAATATGGCATGATCAAATCATTGGCAGTGACCATGTTCTCACGGACCAACTCACGCATGGCGAGACTGGAACGGAGACGGCGGCCACGGAAAAAATCAGAGGGAATCATAGTATCTCCAAATCAATAATGTGTCTTTTGAAGACCCCTATACTCTTTTTCAACGCTATCGCCAACATGTGCAACAAGCTGCTCACGCAGATATCCGCCGGAGGCGAAACAAAAAGTTTAGGAAAGGAGAGGGGATGGGGGCCCGGGGGAAGGGGAGAGGGAGAACCCTTTTCAAAGGGGGTCCCTCTTTCCTTCCCCCGGCCGCCGGAGGCGAATCTCGCTTACAGCTTTTCGCCGGTGATTTCTTCGTCGGTGAGGTAGCAGGCAGGATCCTGTGCCCAGAAGTCATCGTAGTAGGCTTCTGCACGGGCGCGGAAGTTGCCGCCGCAGATATTGAGGAAGCGACACTTGGCGCAACGGCCGCCAACATGAGGGCGCTTGTCCTTGAGCTTGTGGAGCAGTTCGATCTTGGGATCGTTCCAGATCTCGGAGAAAGGACGTTCCAGCACATTGCCGAAAGTGTGATGGCGCATGAACTGGTCGGCGTGAACTTTGCCGTCCCAGGAGATACAGCCGATGCCGCGTCCCGTGGAGTTGCCTTCGTTCATCTTGAGCAGTTCGAGCACTTCCTTGGCACGTTCCGGGTCTTCCTTGAGGAGACGGTAATAGACATGCGGGCCGTCTGCGTGGTTATCCACGGTCAGAACTTCCTTGGGCTTGCCTTTGTCGAACAGCGCCTTGGTCTCATCCATGATCAGGTCGACGACATCACGAGTTTCCTGATGGTTCAGGTCTTCCTTGATCAGTTCGGAACCACGGCCGGAATACACCAGGTGGTAGAAACAGATACGGGGGATTTCCATGTCTTCGATGAGACGGAAGAGATGCGGGATCTCGGGGGCATTGCGTTTGTTTATGGTGAAACGCAGGCCGACCTTGAGGCCTTCTGCCTGACAGTTCTCAACACCTTTGAGTGCCTGTTTGTAGGATCCGGTCACGCCGCGGAATTCGTCGTGGACTGCTTCATTGCCGTCGATGGAGATACCAACGTAGGAGAGGCCGACTTCCTTCAGCTCTCTGGCCTTGGATTTCGTGATGAGTGTGCCGTTGGTGGAGATAACAGCGCGCATACCCTTGGAGGTTGCGTGCTTGGCCAGATCGACCAGATCCTCACGCACCAGAGGTTCGCCGCCGGAAAAGAGCATGACAGGTGCGCCGAACTGGGCGAGATCGTCGATTATCTCTTTGGCTTTTTCGTTGGAAATGGGGTCCTTGTGCGCGCTGACATCAACAGCCTGTGCGTAGCAGTGGACACATTTAAGGTTACACCGTTGGGTCATGTTCCAGACCACGACGGGCTTCTTGTCCTTGGAAAATTGGAGAAGATGGGAGGGCAATTGCCCGGATTCACGGCCGTAACGCAGGGCGTCAGAAGGTTCTACTGCTCCGCAGTAGAGCTTGGAAATACCAATCATTTAAATAAACCTCTCAGCTGAAATGAAGGTCTCAGGTATCATATATCGTTCTGAGTGAAAAGAACGAAAAAAGAGGGCCCGGAAAGGCCCCCGTCATGCGCTTCCAAAAAGGAAGATAAGAATTATTGCCAAAAAGTCAAGAAGTCATCGTTTGACCTACCCCGCGAGGCGTATTTCGACCCGGCGGTTTTTTTGCTGTTCCTCAGGTGTGATCCCCTGATTGAGTGGTCTGGACTTACCATATCCCACGGTGTCAATGATGGCAGGGTCAACACCGCCCTTATTGACGAGGTATGCCTTGACCGCATCTGCTCGTTTTTTGGAAAGGGAAAGATTGTATGCTTCGTTGCCCTTTGTGTCAGTGTGACCACCGATGATGATTTGTTTGCCCTTGAGTTCCGGGGAGTTGAGAGCTTCACTTAAAGCATCCAGCAGAGGATAGGATGTTTCCTGAATGGTCGCTTTGTCAAAATCGAAATGAACATCCAGATTTACGCCTGGAACTTCAGGGCGGACTACATTGTAAGTGTCCTCTTCCGGCGGCAAGGTGACACCTGGGCCTGGATCGGCTGCGGTAACCGCTGGAGCTTCGACCAATTGAGCCAGACTGGGCTTCACCTGGGCCGGGGTATCCACATATTCGTATTCGGTGTCAGGGGACGGCAACCACCCCTTGAGCGGGATAGCCATGTCTTTGGCTATTTCACGAATGATCTTGTTAAAGGGAGCTTCACTCATGCGGAATTCATGTTTGAAGTAGAAATAGTCGTCCGGTGGGCGTTCTTCGAGACGGCCTGACTGCATCATGGTCCAAAGCAGAATGCCACTGCCAGCCGCATAAATATCGACCTGGATGGTGACGGCTGTGTCATCCAGTGTGTGTCCTGCATAGAAATAGGGGACTTTGCCCAGAATGAGCAGGTCTGCGCCTCGCCTGCGGGCGGTTTCCAGAGCCGTGGACAATCCCTGGTATCGTGTACCGGACTGTAATTCCATGACCGGGAAAAGGCGTTCCTCTGTCCATGCGGAATAAAATATCTGCGCAAAGGAGTCGGACAGGCTAGCGTGGTCGCTGGTGCGCTGCTGGATAACAAAGGGATGAAAATAGGCCGTCAGAGGACGGTACTGCTTACCCTTGGGGTGGACCGAAACCTGGAGTGGCGATTTCCTGACGGTTGGATCGGAGTAGACTTTCGTCTGATCCGTCAGGGAGAGGTCCACGTTCGCGCACGCAGACAGTGTGAGTAACAATGCGAAAAATAATACTTTTTTCATGACATTCACCGGCTTGTGGTTGCAACCGTTCCGTCCCATGCGCCAAGTGCGTACAGGGGCGGAATTCAATGGCTCAATCAAAGCAATATGTATGCCGGGATTGTTACTGAACAGTTTGCGTGGGTGCAGGTGCAGACTCGATGGATTCCAGTAACTGGTCACGAGATTCTTTGAGCCCCTGACGAAGCAGGAGCCGTTTCCCCGTGGAGAGCCGTTTGAATTCCGGTCTGTCAGCTAGCTCGGACAAGCGGTTCATCTCCACGAGAACATTGCGGATCAGTTTTTGGATATCCCGTTCTTTGGGGTTGAGTTGCGCAGCGAGTACTGCCAGATCCCGGATATCCAGCGCCATCTCCTTGAGATGGCGCGGGTCTATCTGGCGGGCGAGTTTTCGCTGAGCCTTGAAGTCCTGGATTTTGTTTTTGAACCAATTGAACATAATTCCTCCTACATCGTGGGCATCTGTCCCTGCATACCTATCACAGCGAGAATCATACCGATAAGCAATGGCATGAGCATGACCGGAATGATGATGAAGTAGGATATCTTGTGGATGTACTTGAGACCGATGGCTGTCAGGACCAATCCCCATATGGCGTTCAGGAGCATCCATACACTGACGACTTCCAGCGTCACTAATGGGATTATTCCCGTGATCATTGGTGCATAAGCGTAGGCAACGGCTCTGAAGGACCCTTCAAAACCTTTGTTGGCTGCTCGGAACAGCTTGAGGATGAGATGGTAAAACCCGGTAATGAAATAGATGGATATGGCAGCGAAAGCCGGGGTGACCAGCAATTCGAACAGGCCGTTGGTCGTGTTGTACGCGACGACTTCCAGGCCATTCGAAGTGATATCAATGCTGGGAGTCAGACCTGCAACGCCCCAGGCAAATTGGGCCAAAGCCTGAATCATCGCCACGAGAATAGCAAAGGTCAGGGGTTTGGACAGGCCACCACCTACGGGCATGACCGAGAAGAAAAGGCGCGGTGAAAATAGGGCCAGTTTGATGGTCATGAACAGACCGCCGAAGAATCCATAGCGATCCAGCTGCTCAAAGGGCGGCGGAACTTCCATAGAGTCTTCTGATTCGTCATTTTCAGAGGCTTCAGCCTGCATGGGATCGGGGAAATCTTCACTGAATTCGCCGTTCCAGCCATCCACGGTTTGTTGTTTTTCTTCGGTCTGTTGGGACTGGCCTGCGGGATAGATTATCTTGGGTTCATCCAAAGGCTCGGGGAAATCAGCATTGAATTCACCGTTCCAGCCATCGACAGGTTCCGTTTCATCCTGCTGAGCATACGGGGCTGCAGAGGGCGGTTCATTGGCCGCATCAGAATTGTGTTCAGGAGTCGCCTTAGGTTCGGGCGGAGCCATGGCGTCCAGCCGTTTCCACAAGTCTTCCTTGGGCTTTTCGCCGGGCGCAGGCAGGTCGGGAAAGGTCTTTTCAGAAGTTTCCGGTTCCGTGGTTTCGACATGTTCTTGTGACGTGACGATAGGGTCCGGTGCCGGAGCTTCCGGTTCTTCTATGGCGAATTCCTGTTCCGGTATCTCGCGGAATTTGAACTTCGTCTGACATTTCGGGCAGGTGGCAACCTGCGAACGAGGGGGTATCTTGCTTTCGTCCACTTCGCGGGCGAATTTGCATTCGGGACATATTATCTGCATTGCCGTTCCTTGAATGACATGAATGATGACGTTGAGAGGTCCTAGCTATTTTGTACGCAACAATCAAGTCGTCTGCAAATCCATGCAGGATTATGCAGGGTTTTCTTCCAGCAGGAGCATCTGGATCGCACCCATGATGAATGACGCTTCGGCGAACAGGGATCGCTCCACGTTGGGATAATCGTTGCTGAGGACATGCGTTATGGCATCGCCACTGGCTTCGTCAAAACGTTTCAGCTTGGCGGCCAGTGCTTCGGGCGTCTTGCGCAGTCGGCTGTAATGCAGGATTGGAGCATCCAGCGCGAGGGCCGTTCGTCCTTGAATGCCTGTCAGTCGTTCGTGGATGGGCCGTTCGAAACGGATGGCTTCACTATTTTTGAAAAGACGTAATTGAAGATCGGGCCAGAGGCCGTATCCAACTTTGGAATGGTTCTCGTCAGGGTAGAGGGTCATTCGTGGGAAATAGCAGGCCTCAAGCCTTTTCACGAGCATGCAGGCCGGGAAGAGGCTCCACACGTCTTCGTTGAACATTTCGTCGCCGTCCAGGCATAGAATCCAATCGCCTTCACATTCATCGAGCATGCGGTTTCGTTGTGATGCGAAATCGTCCAAGGGGTGGGCGAAGTGGCGAACGGGAACGGCGCAGGAATACTCGGTTTCAGGAATGGTCTCACTGTCCCACACCACGACGACTTCTTTGACCCAGTCCGGGAATTGACCGAAATACACGTCGAGGTCCGGTTCGTCCGGGCTGAGAATAGCCCCGACAGAGAGATCAGGTGCCGCGACACCCACATGGCTCAGGTAGGAACTGTTGATAGCCTGATG
>Ga0070729_10006405_pt1 | contig 11606 bp, 10 predicted proteins | sample tdDd472_FD_66725 | JGI IMG/M metagenome (GOLD analysis project Ga0070729, IMG submission 66725) | Marine sediment microbial communities from the Atlantic coast under amendment with organic carbon and nitrate - tdDd47.2 | ecosystem: Environmental > Aquatic > Marine > Coastal > Sediment | place...
GACATGATCAAAACGTAAGTGGTCGAGAGAAGCATCTCCTAGTCGCATCTGTCCATATTCTGAGCTTAGCTGCGTCATTTCTTCTACATCGTTACGGTCTTTAATCCATTGTGCTCTTATTTTTGGTAAACCAATCTCCAGATCAACTTTATATTCAGGATCTGTATATGGTCCACTTGTATCGTAAACGGTAACCGGAGGATTCTTAATTATTTCACCTTCGGTAGTTTTTGTTTCGCTTAACTCGATGGAGCGATGTGGTACTTTTATCTTGTGAATGGCTCCTTCTTCATAAATCTTTTTTGAATTTGGAAAAGGACCAGTTGTAATTCCTTCTTGTGATATTTTGCCTTTTGTCATAGCGCGTGTGGATATGTGTTAGCCGCCTTGGCTTGCTTTAATAATCAGAATTTTATCTCCCTCCGCTACCTGAGATGTAGCCCATTTTCTTTTGGTAACAACCATGTCGTTAATAGCCACGGCAATACCTCCGGTTTGAATTTGACTGATATGATCAAGTACATCAGTAATCGTTGAATTTTGGGCCACATCAGTAGCTTGCCCATTAATCAAAATGTTCATCGTGTTTGTTATAAATACGGGAAGCCAAATGTGAGTTATATCCTTTCCCTGCGTCAGCATTACCTGCATCAGGTTCAATGGGTGTAATCTCAGCCTGTATAGTAAGGCACCCCGAAAATTGTGGTTCAAAGGTAAACGAAATTATGAGCTAAATACAAAAAAGCCGAAGAAAAAATCTTCGGCTTTCAAATCATAATTTTATTATGGCGATTTACTTTTCTACTTTAAGTATTTCAGCAATCATAGTTTCTAAATCGTTTTTAGGACGAAAACCCATTGCTGCTTGAGGCTCTCCTTCCATTGGAATAAAAACAATTGTTGGTAAACTTCGGATACCAAAAGTAGCGGCCAATTCTTTTTGCTTATCTGTATTGATCTTGTAAATTTGAATCTTTCCACCGTATTCTTTCTGAAGTTCTTCAAGTACAGGAGAAAGCTGTTTACATGGTCCGCACCAATCGGCATAAAAATCTAGAATAGCTGGTACTTTGCCATTGTAATTCCATTCCTTATTGGTTTCATAATTAAATACTTTGTCCTTAAAACTTGCTGCATCCAGATAAATTATTGAGTTGGCCTCCTTTTCATCGGCTGAAAATAAATGGCCTTCAATACTTGGGTTTATCCACGATGTTAATACGAATCCACTAAGGATAAAAAGTAGTAATACCTTCTTCATCATATCCATTTTATTAAACAATGACTCTAGTATAATAACTCGCGCCATTGAATATAGTTCACTTTATTATTTTTCCACTTTTAGTACATCCTTAAAAGCTTTTATAAACGAATCTTTGGGTAATGCACCCTGTGCCATTTGAGGCTGCCCATTTTGTGGTATAAATAGAATGGAAGGAATGCTTTGGATACCAAATGCTCCGGCTAGTTCGCGCTCTTTCTCCGTATCTACTTTGTAAATGTCAATATGGCCATCATATTCTGTTGATAGTTCATCAAGAATCGGACTAACCATCTTACAAGGTCCACACCAATCGGCATAAAAATCAATTACCGCAGGCTTGCTGCCTTCAAATTTCCACTCTTTACTATCCGTATAGTTAAAAACTTTTTCCTTAAACGTGTCATTGGTTAAATGTTGTACCATTGTTCTATTTTTTAAGTTTGAATATTACAAATTTAATAAATATTTCTAAATATGTAGAAATATAGATGTGTGCATATCAATGATTGTGCCAAAAGCTATATCGTTATTATATGGCCAAAATGCCATAATAATGTTGTAATTTTGTCAGCATTATGACAAAGAATGGCAGTGAAAGGATGGATAAATACCTTAATCATCCTGTTTTTCATACGATTAGAGATGTGAGTGAGGAGATGAATAATTCAGCATTTGTTATTGGTGGATTTGTTCGTGATTTATACCTGGATCGTCCATCTAAAGATATCGATGTAGTTGTGTTAGGTAGCGGTATTGAATTGGCCGAAAAGGTTGCTAAAAGATTGGGTGGCTTGCGTCTTACCGTTTTTAAGAACTTTGGGACAGCAATGTTGCGGTATCGTGATTTGGAAGTTGAATTTGTTGGTGCTAGAAAAGAGTCCTACCAGCGTGATTCGCGAAAACCAATTGTGGAAGATGGCACTTTAGAAGACGATCAAAATCGACGTGATTTTACAATAAATGCCTTGGCACTAAGTCTGAATAAGGCGACATATGGTGAGTTGATTGATCCGTTTAATGGGATGGAGGATATGGCTAATGGACTCATTCGTACGCCACTTGATCCGATGATAACCTTTTCTGACGATCCCTTACGTATGATGCGTGCGATTCGTTTTGCAACGCAGCTTAATTTCCGTATTGATGAAAAAACCTTTGAAGGCATTAAGAAAACAAAAGACCGAATAAATATTGTATCGGGCGAACGCGTTGCTGATGAACTGAATAAAATTGTATTAGCTGAAAAACCATCTATTGGATTTAAGCTTTTGGAAGTGACTGGATTATTAAAAATAATATTCCCTGAGTTTCAGGCTATGAAAGGTGTTGATAAGGTTGATGGCCGTGCTCATAAGGATAATTTCTATCATACGCTTGAAGTGCTTGACCGTATTGTGCCTAATACAGATAATGTGTGGTTGCGATGGTCTGCTATATTGCATGATATAGCTAAACCTGCTACTAAGCGCTATGACAAGAAGTTGGGCTGGACTTTTCATAATCACAATTTTATTGGGGTTAAGATGGTGCCTAAGATCTTTAGGCGCTTGAAGTTACCGTTGAATGAAAAGCTAAAGTATGTACAGAAAATGGTCGGCTTGCACATGCGTCCAATCGTATTAAGTGAAGATGTTGTTTCAGATTCAGCTGTTCGTCGTTTGTTATTTGAGGCCGGTGACGATATTGACGATTTAATGACACTGTGTGAAGCTGATATAACATCGAAGAATGAAAATAAAGTAAAACGATATATGCGCAACTTTAAAGTTGTGCGGCAAAAGTTAAAAGAGATTGAAGAGAAAGATCAGGTTCGTAATTTTCAGCCTCCAGTTACTGGAGAAGTGATAATGGAAACGTTTGATTTGGAGCCTTGTAGAGAAATAGGTGATTTAAAAGCAATTATTAAAGAAGCGATTCTTGATGGTGTGATTGGTAATAATTACGAAGAAGCTTTTGTATTGTTATTAAAGAAAGGTGAAGAGATGGGATTGAAGCGCGTAAAATAAGATTTATGGAGACCCATTCAAAGCATTTTTTTAAGGCAGAAATACAACAATCGCGTGATGCACAAAGTGATTTAATTATAGTGTGTGATAATTTCTCAACTCCAGAGAATATCGGCAGTATTATTCGGTTGGCAGCTAATATTGATATATCTCAAGTTATTGTAATAGGTAGTAAAGAGTGTAGACAAAGTAAGGTTAAGAAAACTGCAGGTGCTGCATTAGGGCATGTCCACGTTCAGTATTGTAATGAAGATAGCTTTATAAGTTATATTCCTTCAAATTATACACTTGTAGCTCTTGAAACGGTTAAAGGTGCAAAGAATATTTTTCAAAGTATATTACCACAGAAAATGGTGTTGGTATTAGGTAATGAAAAGTATGGAGTTTCTGAAGAAGTGATGAAGCAATGTGGTGATTCTGTCTACATCCCAATGCATGGACCCATTAAATCGATGAATGTATCACATGCTGCATCAGTTTGTTTATTTGAATGGTTACGTCAGAATATGAATGTTTGATAATTAATTGATGTAATAGTAAGCAGATTTAAAAGTTATAGTTATATTTGTTGTACAAAATTAAAAAATCTTAAACAAGATATTTAAAGCAAACAAGTTGGTTTTCCACTTGTTTTTAGGGTTAGTTTTTTAAGGGTTAAAAGGGGAGCTATTGTTCCCCTTCCTTTTTGCATTTAACTGAAAGAATAACAGGTAGGTGATCGCTCACTCCTCCATGATAATTTGGTCCGGCATAGGTTCGTTTAGGCTTTACTCCACTATAAGTCAAATCATCTTCTAAAAGAAAAGGTAAATCAACAATTTTGTGATGAAGAATTGCGCTATTAATCCAATGCTTAGAAATTAATATGTGATCTATTAGCGACCAGTGTCCTTGATATTTGTGCGAACCAGCTATTCTTCTTTGCTTTATATCCTTGGATTTTAAAACAGACTCTAAATTATTCGTGTTAATTAATTTCTGAATTGATGGAGCACTGTATTCAGCATTAAAATCGCCCATCACAATAACTTTTGACTTTACATTTAACTTCTGAATTGAATCAACTTTTGCGGAAATGAGTTGTGCTACTCTTTCTCTTTTGTGTTCTGAAGCTAATGCTCCGCCACGTTTAGATGGCCAATGATTGACAAAAACATGAACGGTATCAGTTCGATGAATTATACCTTTTACATATAAGGCATCTCGAGTAAGGAAATTGCTTGATGAATCAGAAACGCCAATAGGAAAGGATCTTATGGGAATAAATTCATTTTTCTTAAATACTAAAGCAACATCAATACCTCTTCTGTCAGGAGATTCGTAATGAATGTATTTGTAGTTGGAATTTTTTAATCCAGTTTGATAAATTAATTGTTTGAGGACGAAGGAGTTTTCAACTTCGCATAGGCCAATTAATACGGGTGGATTCCAACCATTACTAGCATGGATAACCTTGCTGATTCCATTAAGTTTATGATACATTCGATATGACGACCAGTTTTTATAACCACCTTCCAGAAATTCAGAATCGTTTTTGAGGGTGTCATGCCTGCAATCGAAAAGGTTTTCAATATTGTAGAATAGAATAGAGTATTCTTTGGTGGTGTTTGATTGAGAATAAACAATAAATGGAACTAGACAGAATATTTGGACTAATATTTTGTACATTATTTTTTCTCAACACGTTCGTAAGCTCCTAAATCAGGTCCTTTATCTTCCAATCGGTTAACTCCTAATAGGTCGGTTGGGAATTGTTCCGCTAAAATAAAACTTCCTTTATCTTTTGCAGAAGAGAGAGTGTCTAACTGATAATTATATTCATTAATATTAATAAACGAAGGAACTTCATTTTTCAATATGTTTTTAAATTTAGTTTCATCGGATATGTCAAATTCTTCAGAAAGTTTAAGAATAGCATGGTTAAATTCATAACGTGCATCTGCCTCTGGTATATCTGTATTTGAATATTTAAGGTCGAAGCCAATCTCCGAAATGTTATTGCCATAGATTATGCAATTGTTAAATGTGGCCTGTTTTAAGGGTATTATTTGTTCTTTCTCGTTTTTGTCGATGTAGTAATTGTTTAAGAATACTGCTGGATTAGTTCTGAAGGTCCAATCGAAATAGTTAGCAAATGTGCAGTGTGTGAATTCATAGTTACCTCCTACGGTTAGTGCAGCCGAATTGTTGCCGCAATCTCCAAAGATACTATTCGAAGCTCTAATATTTGAGGTTTGGGCAAGTAAGCCAAAAGTACTTATGTGTTCAATCTTAGTGTTATGTATTTCAATAGGACTTCCATTAAGACCAACTGAATCGGCTAATATTCCCATCATGCCATTTTTTATAACGCAATGGTTGAATGAGGAAGTTCCAGAACCAGGCAATAAATGAATATACCCCCATTGACCGGGTTTATCGGCATACCATTCTTCTTGCCGATGACCTGCAAATATAACGGGTTCCTCAATTGTTCCGTTAACTTCTAATGTGCCAAGTACTAAGAGACTGGCGTCTTTATAAAAATATAGTTTTGCGCCTGGGTCAATACTTACAGTTTCAGTAGAGTCAACAATAATGTAATCGTATATTAAATATGGTTTCTCATTAGTAAGGGTTTGCGTTTTTAACCACTCTTTACGCATTAAAACAACATCTTGTCCGTATGCAACAAGTTGCACAGTTTGTGTTTTTTCTTTTGTTCTAAAATAAATCGAATCGGTAACAACAAATGGGGTGTTGCTTCCAACCGGATCAATGGTAATTTCAATGAAAATATAGAGACTGTCTTTGGCTCTTATTTGAATTTCTTCTAATTGATTTTCTGGGTAACCATTGATGTTTAACCGAAAGTCGGAATTATCACCTCCTGCCAATTCAATTGATTCAATTGACATATCTTCATCATAAGGATTATATACACGAAAGTTTTTTGTTGTAGAACCAATAGAGGTAAAGATGGTGTCAAACATTATAGTATCGGAAGAAAAGCTCAATCCTTCTTCGCCTCCTCTGTATACAAAGTCACGCTCACATGCCCAAAAAGACATAATGACAAGTGAAAATAATATGCCCCTACAAATCCATCTCATGCTCTAATTATACTAATTGCTAACTATCTGGGTCAAAAGAATCACTTGTGTGCAAGTGTTGTTATTAACCTGCAAAATAAGAAAAACAAAAGCAATAAACAATGAAAAAATTCACATTTATGAAAATATTTTCACATAAATTAACTAAATGATTCTTCTAGCTTTAGATAGGTAAACGTTTATTTAGGTGTTTTATTTTATTCTTATTAATAGCTACCATACTTTTTTATTACTTTGGTCTCAAAATCTACTTTCTATGCAAACTTTAAATCAGCGACCTTATACATTTGATAGAGTTGTTCGTATGCTTTTAACTGCTTTTATTTTTGGTGCGATATTATATGTTGTTAATCTACTAAAGCATGTGTTAGGCCCATTTATTATAGCTGTATTTATTGCCTATTTGCTTGATCCTCTTGTTAGTTTTGTGCAACATAAAATGAAGGTGAAGCATAGAGGATTATCCGTTATGCTTACAGTAATATTTGTAAGTTTATGTTTATCACTGATTCTCTTCTTTTTAGTACCTACTTTTATTCAAGAGATGAATAGGATGGTGCAATTAATAAGAGTTTATCTGCAGTCGGTTGATGTGCAAAATGTTTTGCCATTTGAAATGGAGAAAAGTCTTAAGGAATTAATTCGTGAGACAGATCTCGTTACATATTTAAATATTGATAATATTTATGAAGCACTAAAAAAACTGTTACCAGGTTTTTGGAATTTGTTTTCTGGTTCAATGCAGGTAGTCGCGAGTTTAGTTGGTATGTTGGTTGTTCTACTGTACACGATATTTATCCTAATGGACTTTCAAAAATTGGGGCAATTATCATTAGGATTAATACCATCTCAATATCGTGAAGTGGCTTCTGAAGTATTAGATGATCTTGGGAATTCAATGGATCTTTACTTTCGTTCACAAGGGCTAATTGCCCTTATTGTTGGAGTTTTATTAGCCATCGGTTTTAAAATTATTGGTCTTCCTATGGCCATTATAATTGGATTGTTTATTGGTGCATTAAATATTGTTCCTTATTTGCAACTTGTTGGAATTCTTCCTGCCTTACTGCTTGCCTTGCTAAAAGCAATGGAATCTCAAGACAGTTTCTGGCATATTGCTTTATTAGTTTTATTGGTTTTGGCTATTGTTCAAATTATTCAAGAGGTTATTCTTGTTCCAAGAATTATGGGTAAGGCCTATGGTATGAATCCTGCTATTGTTTTGTTGGCACTTTCGATTTGGGGAAGTTTAATGGGATTGATAGGAATGTTACTTGCCTTACCGCTCACCTCCGTTATTGCTTCATATTATAAGCGGTTTGTTCTACACGAAGCTGAAAACAATGCAATAGATCCGGAGCTAAATAACCAAGAATAGTCGAACTATGTTATAATAGTATGAAAGAGTATAGGTGTTTGTAATGAAAGGAAAAGAAAGAAATAATGCTTAAAAAATAACAAAAAATAGGATTTTAAAAAGTTAATGGTAAATTTGTGCAAGACTTTTTAATGACAAGATTATGGCAATAAATATTGAAGGTGTCGTTAGTAAATTTAAAATTGAAGGCACATTTAAAGAAGCAAAAATATTTGGCGACGGTTTAATAAATACCACGTATAAGGTAAAAACTGAAGAAGATGATAAACCTAATTATCTATTACAGATTATCAATCATCATATTTTTAAGAATGTTCCTGAGTTAACAAAAAACATACAGCGTGTTACAGATCATCTTCGCTCTAAACTTGAAAAGATAGAGGGGAGTGACTTAAAACGTGAGGTATTAACTCCTATTGATACTTTGGATGGTACTCGTTATGTGAAGGATGAGGATGGAAACTACTGGCGTATTTTCTTATTTATCGAAGATGCCAGATCATACAATCAGTTATCAAATGCTAATCAGGCCTATGTTGGAGGTAAAGCATTTGGTCAATTTCAGAGCCGTTTATCAGATTTGCCAGGAGAGCCTTTATATCCTGTATTGCCTGATTTTCATAATACGGAAATGCGTATTCTTAACTTTGTTGAACGCGTAAAACAAAATCCTGTTGGCCGTTTGGAAGAAGTGCAGGAAGAAGTAGATTTTCTAATGGAACGTTCTGAGGAATACAAGAAGATTGTTCAGATGGGACGTGAAGGTATCTTACCAGAGCGAATTGTTCATCAGGATACTAAATTCAATAATGTGTTATTGAATGAGAAAGATGATATTCTGTGTGTGATTGATTTGGATACTGTTATGCCAGGATTTGTATGCTATGATATTGGTGATGCAATTCGCAATGGAGCTAATACAGGATTAGAGGATGATAGAAATCTTGATAAGGTAAGTATGAACATTGATTTGTTCGAGGGCTTTATTAAAGGTTTCATAGAGGAGACTAAAGAGGTGTTAACTCCAGCCGAAATTGATACACTAGCATTTGGAGCTAAACTGTTAACATACGAGCAAGCGGTTCGATTCTTAGATGATTATATAGATGGTGATAATTACTATAAAGTAAATGCACCAGATCACAACTTGGTACGTACTCGTGCGCAGATTAAATTGCTGAAGAGTATGGAAGAGCAGTATGAGCAGATGGAAGCTATCGTAAAAAGATATGCGAACTAATTAGTTGAATTATATTTATTACAGAATAAGCCGGATAAGATTAGATTCTTATTCGGCTTTTTTATAAAAAATAAGGACTGCTACTGGTGTAACAATCCTTATTGAGATATTGTAAGTTGGTGCTTATAAATTAATATTTACACCTACTAAGTAAAGACTACTTGTTTGATCCGCAAAACCAAACTGACTTTCTTTAGAATTAAATAAGTTGCGAGCATTTACAAATACACTACTGTTTTTGTAAACCTTGTAAGATACTTTAGCATTAACAGTGGCATTAGCTTTTATTTCAGCAGTACCTGAACCAGTATAATCCGGATTCATTTGACTCATTAGATAATGATATTGCGAATACGCATAATCGTGCTCGTAAGTCTGTTTTGAATAGAAATTAACACCGGCGAAAACATTTAGCTTTTCAATAGGATGATAATTTGCAGTTATACCACCAAAGAAGCTAGGTGTCTGTTTGTGTGTTTGATCTACAGTTTCGTAAACCGGGTTTTCAAATATTCCTCCTTCAGGATGAGAAGCGTCAGGCATCAATATCATTGGTACCTCTTTTTTCTGGAAATCATTTAGCTGTGTTTTTTGAACCGTCGCAAAAGCTTTAAACTGAAATTTGCTTGATGGTACATAGAATAATGAAGCTGTTGTGCCTAATTGTGTTGCCGTTGCATCAATATTCTGATAGTTGTAAGCGAGATGTAAATACCCCTCTTCTATAGGTTTATGAATAATAGTAGGTTCAAATGTTGGGAAATCTTTTGTTACGGAATAGAATCCTTCTATATCAACTTGAAATTGCTTTGATAACTGACCTCTATAGCCAATTTCTACAACATTACTAGTTGGAAGTTTCATGTTGTCGTTACCCAAATATTGTATAAATGAAGCACCAGGTGTTTGACTGCCTTCATTGTAGTTGGTGTAAAAATCAACCATTACAGGTCCTCTGTTTGCTTTCGAGAAAGACGCTCTGAAAAGGTTCTTTTCATTGGGCTTGTAGGTTCCAATAAGTTGGTAAGTAAAGTAATTTTCTTCAGGCTTATTATAGTGGTCCATACGAAGTGCTGCGATCAACCTTAGTTTATCAGAAGCTGCATAATCGCCCCTTAAATAATAGGCGAAATTCGATAAGACAGACTCGCCATTAAGGTAACCAGAACCTTCTCTTCCTTCAGGGATATATTTCGAATCATCATATACAATATGCTGATAACTTACTCCCGGACGTAGTGTTAGGTTCCCCACAGTATAGTCGTATTCAACAATAGCATCAATGTTTTGATGATCATATTTAGAGGTGGTTCCACTCCCAACATAAATATCCTGTGTGCCAAAGTTACCTGATAGTTGAATGCTTAAGCCATGGATATTACTAATTGTATTAAAATAAAATGATTCTGTTTCTCTTGTGGTTAAAGGAGTTTTTGATCCTTCCATAAATACTGTTTGGGCTGTCGAGTTTTGAAGTCCCGCAGATACACTAAAATCAATTTTCTTCGATGCCTGATAGTTTAGCCAAGCATTTACACCATATCGGTCCTTTGCTAATTCGGTATTTGAAAAAGTAGGATCGTTAGGATTAGTTGTACCGGTAGTGATATAATCAATTAATTCTGTGTATGGTGTATAGGTTCCAGTTGACCAGTTATAATAATCCTCTGTAAAACGCTCGCGCTGTTCAAAATTAGCACTAATGCGTGTTTTTAATTTGTTGTTGGCAGCAGAATTACTAACCGCAAAATCACCAATTTTAGTTCCTGCATTACCCATTTGGAAATTACCATCAACGCTAACTATTTTATCGTCTGATTTTTTAGTAATAATGTTGATCACTCCATTTACTGCATTTGGACCATATAAAGCAGTAGAAGCACCTCGGATAACCTCAATTCGCTCAACGTCTGTAATACCAACAGGTAATGTTTCCCAAAATGTACCACCATTCATATTGTTAAAAACTTTACGTCCATCCACCATAACTAGTGACATAGAGTTTTCTGAAAAGAAAGCAAAATTACCCGATGGGATATTGTCATTACCACGGATATGAAGGTCATAGTTCCCGTTGGACTCTTCTCGAACGATAAAACCAGGCACTAAGCGAAATACTTCTTCAATAGTTGTTGCACCTGAGTTAATAATCTCTTCTTTTGTTACAATCGATGATGATAATGGAGCATCAAAACTGCTTTCGGCCTTTTTAGAAACAGCAACAATTTCTATGTTCATTAAGTCGTCAAGCGACATGTTGAAATAATCGATGGTGTCATTTTCCATCGTTTGTGCTTTAGTTGTAAGCACGCTAAACATCATTGCTATAAGCATAGCAAACCCAATTCTATTCTTCATAATTTGTATAGATTATTTGATATTTTAACCACTCTCTATCGCAGTGCAATAAAGAATGATGATCCCGATATGTTAGATTCTGTTATTGAAAGTGTGGTTGAAACAACCGGTTTGTAGTCTTAATATATAAAAAAAATCACCCCCTGCATAATCATGCTCACACCCAACTGCTGCATTGTTTTAGTATTATTAAATATCATAAATAATTAAACTCATCCTTTTTGACTTCACATGGGTTTGAAATCCTAATTTTCTATTACGCTATTAT
>Ga0070729_10006406_pt1 | contig 11605 bp, 11 predicted proteins | sample tdDd472_FD_66725 | JGI IMG/M metagenome (GOLD analysis project Ga0070729, IMG submission 66725) | Marine sediment microbial communities from the Atlantic coast under amendment with organic carbon and nitrate - tdDd47.2 | ecosystem: Environmental > Aquatic > Marine > Coastal > Sediment | place...
CTATGGCGGTGAGGATGACCAATCCATCCAACACGCCGTCAAGCGCGATACCATAGCCCGCATTGGCCATGACCGCCGCGGCCAGCACGATCTGCAAGACGGTGTTCACCTTGCTGACCATCAGCGGTTGCATGGTAAGGGAATGCGTGAGCGTTTCAAACAGTAAAGCCCCGCCAACGATAAACACATCGCGAAACACGACCAGGATCACCAGCGAACTGGGGAGTACGTCTTGAACGCCCAAAGTCACATAAACAGATACCAAAAGCGCCTTGTCGGCCAACGGATCGAGGAATTTACCAAGCTCCGTCTCCATGCCAAAGCGCTTGGCGATAAAGCCGTCGACGCCGTCGGAAATGCCTGCGGCGACAAACACCCAAAATGCCCACAACAGGTGGTTTTCCAAGATCAACCACACCACCAGCGGCGTGGCCGCCACGCGCAACAGTGTGATGATATTTGGCAGATTCATGGCCACGTCGCCCTACGCAATCTAATGAAGTGTGGAAGGTTGCGCGACTTTCTGCGCCAGATACCAGTGCCCACCCTCTTCCCACAACACCAAGTCGGCTTGGTCCAGAGACAAGGCCAGTTGTTCGGCATCGCCGATGAAGTGCAAGTTCACACGCACTTCATCGCGGCGCATCAAGACCTGGTCGGCGCGGCGCACGATGGCGACACCGTTTAGGCGGTCACGCACCCTGACCCAATCGGCCAAACCGGACACGGGAACGGAAATCGGCAATACCTGAGCGCTGCCCGCCTGGATCAGATTGTCCTGTTTCCAGTTGTCTTCAATCTGGGTGGAAAGCTGCACCACAGCACGGTTCAGCATATCGGAGATGTCGTCGCCGGGTTCCGACGTAAAACTTTTGACCACGGTGTGTTCCTGCAACGCACTGCCGAAGCGCGTCAAATACACTTCCAACTCGGGCAGACCGTTGTATGAATCCATACGCAAGATGCCGTGTGCCACCACCACATCGCCAGCTTCGTAGCGCCGCGCGATTTCCTCCAGGCGTTGCATGTCGCCTTCGATCGCTTGCTCCGCGCCAATGCTACGCACGTCATTGAGATCACCCGTCGGCAGGATTGTCGGTACCAAGCCTTGGGTGGTTTCAGATTTCACGAACTGTTCCCAGGCCGTGCGCCATGGATTGGGATCATCCCACAGCAACAGCGCGCCGGCGGCTTGATAGACAGGCAGTATCACAATCGGCTTGGAGGCACTTTCGGCGAACGGCAGACCGTATTCGTCCAGCAGGGCACGCACACCTTCGGCGCGAAACCGGTAGTTCAGTTTGGCGATGTAGCGCACGGATGAGGCTTTCTCCTCCGCCACCGCGAAATCCTGGATCAGGCCGGTGATTTGCGCCGCAGTAATGTTGGGCAAGCGCTTATGATAGGCCTGCAGCGTCAAACGCTTCAACAGGGCGTCAAACGCCTTCTTTTCACCTTCAGCCAGGGCTTGGGCGCGGGCTACGGCGGCCGAATCTGCCGTCACGTCAACGGTGATGCCGGAAACTTCGAACAGCCGCGGCGCAGCGGCGTGTGCCGACACGGATACCAGGGCCAAAACAGCCCCCAAAATCAGTCCGTAAGCGTTTCCAAATCTCATCCACAGCATCCCCGCATCGTTCCTCCATTTTGCGCCATTGCAAAGCGCCCCCAAATGGGTATGTTTCAACCTTCCTGGCACTGGTTTTACCACGTTGAGCCACCAATACCAGTGCCGCGTACACACCCGCAAGGAGGAAGCCTATGTCCGGGGCAAGCTACAAAGACGCCGGGGTCGATATTGACGCAGGCAATGCACTGGTCGAAGCCATCAAAGACGACGCCAAATCGACGGCGCGAGATGGGGTCGTTTCCGGCCTAGGCGGGTTCGGCGCAATGTTCGACCTCAAGGCCGCGGGCTACACCGACCCGATTCTGGTCGCAGGCACCGACGGCGTGGGCACCAAGCTGAAAGTCGCCATCGCTACCGGGCAGCATTCCACGGTCGGCATTGACCTGGTTGCCATGTGTGTGAACGATCTGGTCGTTCAAGGCGCAGAGCCCCTGTTTTTCCTCGATTACTACGCCACCGGCAAGCTGGACGTCCAAGCGGGCAAGGACATCGTTGCGGGCATCGCCGAAGGGTGTCGCCAGTCCGGCAGCGCCTTGATCGGTGGCGAAACGGCGGAAATGCCTGGCATGTACGCGGGCGGCGAATACGATCTGGCGGGCTTCTCCGTCGGTGCGGTGGAACGCGACGCTATTTTGACCGGCGACAAGGTTCAAGACGGCGACGTCATTTTGGGTCTGGCGTCCAGCGGCCTGCACTCCAACGGCTTTTCCCTGGTGCGCAAAGTGGTCTCCGACGCCGTGATCGGCGGCCCAGCCGAAACCAAAATGGAAGCCGCCGTTCGCGATCACATCGTCGACAAAGCTCGCTTGGCCTACAGCGGCGAAGCGCCGTTCGCCCCCGGCAAGACGCTCGGCGAAGCGCTGTTGGTGCCGACCCGCATTTACGTCAAATCCTGCTTGGCCGCGATCAAGGCCGGCGGCGTCCACGCGCTGAGCCACATCACCGGCGGTGGCGTGCTGGAAAACATCCCCCGTGTGCTGCCCGACACCCTAGCTGCCGAAGTCGATGCCACGTCCTGGGATACCCCCGACGTCTTCCGTTGGCTGCAGAAAGAAGGCAACATCGCGGCGACCGAAATGGCACGTACCTTTAACTGCGGCGTCGGCATGGCCGTCATCGTGGACGCGGCTAAGGCTGCAAACCTCAAAACGGTATTTGAAGACCACGGTGAGACGGTGTTCGAGATCGGCCGCATCGTGGCGCGCCCGGAAGGCAACGACGGTGTAATCTTGCAAAACGCAGACAAGGCCTGGGGCTAAGGAGCGCACGGACCATGATGAAGCTCGCCGTTCTCGTTTCCGGTCGCGGGTCCAACCTGCAAGCTTTGATCGACGCCTGTCAGAACGACGACTTCCCCGCCGAAATCGCTTTGGTGCTGTCCAACAAGGCCGACGCTTATGGCCTGGAACGCGCCAAACAGGCGGGCATTCCCACCGCTGTGCTGAGCCATCAGGACTTCGAGGACCGCGAAACCTTCGACACCGCGATGAGTGAGAAAATCGAGGAAGCGGGTGCCGAGCTGGTTTGCCTCGCGGGCTTCATGCGCTTGCTGTCCGACGGCTTCGTGCGCCAATGGCGCGACCGCCTGATCAATATCCACCCGTCCCTCCTGCCCGCATATAAGGGGCTGCATGTGCATGAGCGCATGATCGAGGAAGGGGCACGCTTTGGCGGCTGCACGGTGCACTTCGTACGCCCCGCCATGGACGAAGGTCCGATCATCATTCAGGCCGCTGTGCCGATCCATCCCGACGATACGCCCGACGAATTGGCCGCGCGCATCCTGGAACAGGAACACGTGATTTACCCGGCGGCCGTCAAAGCCATCGCCGAGGGACGCGTGCGCGTGCACGCCGAAACCGTGGGTATCGAAGATCACAAAATGCCCGAAGGGGTGATGATTAATCCCAGCGTTTAATCGTGCGTTTTGAGGGAGTCTTCCGGCGCTTCCGCCCGCTCTTCCATCCCGTAATCCCGCACCACGCCCGCCACACGCAGGCGGTAGTCCTTGAACACATTTGCGCGTCCACGTCCCTGGGCGGCGCGGTGCGCTTCGAGGTTGCGCCACTGGGCGATAGCCTCTTCGTCGCGCCAGAACGACAACGAAAGGATTTTGCCGTCTTCGGTGAGGCTCTGAAAACGTTCGATAGAGATAAACCCGTCGATGTCTTCGAGCAGCGGGCGCAACTCGGCGGCGATATCCAGATAGGCTTGCGTGTGGTCCGGGTCGGGCCAGACTTCGAAAATAACGGCGATCATGGGGGACTCCAAGTTACCAGGAAATCGTCGCGACAGCGTCTTTGAGCTGTTGCTTGGTCAGTTTCCCGACCGCGCCGGGCGCTTGGCCCTTTTCAATGGTGACGACGCTCAACGGATCGGTCAGCACGACTGTACCCTTGTCCGTGGTGATGGACAATTCGCCATCGTCCAACAGCGCCATGACCAAACGATCTGCGGTTTGATGGCCCCAAAAATCCGTGCCGCGCACGCCGATGGTCGCCTGTGGCGTGATGATCGTCAGTTCCCCTTCGGGCACCTTGTTGATTTGACCACTGATTAGACGAAATACACCGCTGGTCAAACGCAGCACGCCATGGCCGAACTGTTTCGGCTCATAGACCATTTCGTCAATGATCAGTTCCGACCGGTCGCCCAGAAACAAATTGCTGCCGTCGGCGAACATCACGTTCAAGCGGCTGGCATCCCCGGTCACCAAAGTGTCTTGATACAGAATGCCGCCACCGGTTTTCAAATCCCGCACCGAACCATCATTGCGCGCCTGGGTCGTGCCCTGGGCATGGTTCACGGCGCCGATACCGTCCTGGATATTCAACGCCCATACGGGGGCGCAAACCACGAGAACGAATATGAAACCAGCCCCCACGGGCCAACGTAATGCATTCACGGACAATGCCTTTCTCCACATCTGTCAAAAACCGTTTTTAGACACATGGCGACGGTGGGCACGCGGAACAACCGCTGGATCTGGGGGGGGATTGGCACACAAAAAAAAGGCCGCCCGACGTGGGCGGCCTTTTCAAATGCTTTTGCGTGTCTTGCTTAGCCGGTGATTTCCACACCGGAGAAGAAGAACGACGTTTCGACGGCGGCCGTTTCCGGCGCGTCGGAACCGTGAACGGAGTTGTTCTGCACGTCGATGGCGAAGTCCTTGCGGATCGTGCCATCGTCGGCGTTGGCCGGGTTGGTGGCGCCCATGACTTCGCGGTATTTCGCGATGGCGTTTTCACCTTCCAGGATTTGAACAACAACCGGGCCGGAAATCATGAAGTCCACAAGTTCGCCAAAAAAGGAACGTTCATTGTGAACCGCGTAGAAAGCTTCAGCCTGGTCACGGGTGAGGCGGATACGTTTTTGCGCGATAATGCGCAGACCCGCTTCTTCAATGTAGGAATTGATCTTGCCGGTAAGGTTACGCTCGGTCGCGTCCGGTTTGATAATCGACAGTGTGCGTTCGACAGCCATGCTCAAGAGCCTTTTGCTGTTTAAGGGAAATTCTTAAAACCAGCCCCGTTTGGGCCGGGTCGCGGGGTTATAGCCGGATCGTTCGCCCCTGACAAGGGGGGGATTTGTGCGCTTGCGAGGCATTCTAATTCAATTTCTTTTCCCCCTCTCATCTCACTTTATTTCCAAGCGCGCTCAGGGCGTGCTAAAAGCCCCGCCATGCTGCATATCAATGACCTCACATACCGCATCGGCGGACGCCTTCTTCTCGAATCCGCAACCGTCGCCGTCCCCAAAGGCCACAAGGTCGGCCTTGTGGGTCGCAACGGCACGGGCAAATCGACGCTGTTCAAGTTGATTACCGGTGAGTTGACGCCGGATGGCGGCTCCATCAACCTGCGCCCCGGTGCAAAGTTCGGCATGGTCGCCCAGGAAGCGCCGAGCGGCCCCGAAAGCCTGATCGACACGGTCTTGGCCGCCGACAAGGAACGCACCGCCCTGTTGGTGGAGGCGGAAACCGTCACCGACCCGCACCGCATCGCCGAGGTCCATACCCGTCTCGCCGACATCGACGCCCACGCCGCACCGGCGCGCGCGGCGCGGATTCTGTCCGGGCTTGGCTTCAATGAAGATGCTCAACAGCGCCCGTGCAGCGATTATTCCGGCGGTTGGCGCATGCGCGTCGCCTTGGCCGCGGTGCTGTTCGCCGCGCCCGACTTACTGCTGTTGGACGAACCGACCAACCACCTAGATCTGGAAGCGACGCTGTGGCTGGAGGCCTATCTGGCGAACTGGCGCGGCACCGTGATCATCATTTCCCACGACCGCGGGCTGTTGAACACGGCGGTGGACGAAATCGTGCACCTGGAAGAACAAAAGCTGGTGCGCTACACCGGCAACTACGATTTTTTCGAAAAAACCCGGCGCGAACGCTTGACCCAGCAGGCCAAGAACCGCTCCAAGCAGCTCGCCGAACAACGCCGCATCCAAGATTTCGTGGATCGCTTCCGCGCCAAGGCGACCAAGGCCCGCCAAGCGCAAAGCCGCCTCAAGATGCTGGAGAAAATGGAACCCATCGCCACCGTCATTGAGGACAAAACCACCACCTTTACCTTCCCCGACCCCACCCCACTGTCGCCGCCCTTGGTCGCTTTGAACGAGGTGGCTGTCGGTTACGAAGCAGCCAAGCCGATCCTAAAAGGTCTGGATTTGCGCATCGACATGGACGACCGCATCGCACTGTTGGGTGCGAACGGCAACGGCAAATCGACGATGATGAAACTGCTGGCCGGACGCCTCAAGGCGCTGGACGGCAAGGTCGTCAAGTCGACTAAGTTGGAAGTCGGCTACTTCGCCCAGCATCAGGCGGAAGAACTGCCCGTGACCGAAACGCCTTATGAATACATGCAAGGCTTGCTGGAAGACATGATCGAGTCCAAGGTCCGCGCGCACCTGGGGCGTTTCGGCTTCGACCAGCACAAGGCCGACACACCGATCCAGAACCTGTCGGGCGGTGAAAAGGCGCGTCTGTTGTTCGCCAACATGAGCCGTACCGCGCCCCACATCATGCTGCTGGACGAACCCACCAACCACTTGGACGTGGACGCCCGCGAAGCCTTGGTCGAAGCGCTCAACACCTACGATGGGGCGGTCGTGTTGGTCAGTCACGATCCGCACCTTGTGGAAATGGTCTGCGATCGTTTATGGCTGGTCGATAGCGGCAACTGCAAACCGTTCGATGGCGACTTGTCGGACTACAAACGCTTTTTGCTGGAATCGCGTCGCCCCCAGAAAAATGGCGCGGTGAATTCAGCCGCCGAAGACGCGGATGCCCGCACGGACAAAAAGGCCGAACGCAAGGCCCGCGCCGAGGCCCGCGCCGCCACCAGCCACCTGCGAAAAGCGTCACAAAAGGCCGAACATGACGTCTCTCGTTTGAACAAGCAAAAAGCGGCGATCGAACAAAAACTGGCCGATCCAGAGATCTATAGCGGCCCCAGCGAACAACTGACACGCCTGCAAATCGAACTGGGCGGCATTGAAAAAAAGCTCGAACAAGCCGAGATGGCATGGCTGGAAGCCGAAGCTGCTTTGGAAGATGCACAGTCGTAGCTTATTCCGCCCCCCGATAAGCCCTTATAAATTTTACATTTATTGTTTACACGCAAGATGTTACGATAAATTTTAGAAATATATTTGCACCCAAGCGTTGGGGGAATGTAACGTTTTCTTCATGAGTGGTGCACATGATTGAGAAATGCGATTCGGTCTCGATTCGCAGATGGGGCGTCAGATTTAAGAATGTGACGCAAGCAAGGGTTGGGGGCTAATGCAAAAGTCTCCATGTAACGACTCAGTGGCCCGACATGGCAGGGCGCTAGGTCCATACGTTATCGACGTGTTCGATTATGGAGGTAGCCATGGCGGAAGCATATCTTGACTTGCTCAAGGCCTTTAATTTTACGGAGATGCAAGCTTGGATCGCGGTGATGAGCGCGGTTCTGTTCACCAGTTGTTTGCTGGGTGGAATATTAAGTGCACTATCGTTTATCAATTCCAACCAGCTGCATCCGCGTCCCCTGTCTGAACGGATTTCCTTTCGTCTGTTCATCATGGCGGAAGTGCTGCTTTGGGTGTTCGTGTTTTTCTACCACGTCTTCATGATCGAAAATATCATCCTGGCGCATGTGGTATATTGGATTTCCGCCACGCTGATGATGCCGCTTCTGGCCGTAATCGGCAGTCAGATCATGCTGGTGTCGTTTTCCGGCAGGATCAAAGCCAAGGATAGAGAATTCAACCACCGCCAAAAGGCCATGCGCGAGAAGCGTCGAAAGGAAGTCGACGGAGGCGATGATGCAAACGTGAACCCGGCAGAAGCCGCACTCAAAAACCGCAAAACCAAAGATACGCCCAAGGAAACTCCACTTCAAGCCGCCGCGCGCAAAGCACACCAAGCCAAAAAGGGACACCGGCCTGCTTAAAGGGTTGATGATCGGAATTTAAAAAAGCGGCGTACGAAACACCGCTTTTTTTGTGACTGTCATTTGGCCTCTTTCTTTTCCCAGCCCCCGCTTTCCGTCTGTTGCCAGTAGGTCAGCTCATACCCGGCACCCTTATAGGCTTTCCAGCGCTGCCGCGCCGCCTGCACGCTTTCGTCGTTGGTGCCGTCGAACAGCTCAAAGCACCGCTCGAACCCATCCATGTCCGGACACATGGCCCCATCAGTCAGGAACAGGAACTCCGCCCCGTTGGCGTTATCCTGGCCCTCGGTCAACCACACCGGCTGGTCTTCGGAATGGCCGTCCTTTTGCGATCCATGCGGCAACCACGATGCAGGATCGTAAGTCCACAGAACATCGTTCAGGTGTTCAACGCGTTGGGAAGAAGACGCCAACACCACCGCACGCTTGCCCGCCTCCAAGGTCTTTTCCAAGAGCTTGGGCAGCGCCGCATCCAGCGGCGAACGCGTGAGGTGGTAGAAGGCGACCTGAACCACTTAGACGGCCTTTTCAACCTTGTGCTTGACCCACTGATCCAACAGGCGCACGCCAAAACCCGTGCCGCCCTTGGGTGCCGTGGGCGAGCCTTCTTTCGACCACGTCACACCCGCAATATCGATGTGGGCCCATTTGGTGTCACCGACAAAGCGCTTGAGGAACTGCGCCGCGGTGATCGAACCGCCATAGCGTTCACCAATATTTTGCATATCGGCGGCGGAAGAATTGATCATCTTGTCGTATTCCGGTCCCATCGGCATCGACCACACACGCTCGCCCGTTTCGCGGCCCGCATTGATCAGATCCCAAGACAGATCGTCATCATTGGAAAACAGCCCCGCGTATTGCGTACCAAGCGCCACCATGATCGCACCCGTCAGGGTCGCCAGATCAATCACCGTGGACGGGCCGAAGCGGTCGATGGTGTAGTGCAGCGCATCGGCCAACACCAAGCGACCTTCGGCATCGGTGTTGAGCACTTCAATGGTTTGACCGGACATCGAGGTCACGATGTCACCCGGGCGCTGCGCCGTGCCGGATGGCATGTTTTCGACCAAGCCAACCACGCCGACAGCGTTGACCTTGGCCTTGCGTCCCGCCAGGGCCTTCATCAGGCCGATGACGACACCGGCGCCGCCCATGTCCCACTTCATGTCTTCCATTCCCGCCGACGGCTTGATGGAAATGCCGCCACTGTCGAACGTCACACCCTTGCCGACGAACGCCACCGGGGCGTCGGCCTTGGACGGTTTGGAGCCTTTGCGCTTGGGCTTGCCGGTGTATTGCATCACCACCAACTTGGGCTCGTTCACGCTGCCTTGCGCGACACCCAGCAGCGCCCCCATGCCCAAACGTTTCATTTGCGCCTGAGACAACACCTCCACCTTGATGCCGAGCTTCGACAAAGTCTTGGCCTGCGCGGCTAAGGTTTCGGGGTACATGACATTGGCGGGCTCGGAAACCAGATCGCGGGTGAAGAACACGCCGTCGGCGACCTTGTCGTAGGGTTCAAACAGCGCCTTGGCTTTCGACGAAAGCTTGGTGTGCAGCTTAATCTCTTTCAACTTGGCGTCGGAATGCCCCTTCTTCTTGGTTTTGTATTTGTCAAAAGTATAAGACCCCAGCTTCGCACCCAAGGCGATCTCGGCCGCCATTTCGTGGGGCTTCAAATCACAGCCTTCGAATTCATCCACCAAGACCTGAACCGTGACGGCATGCGCTTTGAGCTTCGCGACGATGCGCCCGCCCAAGTCTTGCAATTTATGTTTGTCGAGGTCTTTGGGCTTGCCCAATCCGGCACATACCACACGTTGAATGCGACCACCCGGGGTCAAGACGGTGAGGAAATGGCTCTTGGAACCTTTGAACGAGCTTGCCTTGATCGCGCGCACCACGGCGCCGTCGGTCTCTTTGTCCAAGGCTTCAGCACTGGGACACAGCATACGGCCTTCGAACACGCCGACGACAATGACGCCGGCTTTTGGAACGCTGGGATTGGCAAACGTGATTTTCATAAAAAGCTCCGCACTTCAAATTGTGTAAATTCGGGGATGTTTCCCCAGAGATGTTCCCAAGGATATAGGAAGCATCGGAAATGGTTGCGACCACTCTAACAAGCCGCACGTCAAAGAAAAGGGGTTTCAGTGCTCGCCAAATGCTTCCGCCTCTTTCAGGTTTCGCACGTCCGATCCCAACCACAAAACGGCCCCCGGCAGCCCCGCGATGATCAATGTCAGCCCATACAGAATCGATACCGCCAAGGCCCCATCGCTTGCGACGCCGATAAGGGCAAACAACGCCATCATGGCCCCCTCACGCACACCCCAACCGGCAACCGAAATCGGTACAGTCTGCAACAGCAGCACCGGCGGGAACAGCATCATGCATTCCGTAGCACTGACATCGATCTCCAATCCACGAAACAAGGAAAAAACGATAAACGCCAAGTTTACGTGTCCCAAGACAGAAAGGGCCAGCAACCACAGGCCTTGCGCAGGCTGTAAGAACGTGCGCCGCGCATCGCCCGCCAACGCCGCAAAAAAACGAAACAACCGAAACTGAATCAAGGATTTGGGTAATTTATCCATCACCATCAAGACAGCCGTGCCGCTCACGCCCAAGGCCAATGCCGTCATGGCGGCGGGCACGAACCAATCCGCACCGGATAATTGGGGCGCGGCGATCGGGGCCATCACGGCCACCAGAACGACCAAGGCCAACAACGTCACAACCCGGTCCAGCAACACACCATGGACGGCCGGTGCCAACTTTCCCCCGGCTTTGTATACCAGGTAACCGCGCACGGCATCGCCGCCGACGGACGACGGTAAAGCTTGGTTGAAAAATGCCCCGATGAAGGAAAACCGCAGAACCCGAACAAAGCCGAGAGGAGCGTTGATGGCGCGCATCACCGCAAGCCAGCGCAGTGTTCCGATCAAGCTCTGCACCACCCCGCCCAACAACGCCAAGGCCAGCCAGCTCCCTTTGATGTCAAGCAACCGCGCCAGCGCATCTTCCAGCCCCACGGACGACAGCAACCATGCAACCAATGCGATGGACACGATCAGTTTTAGAATAACACCCAAACGGTTGCGTGAGATCATATTCGGCAGGTCTTCAATTATCCGTTCATGCGAACCGGCAAGCGCTTCGCGCCCCATGTGCCCGGCGGACCATCGAAGACACCGCCGCAGGGCTCACCACATCGTGTGCAGCTACCGGTATCGGTCAGGTTCCAATCAGACAACACATACCAGTCGCGCCCGATCAATCGCTGACCGCAGCCGTGACAATACGTGCTTTCCGCGGCCAAGTCATGCACGTTGCCGATGTAGGCATAACGCACACCTTCGTTGAGGGCGATTTGGCGCGCCTGAAGCAGTGTTTCGTGCGGTGTGTGGTGAATTTCGCGCATTTTCCAATCGGGATGGAACGCCGTGAAGTGCATCGGCACGTCGGGGCCCAGTTCCTGGACCACCCACCGGCTCATCTCCTCGATTTCTTGCGGCGAATC
>Ga0070729_10006407_pt1 | contig 11603 bp, 7 predicted proteins | sample tdDd472_FD_66725 | JGI IMG/M metagenome (GOLD analysis project Ga0070729, IMG submission 66725) | Marine sediment microbial communities from the Atlantic coast under amendment with organic carbon and nitrate - tdDd47.2 | ecosystem: Environmental > Aquatic > Marine > Coastal > Sediment | place...
TTCTACCTGGGGCCGCGGCTCAACGCCCTGGCCCCGGTCTCGGCGGAGCTGGGATTGGCGGCCCTGAAGGACCCGGGGTATCTTCGGAACCTGAGCGAGAACCTCTGGGGCGCGGTGTTCCAGGTCTCGACCCTGCTGGTGGCCATCTGGCTGTCGGTGTTCAAACCTCGGCTCGGGTCCCGCTCCAAGCAGGCCCGCGATCCGGCGGACGACAGCACGAAGGAATCACCACCGTGACCGATGAAGCCAAACTGCCCCGCCTCACGGACACGCCGTTGCCCCCTTATCGTCACCGGCCCGGACTGACTCCCCACCCGACTCGGGATCCCGCCGGCCATTCCTACGGCACCTCCGAATGCGAGCTGCCGGACCTGAACTGCAACCCCTGGGAGCAGTGCGAGACCTTCCTGTACGCCATCGACCTGTTCAACGCCAGCTACTGGTGGGAATGCCATGAGGAACTGGAAGGACTGTGGAACGCCGCCGGCCACAAGTCGCCGGTGGGCCGGGCCCTGCAGGCGATGATCCAGTGCGCGGCGGCCCATCTGAAGGTGGCGACGGGCGGTAACACAGGGGCCGAACATCTGCTGGCCAACGCTGAGCGCCACGTCCGCGAGGCGGCAGGTTCGAACCTCGGCATCGACCTGCAGCGCATGCTGCTGGAGACCACCACCTACGTGGCCCATCCCTCCCTGGGGCCGGCGAGCATGTTTCCTGCCGATCGCGAGCCCCCGCGGACTTGACACCCTGTGCTATACTGGCTCTGTCGTCGGCCCGGTCCGAATCGTTCACGAACCCCTGCTTGCAGAGGCTGGTGAACACTCCGGACCAAGGGGGCGCTGACACCTTGAACGGCAACCGGACTCCCTGGCGAACCTCGCCACGGCAGGGCATCGTCCTCGTTGCCGTTCTTTGTTTGGGTGTGGTGATCGGCCGCGCCTCGTTCTGGGACACGAACCTGTCCCGTCTCTCCAGTCGAATCAAGCACGGCCTGGGCCTGACCGAAGCCTCGCCTCCTGGTCACTGGAACCTGGCCCAAACCACCGCCCACGCCGGACACCTCTCTGCCCAGCAGAAACGGGAACTGGATCGATTGCGCAGCCTGGGTTACGCCAGTGGCACCGTACCGGCGGCCGATCGGTTCGGGGTGACGGCCTGCGATCCGCAGCTGGTGGCCAAAGGGCTGCGCTACTACACGTCGGGACATACGCCGGCGGCTTACCTGATGAACCAGAGCGGGCAGGTACTGCATCGCTGGCAGATGAGCTATCAGGATTGCATCGAAGCCAGCGGTGATCGGGGCTCGCGATTCGCTCCCGACAAAGCCGATGTGACCAGCTGCTGGCGCCGAGCCCGGCTGCTGGACCACGGCGACCTGCTGGCCATCTACGAGGGCCACGGCCTGATCAAGCTGGATCGCGATTCCAGGCTGCTGTGGAGCTACCCCGGCGGTTGCCATCACGATCTGGATGTGGCGGCCGACGGCAGCATCTACGTGCTGACCCGCGAGGCCCATCTCGTGCCTCGGCTGCATCCGGACCAGCCCGTACTGCTGGACTTCGTGACCAAACTGGATGCCGACGGGCGCGAGCTCGACCGACTTGACCTGCTCAAGGCCTTCGAAGATTCGCCTTACGCCGGCTGTCTGGCCGGGGCCAAACCCTCGGGAGACATCTTCCACACCAACACCCTCGAGTTGCTGGACGGCAGCCAGGCCCACCGGTCACCGGTGTTCGCGGCAGGCAACCTGCTGATCTCCGTGCGGGAACTGAACACCATCGCCATCGTGGATCCACGCTCCCGGCAGGTGGTCTGGGCCCTGAGCGGCCTGTGGGTCGCCCAGCACCAACCCACGTTGCTGGCCAACGGGAACCTGCTGGTTTTCGACAACCAGGGTCACGGCGGCCGGTCCAAGGTCATCGAATTCGACCCCTTCACCCAACAGATCGTCTGGGAGTACTGCGACGGCGCCGGCAGCAGCCTCTATTCCAAGACCTGCGGCTCGTGCCAGCGCCTCGAGGGGGGCAACACCCTGATCACTGAATCGGACAACGGCCGGGCCATCGAGGTCGACCGTGACGGCCGCATCGTCTGGGAGTTCGTCAATACGCGCAGAACGGGCCCGGATAACGAGCTGATAGCTGCTATAATGGAGATGGTCTGCCTGCCTGCCGATACCGATTTCGCCTGGTTGGCTCCCCAGTAACCCCGGACCGAAACGATTCGACCATGCCTCTGGCCGACTTCATGCGCCGAGTTCGCCCTGCGTTGCCCCGATCAGCACTGGTTGCCCTCCTGAGTCTGAGCCTGGGCTCGACCGCCTGGGGCGTCACGCCACTGCCGCGATTCGACAACGACTACCTGGATTCCGAGGCCCACGTCTTTCGGGACGACGAGCTGGCACTCATCGAGATCACCATGAGCCAGGAAGATCTCGACTCCTTCCACGCCGATCCCTGGCAGGACGAATACAAGCTTTGCACGGTGCATTTCGTCAACTCGCTGGTCGACGTGGTCATCGACAGCGTGGGCATCCGCGTGCGGGGCAACACCTCGCGGGCCGCCATCAAGAAGTCCTGGAAGCTGAGCTTCGACGAGTTCGTGCCGGGCCGGCAGTTCCACGGCATCGAGCGTCTGAATCTCAACGGCGAGCACAACGATATCACCGCCCTGCGCTCGCGTCTGGCCTGGGACCTGATGAACGAGCTGGAGATCCCGTCTTCGCGGGCCAACCACGTGCGGCTGAAGATCAACGACGGCTCTCTCGTCGAGGGTGTCTACGCCAACATCGAGCAGATCGACGAGGAGTTCGTCGAGGCCTGGTTCGGCAACAAGCACGGCAATCTCTACAAGTGCCTGTACAAGGGATCCCGGGCGGACCTGGGTTACGTCTGGCCCGGCGACGGCAACGCCTACCGCTGGCTGGGCGACGGACAGACCTACGAGGAGAAGAACAACCTCGATGCTGACTACGAGGACCTGGCCGCGTTCATCGATTTTATCAACAACGCCGGCGATGCCGACTTCACCACCGGCATCAGCCAGCGCCTGAACGTGGACGACTTCCTGCGGGCCATGGCCGTGGACGTGGTCATCGGCAACTGGGACAACTACTGGTACGGCGCCAACAACTTCTACTTCTACCACAACCAGGACACCGGGCGTTTCGAGTACATCCCCTACGACCTGGACAACACCTTCGGCGTCGACTTCTTCGGCATCGACTGGGCCTACCGCCAGTACGCCGGCTGGGGCAACGGGGGCTACGGCAGCAACGACGGCCAGTTGCCGGTGCTCATTCGCCGCCTGCTGAGCGTACCGGTTTTCGAGGAACAGCTGCGCCGCTACGTGCGCCTGGTGGCGTCCGAGCACTGTACTTCCGAGCAGATGGATGGCCGCGTCGACGAGCTACGGGCCCAGATCGAACCCTGGATCTACAACGGTTCATTCCTGAACGGAAACATGGACTGGGGCTACACCCTGGAGATGTTCCAGCAGTCCTTCGATCAGCCTGAGTACTACGAGGACAACTGGGGCGGCTGGGACCACGGGCTGAAACCCTACGTCGCCCAGCGCGCTGCGTCGCTGCTGGCGACGGTGAACGAACCGGCGCCGTTGCCGCCGCTGGTGATCAACGAGTTCCTGGCCGACAACGAAGCGGTGAACCGGGACGAGACCGGCGCCTACGAGGACTGGCTGGAGATCTACAACGCAGGCAGCGAGCCCATCGAGTTGGGAGGCATGTTCCTGACCGATGACCTGGCCTGGCCCACCAAGTGGATGTTGCCCGATACCGTCATCGCCGGTGGTGGCTTCATGCTCGTGTGGTGCGACGACGACCTGGGCGACGGTCCCCTGCACGCCGGCTTCAAGCTGAGCCGGGGCGGCGAGGAAATCGGTCTGAGCGGACCTGTGGCCGCGGGCAATCCCCTCCTCGACTATCACGTCTACTACGGCCAGTCCACCGACCGGAGCGAAGGAAGGCTCCCCGATGGTGGTTTGCCCTGGGTACCCCTGCCGGTGCCCAGCCCCGGCGCGACCAACGACACGGTGTCGCCGGTGCCGGCGGCAGCCGAATCGACGGTGGTGCTGGGCCCGAGCCGGCCCAACCCGTTCAATGCCGGCACGACCCTGCGTTTTACGCTGCCTCATGAAACCGCGATCGTGCTGGAGATTTACGACCTGAACGGCCGCCTGGTCACGACGCTGGTCGACGAGACGCTGGCCGCCGGCGAACACACCGTCAAATGGAACGGCCGCGACAAGCGCGGCCGGCCACTAGCCTCAGGTGTATATCTCTCTCGTCTACGCGCCGGTGCCGAGAGGCACAGCGGTCGGTTGGTTCTCGTCAAATAACCGCCAGCTCGCTGCGCCGGCTACGCAGGGCGACGAACCCCATCAGCAGGACCCCCAACGCCCCGGGCAGGAACACCCAACCGGGCGCCACCTTGAAGCGGTGACCCAGGAATCCCGGCAAGGTGCTGGTGCGGAATTCCACACTGATCCCCTCGAGGGGCAACAGATCGGCCGGCACCGTGTGCAGCTCGGCGCGCAGACTGGTCGCCGCCGGCACGGTGACTCCCGCGGGCAGGACGATCTCCGTGTCCTCGGTGACGCCCTCCCAGGAGAATGAGCCGTCGGTCGAATTCACGGTGACCCGGTAGCTGCGGGCACCGTCGACCGGTTGCCAGGACAGCTGGGGCCGACTGCCGAGCACGACCTCACCCTCTGCCGGATGGTGGAAACCGGGTGCGCCGCCTTCGCCCCGGGTCGGCAGCGAGCGCTCCAGAGCGCCGTGCGGCAGCAGCAGTACAAACGCCAGGGTGGCCGCCATCAGAGAGGCCGCGGCGAGGCCGGTCCCCTTGTCGAGCCGGGTCCAGCGTTTGGAGCGCGACGGGCGGGCATTCGGCAGAGAAGCGGCGGCGACCGTCAACCTGCCGGCCTGCAAACCGGCTTCCGCTTCTCGCTCCAGAGCCTGCGCCAGACGACAGCGGTCACACATTTTCAGATGATCGCCGAGCAGGCCACGAGTCTCGCTGTCGATATCCGGCAGTCCGTAGCGCCAGATCTGATCCCCGACTTCGGGCTCCACACATTCATAGCTGTTCATATTCACGTCATTCATCGTTCACCTCACTGGTGGGGGCGAGGTCCCATCATCGTTGCGGTGATCGTCCCGCTGAAATGAACAGCTACCCAATCGTTCTTTAAAGATCTGTTGTGCTTCCTGTAAACAAACGTTGCGACGGTAGTAGACCCCTTGCACCGTACTGAGGCCGATCTGCTGCCGGATCTCCTCGATGCTGCGATTCTCCAAGTAAAAGGCACGCAACAAGTAGCGACACAACTCACCCATGGAGTCGAGGGCTTTCTGCAGCAGGGAAACGGTCTCTTCTTCTACCAGGATATCCAGGGGACTGCGGTTCGTGTCGGCCAGCCAATCCTGCATCGTGTCGACGGGCACCTGGGGACGCCGCTGGTGCCAGTGGAAGAGATTACGGCAGCGGTTGCGGGCCACCGTCACGGTGAACCGGATCAGGTCTCCATCGAATCCCTTGCGCCGTCGCACATAGTCCATCGTGGCCAGCAGCGAGTCCTGGACCACATCGTCATTGTCCAGATTGCCCGGCCCACTGTAGCGCTGGACCTCCCGCGCCACTGCCGGTCGCAGCAGGGCGTACAGCGGCTCTCCCGCTCGCTCGTCGCCACTGCCCAGGGCAGCGGCGGCGGCCCGGACACGCTCATCTATGGAAGAGGAATCGAACTGGTTGGACATCATCTCTCATCGGGATCCCACTCGACGCCGCACGCGGCAGGGGGCAAGTGAGCGGAGTAGGTCGCGCGGCGTGAACACCTGGCCCGGCGAGATCGATGGAGTTGCGCCCATCGGGCCGGATTGAATGAAGTTACACGCAGTTGGGATGAATGTCCACCGTGTGCTATGGTTCCCCACGATCTCCCAGACCGCGACCCGGCGAAAGGTAACTCGGTGACAGGAAACAGGTTCTTGTTTGCTTGCTATCTGATCCTCGGCCATCTGAGCCTACTTCTCGGCGCCGGCTGTGGGCAGCGGGAGGCGGCCATCGAATCGGAATCATTCGATCTTACGGGGGTCCCCATCTCGCCGGATCTGCGGCCTCAGGTGGTCGCTGCGCGGGCGACGCTGACTCAGCCGATGCTTGAGAATGCGTTCACGCAGGAACTGGCCGCCTATCTGGATCTGGAGGAACGGATCAACCGCTCGGCGACGCGGGATTCGGCGGGCCATGATCTGTTTCGACTCTGGCGGGCCGCTCCGACGCGTTTTCTGATGATCGAGCTGGGAGCCGTCTACGGATACCGTACTTTGGGCCGCAAGGCCGACCGCGACAGCATGTTTGCCTTGCCTGTGCTGGCGGACACGACAACGGCCGTGGGCGCGTTTCTGCAAGGGCGCCGATTCTACGGATTCACCGACCGCGGCGAGCATTGGGAGCGGGCCGCATTACAGAGGGCGGAGCTGGACTCGCTGGAACAGATCTGGCTGAGCCTGCGGCTTATCCAGATCGGAAAAGGGCTGCGTTCACCTGAAGAAGCCGTCGCGAGCCTGGTGGATCTGATTCCCGTCGCCCGCCGTACCGGTGGTTGTCGACTGGAACTGTATGTGTGGGTCAATCTGGCCCGAACACTGAGGAAACTGGATCGCCTGGACGATGCCCTGCACGCTGCGGTGCTAGCGGCTGATCTGGCCCAGCGCTCGGGCTGCACCATGCGGTTGATGAGTGCAGATCTGGCAGTGGCTTCAGTCCTCTACGAGCGGCAGGAGCCACAACCGTCGCTGGATCTGCTCGAGACCGTCGTCGCGGTGACCGACAGTTTGGGCTTGAGTTACCTGTACAGTGTCGCCCAGGGGAACATCGGATCCAGATTACTGGCGTTGGGCCGGCACCAGGATCGAATCCGACTCGTCAAGCAGCACCTGGATCGCTGCCTTGTTGACGACGTGATCAATGCACCTCGCCTCATGGTGAACATCGCCGACAGCTACCGCGCCCTGGGACAGGTCGATTCCAGCGCGACCTACCTGAAACGGGCCCGTCGTCTCGTCGACGCTTCCAGTTACCAGCCCAACAAGGTTCGCCTACCGAAGTACGAAGCCGAGCACTATCTCCACGTCGGCAACTACGCAAAAGTGGATTCCCTGCTGGCCGAAGCCGTCCGCCTGGGCGCCGATTTCACGACGATTCACGCGAAGGCTTCCATGTACCTGGCGCTGATCACCGGTGGACTGGAGCAGGGACAACCCGACCGGGCGTACGCATCGATCCTGCAGCTCGAAGAGTTGCGAGACTCGCTCTACGATCTGCGTCCCAGCGAGAACCTGCGGGCGGATCTGGATCTCGCCACGGCCCGGTTTCTCACCGCTCAGGGTGAGTTCATCCTCGCCGCTGAAGCCCTGGACCGAGCAGAGCATGAGCTGGCAGACGGCCGCACCGAGCACAAGCGCTGGGATCTCTACCGGGGCCGAGGCCACTTGGCCCTCATGCGCAACGATCTGGTGGGGGCACGGGAGGCCTTTGCGAAGTGTCTGGCTCTGGCCGAGAGTGATGCCGTGGTGGACAAGGTCGCCACCAGTCGCGGTGACCTGGGACATGTGCTGCTGCTGGAAGAGAACTACGACGACGCAATCGCGCTGTTCCAGGACCTCAGGGATCAGACCCTGAGCAGTGGACGTTTTCGTTCCCGTCTCTCATCGGTCATCCTGCTGGGGATCGCCCATGCCCGTGCCGACGACCACGACCGGGCCCTGGAGGTGTTCGCGGAAGCCGAGGCTCTGGCGCTCGATCGTTCGCCCGACGACCTGCTGGCTCGCCTGAACATCGAGATGGGCCGGGCGCTCGCGGCGCGGGGCGACTTCGAGGAAGCGGAGCAGCGGCAGCTGGCGGCCCTGGCGCGCCTGCGGCTGCGCGGCAACCAGAGCAGGGTCGATGAGCTCCGGGCCTTCAATGCCGACAGCTATCGGGATGCTACCGAGGCCCTGTTGAGCCTCTACTACCGGCAACCGGACCTGGCGCCGCCAGAGGGGCCGGCGATCACCGGACTCCAGCTGGCCGAGAGTTGCCGCTGGGGATTATCGACGAACTCGACCGACGAGACCGAACCCGTCGCGCGAATGATCGAACAACGCTTTGCAAGAGGGCCCGTACTCGTCTTCTTCGTGGGTGAGCGGCAGTCTTTCCAATGGGTGATCGCCAAGGGCGAAGTCGAACTCCACCCCTTGCCCGGCCGCGCAGAACTGCTGCGGCGTATCGGTCCGGTCCTGAAGGATCTGGGTCGGCCGAATCGATCAATCGACACCGAGGCGCTCCGGGCTCTGAGCACGCTGTTGCTGGGACCCGTCACCGCGGACTGGCCCGCCGAAGCCACCTTGACCATCGTGCCCGATGGACCGTTCTACGCCGTTCCCTGGGGCGCCCTGGAGGTGAATCGACCCTCAGGACCGGTTCCGGTCGTGGAGTATGCCTCTTTCATTGAAGCGCCCTCGCTGTCCATCGCCCTGGCGGCCCCATCGGTACCCAATCGCCGGCCGGAGGCCCTCGACCTGCTGGCCGTCGGCGTCAACAGCGGTTCGAGCGAAGGCTCCGGCGGCCCGGACTTGCCGGAGTTGCGCAAAGCCGAAGAGGAAGCCCGCAGGGTCGCCAGTATGTGGGATCCCGACCGGTCGCAGCTCAAGGTCGGAGAGGCGGCTCAGTGGGGACGCCTCCAATCGGCGGGACTTACCGAGTTCGGCGTTATCCACATTGCCAGCCATGCCGTGGTCCACCAGGGACTTCCGTCTCGTTCGACATTGCGCCTGGCCGGTAACTCCTCCCAGCTTCCGGTGACGATTCCAGCCATCGGGGCCCTGAACGTTCAGGCGGAGCTGGTCTACCTGTCGTGCTGTGAAGCGGCGCGCCCCCTGTCGGGTTCCGGTGGCGGTGTCGCCGATTTCGCCAAAGCCTTTCTCAAGGCTGGAGCCGGTGCGGTGATCGCATCGACCCTGCGCGTCGACGACGAGGCGGCCCAGCGCCTCTCCATCCTGTTCTACGAGCACTGGCTGAATGGCCTCGACAAGGCGAGCGCCCTGCGCCAGGCGCAGCTGGACCTGGCCGCGCAGGATCCTCGCTGGAGCCATCCCTACTACTGGGCGTTCTTCAGGGTGATCGGCAGGGGTTAGCGGACAGCACGACGGCCTGCCGAGAGCGACAGGCCGTCGATTCGTGTCCCGGCGTTGTTTAGTCTCCGCCCGCGGTATCCTTGAGCGGCTTCGGGAAACCAGGTCCCCAGTCCGAGAAGTGATCCGTCTCCCATTCGAAGAACTCGAGATCCTCGAACAGGGTGCCGATCACCTCGGTCTTGTCCGAATACGAAACGAAGTCCAGGTTGCTGCCCTTGTAGACCGGCTGCAGGCACATGTTCTGGTACTTGTCGGCCGTGAAATTCAGCCAGCTGGGGATGCCGACGCGTACGGTCACCGGCAGGTCGAACTCGATGCCGTGGGGCTCGAGGCGGACCATTAAAGTCTTCGGAACGACCGGATTCTGACCCTGCTGAGGGACCTTGATCGTGAAGGTCACCGGTCCGGTGTACTCGTCCGGAATCGCGTAGGGAGGAATATCCAGCGATACCATTCTGCGCGGACTCCAGGAGCTCGGATACCCATAAAGGATACCGCCTGATTCGCGACTCATCGAGCCGGTGATCTCATCCCACAGGCCGGCGGATTCGAGCCGGTCGGCATCGACCTGCAGATCGATCAACGCCTGGGCGACTGACGGATCAGGCCGCTCCCACTTGTCGGCGCTCAGCTCTTCCATACTCACGGGCTCGACACTGCTGCCACCTTCCTGGCAGGCGGTCAATCCCAGGGCCAATAGGCCCGCAAACAGGCTCAGGGCGATAAAACGACGCATAACAGCACACTCCTAGCAAACATTGTCGGGGGTACGAGTGAAGTCGTATGCCATGAACAGCTACCACGGCGGCTTTTCAAGATGATTTCATCAAAAATCCTGGGTAATTATATCACGGCCTACGGAATATAGGATTTATAATCGGGATAATAACTGATCGAGGCAAGGGAAGAGCCGGAAAACCTCGCCAGGGTCTGGGAGGTCTACCGGCTCGTATGCAGCTCCATCAGGATACGACGAGCTCGATCAATCCCCCGGATTCCGGATGGCGATCCGGGTGGCTCCCGCCTTCTTCAAGGCGTCGAGACTTTCCAGGAATCCCTCGTATGGAGTCGCCGTCTCGGTGCGCAGCTCCACCACCAGGTTCGGGTTCTTTCCCAACCGCTCACCGATCCAGGTGGACGCCTGCTCGGGCTTCATCTTCTTGCCATCGATGTGCAACACGCCTGCGTCATCGAGCAACACATCGACCTTCATGTCATCGGCCAGTTGCTCCAGCTTGAGCTCCTGCTCTAGATCAGGCAGCACCATGGCCAGGCGTTGATCCTGGTCGCCGGTGTACATGACCTTCAACAGGCCTGCTGCCTGCAGCTCCTTCTGGACCGTGTGGAGGCGTCCCATGGTCGCGTCGGATTCGGTTTTGAGAGCCACCACGGGAGTGACGTCGCCGCTGGTAGCTTCCTGGAGCACGAACTGCAGCTTCTTGTCCGATACCGCCTCACCATTGACCAGAACCTGATCCTCCTGGATCACGATCAGCAGCTTGCCGCTTTTCGGTGGTTGCGGCGGAACGACTTGCTTGCTCGGCTGGGCCGGCTCGGCCGAGGGCACCGGCGACGGCTGTCCAACTTCCCGCTCGGTGGCAATCGGCACTGCCGGGGTCTCTGCGGTCGGCTCTGGTGCGGGTTCGGGCACCGCGGTGTGCTGCGAGGGCTCTGCCGGCTGGGCAGGTTGGGCCGGCTGGGCCGGCTCCTCGGCGGCGGGCACTTTCTGCGGCGGCGGAGGCGGCGTATCGCCGAAGACCAGGGACAGGGGCAGAATCGAACCCAGCAGCATCGCTGCCACCAGCACACGGGTTTTCCTGGAAACGGCCTTCATGGCGCCCTCCTCCACTTGGTAAGTCACACGGTTCATCAGTTCGCTGCGCTGGTTCATGAGCATCGCCGCCGAGGCGGTGTTCAACGCCGGCGACAGCGCCGTATCGGCCAGATCCACCAGGAAGTTCGAGTACTCCAGCCTGCCCCCGCGGTCGGGCGTCACCGACGCGTCGTCGCAAGCCATCTCGCGGTAGGCGCGCAAGCGCGGAATCAGTACATGGATCAACGGATGGAAGAAGTAGACGGCCTGAGCCAGGATCTCCAGGGCCTGGAAGAACCCGTCCCGGCGCTCCACGTGCGCCAGCTCGTGACGCAGGACGGCCTGCTGGTTCGCCGCAGACCAGTGGTTCCAGGCTTCGGGTACATAGATCCGTCGCGGGCGGATACCGATGGTCAACGGCATCGTCACCGCCTCGCTCTGCCACAACTGCATTCGGCGGCGGCCGGCGGCGACAGGGAGATGGTCGTCGGACAACCGACGTGCTCCCCGCACGGCTAGCAACAGGCGCACCGTCGCCAAGCCGCTGCGGACCAGCAGAATCACCACGATGACAAACCACACGACCAGCAGTGT
>Ga0070729_10006408_pt1 | contig 11602 bp, 9 predicted proteins | sample tdDd472_FD_66725 | JGI IMG/M metagenome (GOLD analysis project Ga0070729, IMG submission 66725) | Marine sediment microbial communities from the Atlantic coast under amendment with organic carbon and nitrate - tdDd47.2 | ecosystem: Environmental > Aquatic > Marine > Coastal > Sediment | place...
CGGGAACGTCGAGCTCCGGGTCCGCGAAGCCGGCTGATGGACGACTCCGCGCGCGACGCGCTCCGGCGCCGATGCCGGCTGATCCACGCGCACGGCGAGCGCGACGTCGCCGGGCTGCTCGCGCGGACGGCGCGGTGGTGCCGCGAGCACGACGTCGCGCACGATCTCTACGGGCGCGGCGAGATGATCGAGCGCTTCGAGGCGGAGGTCGCCGAGCGGCTGGGCTTCGAGGCGGGCCGCTTCATGCCGACCGGCACGCTCGCTCAGCAAGTCGCGTTGCGGGTGTGGGCCGAGCGCGCGGGGCGCGACCACGTGGGCATGCACCCGACGTCCCACCTCGAGCTGCACGAGGAGCGCGGCCTGTCACACCTGCACCGGCTGCGCACCACGCTGGTCGGGCCGGCCGACCGGCCGATGCGGGCCGAGGATCTCGCCGCCGTGCCCGAGCCGCTCGCGGCGGTCCTCGTCGAGCTGCCGATCCGCGAGGCCGGCGGCCAGCTCCCCACCCGCGAGCAGCTCGACGCGCTCGTCGCCGAGGCCGACGCGCGCGGCGTCCCCCTGCACCTCGACGGCGCCCGGCTGTGGGAGTGCGGCCCGTTCTACGACCAGCCGTACGACGTAATCTGCCGGGGCTTCGCGTCCTGCTACGTGTCGTTCTACAAGGGCATCGGCGCGCTGCCCGGCTCGATGCTGCTCGGGCCCGAGGACTTCATCGCCGAGGCGGTGGTCTGGCAGCGCCGCTGCGGCGGCAACCCGTACACGCTCACGCCGCAGGCCGCGTCCGCGGCGATGCAGCTCGACGAGCGGATCGCGCGGATGCCCGCGTACCACGCGCGCGCGGTCCGGTTCGCCGCGACGCTCTCGGCGATCGACGGGATCGACGTCGTGCCGGACCCCCCGCACGTGAACCTCTTCCACGTCGTGCTCGCGCTCGACCCCGGCGCGGCGAAGGACGCGCGCGACCGGGTGGCCGAGGCGACCGGGTTGTGGCTGTTCGGCGCCGCGGAGGCGGCCGACGTGCCCGGCCACTGCCGCCTCGAGTACTACGTGGGCGACGCCGCGATGGAGGTCTCCGACGAGGCGCTCGCGGAGGCGTTCGGCCTGCTGATGCGCTGACGGATCGGCGCCGGCTGGGCACCTGCTAGGGTGCCGGCGATGACGCGAACGATCTCGGACGACGTGAGGCTGGTCGGCGACACCCTCGGTGACGTGCTGCGGGCGCAAGCCGGGGAGGCCCTCTTCGAGGAGGTCGAGGCCATGCGCGTCGCCGCGAAGCGCGCCCGCGAGGACGACGCGGACGACGCGCGCGAGACGCTCGCGAGCCGCGCCGCGGCGATGGAGCCCGAGCGCGCGCTCGACGTGGTCCGCGCGTTCACCCTCTACTTCCAGCTCGTCAACCTCGCCGAGGACGTGCACCGCGCGCGCGAGCTGCGGCGACGCGAGATCGAGCGAGGCCCCGCCGCGGTCGGGGAGTCGCTCGCGGCGGTGCTCGGGCAGCTCGCGGACGCCGGCGTCGACCGCGACGCGGTGCTCGCCGCGCTCGACGAGGTGCAGCTCGGCTACGTGTTCACCGCGCACCCCACCGAGGCGCGGCGGCGCACGACCGAGCGGCTGCTCGCGAGCGTGCGTCACTGCCTCGTGCGCGTGGACCGCGAGCGGATCACGCCGACCGAGCGCGCGGCCGAGGACCGACGCATGCGCGCGGCGATCGAGGCGCTGTGGGAGCACGGCCCCGAGCGCACCACGCGGCCGGACGTGCTCGACGAGGTGAAGGCGGGGCTCTGGTACCTCGAGCACGTGCTGCTCGAGGTCGTACCGAAGGTCCAGCGGCGCCTGCACCGCGCCGTGGAGCAGCGCTTCGGTGAGGTGCGGGCCGACACGCTCCCGATCCCGTGGCGCTTCGGCTCGTGGATGGGCTCGGACCGCGACGGCAACCCGTTCGTGGACCCCGCGGTGACCGAGCGCGCGCTCGGGCTGCAGCGCCGCATCGTGCTGCAACGCTACGAGCGCGATCTGGCCGCGCTCGCCGATCACCTCGCGGCGGTCGAGGCGCGGCTCCCCGAGTCCCCCGTGCTCGACCGCGCGCTCGCGCGCGCCGAGGCCGCGGTGCCGGAGGTGGTCGGCCGGATCACGCGCCGTAACCCGCACGAGCCGCTGCGTCGCCTGCTCTCGTTCGCCCGCGAGCGCGTCGCGCGGACCTTGCGCTTCGACGCGGGCGCGTACCCCGACGCGGGCGGCCTGCTCGAGGACGTCCGCGCGATGCGCGCGACCCTCGCCGCCGCGGGCGCCGAGGCGCTCGCCGACGACGCGCTGCTCGAGCTCGAGTGGCGGATCCGGTGCTTCGGGTTCGCGCTGGTCGCGCTCGACGTCCGCGAGGACGGCGCGGTGCACCGCGCGGTGATCGCCGAGCTGCTCGACGATCCCGGCTACCCCGAGGCCGACGACGTCGCGCGGCGCGCCGCGCTCGCCACCCTCACCCGGCCCGCGCCGCGCGCCGACCGGTCCGCGCAGGCGACCCGCCTGCTCGAGCTGTTCGGGAGCCTCGCGCGCCAGCAGGCGCTGTTCGGGCCCGAGGCGATCGGGACGTACATCATCTCGATGACGCGGACCGCGGCCGACGTGCTCGAGGTCCTGCGGCTCGCCGAGCTATACCGCGTCGACCGCGACCTCGACGTCGTTCCGCTGCTCGAGACCCCCGAGGACCTCGAGAACGCCGGCCCGCTGCTCGACGCGCTGATGAACGACGAGGGCTACCGCGCGCACCTGCGCGCCCGGGGCGACGTGCAGGAGCTGCTCGTCGGGTACTCCGACTCGATGAAGAGCGGCGGGGTCCTGTCGAGCCGGGTGAAGGTGCTCGCCGCGCAGCGCGTGGCCGCGGCGGTGTGCGACGCGCACGGCGTGACGCTCCGGGTCTTCCACGGCCGCGGCGGCTCGGTCAGCCGCGGCGGCGGCCCGACCTACCGCGCCATCGGCGCGCTGCCCCGCGACGCGTTCAGCGGTCGTCTCAAGATCACCGAGCAGGGCGAGATGCGGGCGACCAACTTCGCCGATCCGTTCCTGGCCAAGCGGTACCTCGAGCAGACCGGCGGCGCGGCGCTCGCGGCGCGGATCGAGTCGCGCGCCGGGGCGACGGCCGATCGCGACGACGATCAGGCGCTCCTCGATCGGCTCGCCGAGGTCAGCCAGGCGGCCTACCGCGAGCTCGTCCACGACCCGGACCTGGTGACCTACTTCTCCGAGGCGACGCCGCTGTCGACGATCGCGTCGCTCCACATCGCGAGCCGCCCGTCCAAGCGGCGCGACGGCGCGCCGGGGCTGTCGGACCTGCGCGCGATCCCCTGGGTCTTCGCGTGGAGCCAGTCCAGGCACGTGATGACCGCCTGGTACGGCGTCGGGACCGCGCTGCGCACGTTGGCCGACGACGTGGGCGTGGATCGCCTCCGCGAGCTCGCGAGCCGCTCGGCGTTCTTCGGCGATCTGCTCGAGAACGTCGAGATGGCGGTCGCGAAGTCGGACATGCCGATCGCCGCGCGCTACGCGGAGCTGTGCGAGGACCCGGAGGTCGGGAGCCGGATCTTCGAGCGCATCCGCGCCGAGCACGCGCTGACCGTGCAGTGGCTGCTGAAGGTGATCGAGCGCGACGCGCTGCTCGACGACGACCCGGTGCTGCAGCGCTCGATCCGCCTGCGCAACCCGTACGTCGACCCCCTGAGCTACCTGCAGGTCGTCGCGCTGCGGCGCTCGCGCGAGACCGGCGACGAGCGCTGGGCCAGCGTGGCGCGGGCGGCGGTGCAGGGCATCGCCGCCGGGCTGCGGCACACGGGCTGAGCCCTCAGAGCCGCGCGCGCAGGGCCGCCTCCGCGCGCGGCGACAGATCGAGCGTCGGCAGCGCCGCCTCGACGTCGCCGTAGCCGCGCAGCAGCGCGTTGATCCGGGCCGCGACCGTGGAGTCCACCATCGCGCGGTCCGAGCCGAGGCGCGCGAGGAGCTCCTCCTCGAGCGCGCGGACGCGCCGCAGCGAGTACTTCTGGTGATAGTCCTCGGCCCGGTAGAAGCGGGTCAGCGGCTCGATCGCGGTGCAGAGCACACCGCCCGCCGCGGCCGCCGCCGCCTCTCCGGTGCGGCGCGCGATCTCGGCCTGGCGCTCGTCGTGCGTCCAGATCGCGGCCCGGTACTGCACGCTCCCGCGCGACCGGGTGGGATCGTGCCCGGCCCAGATCCGCGCGAGCAGCGCCTCGTACGAGAGCGCGCGCGGGTCGAAGTCGATCTGCAGCGCTTCGGTGTGATCGCCCATCGCGCGGTACGTCGGATCCGGCGTGGCGCCGCCGGTGTAGCCGACCCGCGTGCGGACGACGGCGTCGAGACCCCCGAACCGGGCGTCCGGACCCCAGAATCAGCCGAGGGCGAAGGTGGCCGTCTCGAGGCGTGGGTCTTTGCGATCCATCGCGTACAAGATGCCGCGGCGGGCCGTTCGTTACACCCCTGGCGTCCGGGCGGGTCTTGGGGTTCACTCCGCCGGTGGGGAGTCAGGCTTCGGTGCCCGATCGGGTGGATGTGCTCGTCGTCGGCGCGGGGACCGCGGGCGCCGCGGCGGCCTGGCGCGCGGCGACGCGCGGGATGAAGGTGCTCTGCGTCGATCGCGGGCCGCTCGATCGGGCGGGCGCGCACTGGCGCAACGGCGTGTCCGGCGAGGCGTTCGACGAGGCGGCCGTGCCGTGGCCGGTCGGCCCCGAGCGCTGCGGCGACGCGGGGCGCTTCCACCTCGTCGCGGGCTGGGGGCCCGATCGGGTCGTGGTCGAGGGGCACGGCGTGCTCGAGGTCGACATGCGGCGGCTCGTGCAGCGGTTGCAGCGTCGCGCCGCCGAGGCCGGCGCGACGCTGGTGGGTGATGTGTCGGTGGACTGGGTCGACGACGATCGGGTCACCACGAGCGCGGGGGTCGTGCGGGCGGGCGCCGTCATCGACGCCTCGGGCCTGACCGGGGCGCGGCTGCTGCGGCCGCCCCGCACTCTCCGCCGTGATCTGTGCGCCGCCGCCCAGGCGGTCTACGACGTCGACGATCGCGCGGACGCGCTCGGGTTCCTCGACGCCCATGAGGTCGCCGAGGGCGAGACCCTCTGCTTCACCGGGGTGGCCGGCGGCTACTCGATCCTCAACGTGCGCGTGCACGGCGACGAGGTCGCGATCCTCACCGGCAGCATCCCCGCCGACGGACACCGCTCGGGACACGGGATGATCGAGGACTTCGTCGCGGCGCAGCCGTGGATCGGCGCGCGGCGCTCGATGGGCCGGCGCGCGATCCCGCTCGGGCGCCCGCACGACGAGCTCGCGCGCGGCCGCGTCGCGGCGATCGGGGACGCGGCGCGGCAGGTGTTCAGCGCGCACGGCTCGGGGATCGGGCCCGGGATGGTCGCCGCGCGGACCCTGGTCGACACGCTGGCCGACGGCGGCACGCCCGACGACTGGGCGGTCCGCTGGATGCGTGAGCGCGGCGGGCTGTTCGCCGCCTACGACCTGTTCCGTCGGTTCTCGCAGACGCTGACCGTCGCGGACCTGACCGACCTGATGGGCGCGGGGCTGATCGACGGCGAGACCGCCGCGGCGGCGATGGCGCAGCGACTCCCGCGGCCGGCGCCGGGCCGCGCGCTGGCGCTCGCGCCCGCGCTCGCCCGCGCCCCGGGCGTGGTCGGTCGCCTGGCGGCCGTGGGCGCGCGCATGGCCGCGCTGCAGGCGCTGTACGCCGCCTACCCGCGCCCCGGCGCGCGGGGGCACTGGGCCGCCGCGGTCGCGCGCGCGGCGGGCGACTGAGGCACGTCACGGCGCGCGCAGGCCGAGGCGAACGGCGAGCCGCCGCAGATCCTGGGGCAGCGCCGACGCGAAGGCCTGGCCTCCCACCTCGATGCGCCACAGGTGCAGCGCGTGCCGCGGGTGCGCGTCGCAGGGCGGATCGCGATGACGCGACTCGCCGAACAGGGGGTGACCGCGCGACGCGAGGTGGACGCGGACCTGGTGGGTTCGCCCCGTGCGCGGGCGCGCCTCGACCAGCGAGGCGTCGTCGTGGGCGTCCAGGGTGCTCCATTCGGTGACCGCGGGCTTGCCGCCCTCGCGGATCACCCAGCGGCGAAGGGCGAGGTCGTAGGCCAGCGGCGCGTCGACGATCGCCGCCTCGACCCGGCCGTGCGCGATCGCCAGGTAACGCTTGGTGGCCCCCGCGAGCCGCGCCTGCCACGGCGCCACCAGGGCCTTCTTCCGGACGAAGATCAGGGCTCCGCTGGTGTCCCGGTCCAGCTGATGCACCGCCCACACGCGCCGCCGGAGCTGGGTCGCGAGGTGGTGCTCGACCCCGCCCGGGTCGTCCCGGGTCCGCCCGGTCGCCTCGAGCCCGGGCGGCTTGTCGACCACCACGACGCCCTCCGCGTCGTGCAGAATGGGAAGCCTCATCCGGTGTCTCTGTAACATCGAGCGCAACGTGTCGGGCGGCTCGCGAGGAATTCTGCTAGTGATTCGGCTCCCATGAGCGACCGAAGGAACGCGGCGGGGCCGTATCCGCCGCTGAGCCCGATCGTCCTGGTCACGGGGAAAGGCGGCGTCGGCAAGACGACCATCGCGGCCGGCCTCGCGGCGGCAGGCGCCAAGCGGGACGGGAAGGCCGTCTTCATCGAGTTCGGTGATGGGGAGTCGGGCAACCGCGTCCTCGCGGGCGCGCGCAAGAGCGGCGTGATGCACGAGGTGGTCGAGCCCAAGAAGGCGCTCGAGCGCTCGGTCGCCCGGCTGCTGGGCTCGAGGATGCTCGCGAAGGCGTTCATCGGGAACTTCGCGGTCCGCCGCATGCTCCGCGCCGCCCCGGCCCTGCGCGAGCTCGCGATGCTCGACGCGGTGGGCCAGATCGCGGACAAGGCCAAGGGGAAGCGCGTCGTGGTCGACATGCCCGCGACCGGGCACGGCCTCGCGTGGCTGCGCCTGCCGATGCAGATGCGCGACCTGTTCGGCTCTGGCGGGCTCTACGAGCTCAGCGAGCGCCTGGTGCACCGCCTCGTGGCGCCGCGCGCCTGCTCGGTGGTGGTGGTGACGCTGCCGGAGCGCATGGTGCTGCAGGAGACGCTCGAGCTGTGCGGCGCCCTCGAGCGCGAGGTCGGCATGCCGCCGGCCCGCCTCGTGGTGAACCGCTTCCCCCAGCCGCTGCCGGCCGGCGCGATCGAGCAGGCGATGGCGCTCGGCACCGACGCCGCGGATCAGCTCGTCGAGGTCCTGCGGGCGCGCGAGCTCGCCCGGGCCGAGGCGCTGAGCACGCTGCGCGAGGGCGCGTCGCTCGGCGTCGACGTCCAGCCGCTGCTGCTGCCGCAGGCCGCGTTCGATCCCAACGCGGTGCAGGTCGCCGAGTGGCTGATGCAGCAGGAGGCGGCGTGAGCCGCACGCCCAAGACGGTGGTCTGCGCCGGCGGCGGCGGCGTCGGCAAGACCACGACGAGCGCCGCGCTCGGCCTCGCGCTCGCCCGCCTCGGCCACAAGACGCTCGTCGTCACCGTGGATCCCGCGCGCCGCCTCGCGTCGGCGATGGGCGTCGAGGTCGGCGAGCGGGTCAACGAGGCCAACGTCGACCCGACCTGCGAGGGCAAGCTCTTCGCGCTGATGCCCGAGCCGCGGCAGTCGACGCGCACGTTCATCGACATCCTCTTCGAAGAGGAGCCCGAGGCGAAGGAGCGGATGCTCCGCAACCGCGTGTACCTCCTGCTCGCCGACGCGGCGGCGGGGATGCACGAGGTGGTGTCGCTCATGCTCGTGGCCCGCGCGGTCGAGGAGCAGGAGTTCGACTACCTGGTCGTCGACACCGCGCCGTCGCGCCAGGGGCTGGACTTCGTGGGGTACCCCGGCCGGCTCGCGACGCTGTACGAGGGGCGCGCGGTGACCTGGCTCGGGCAGCTGTCGCGCGGCGACGCCGGCGACGACGACGGCGAGGTGCGCGACCGCGGCGGCGGCCTGCTCGCGGCGGGTCGCAAGCGGATCGAGTCGCTGTTCGGCCGGCTGGTGAACCCGCAGACGCTGCGCGATCTCGCCGGGCTGTTCGCCGAGCTCGCGATCGTCAAGGAGCGCTTCGCGCGGCTCGCCCGCGTGTCCGAGCACCTGCTCGTCGGCGAGGACACGCGCTACGTGCTCGTCGCCGCGCCGAGCGGCTCGGCGAGCGCCGACGTGCGGTTCCTGAGCCGGCGCCTCAAGCGCCTCGGCCAGCGCCCGACCGCGCTCGTGCTCAACCGGGCCGACGCGGAGCCGCCCGGGTGGCTGGGCGAGCTGGACGCGCAGGGTGCGCCGCCGGAGCTGCAAGCCGCCTTGCAGGCGGTGCAGGCCGAGTTCGCCACGCGCGTGCGCGCCGGTGACCACCTCGCGCTGACGCTCAAGGGAGACCTCCCGGGCGTCCCGTCGGTGCGGCTGCCCACGCTCGAGGCGCGCGACCCGAGCCGGATCGTGCGGCAGCTCGCGGGCCTGCTCGGCGGGCACCTCGCGCTGCTGGCCGGCGCGTGAGCGCGCCCGCGGTCGACGGCTTCGAGATCACCGAGCACGCTGCGCTCGGATCGACCAGGACCGTCTACCGCCGGGGCGAGGGCCCACCGATCGTGGTGATGCACGAGATCCCCGGCATCACGCCCGAGGTCGCGGGGTTCGCCCGCCGCCTCGCCGACGAGGGCTACACCGTCGCGATGCCGTGGATGTTCGGCACGCCCAACCGCCCGCTGAGCGGGCCCTACGCGGTCGGCCAGATGGCGCGCGCCTGCGTGTCGCGCGAGTTCACGCTCTTCGGTCGCAACCAGTCCAGCCCCATCACCGACTGGCTGCGGACCCTCTGCCGCGCGCTGCACGAGGAGACGGGCCTGCCGGTCGGCGCGATCGGGATGTGCCTCACCGGCAACTTCGCGCTCGCGCTCATGGTCGACGAGCACCTCATGGCGCCGGTGCTCAGCCAGCCGTCCATGCCGACCGGGGTCACCGCGTCGCGCCGCCGCGACCTGCACGTGTCGTCCGAGGACCTCGTCGCGATCAAGCGGCGCGCGCGCGAGGGCGTCGGCGTGCTCGGCATGCGGTTCACCCACGACCCGCTGTGCCCCGGCGCCCGGTTCGCCCGGCTGCGCGAGGAGCTCGGCGACGCGTTCGAGGGCATCGAGATCGACTCGGGGCCGGGCAACCCCCACGGCATCCCGCGCTTCGCGCACAGCGTGGTGACCAACGATCTGGTCGACGAGGAGGGCCACCCGACCAAGGCGGCCCTCGACCGCTGCCTCGCGTTCTTCCGCGAGCGGCTGCGCGGCGACGCGCGCTGATCAGAGGTAGGCGGCGAGCCGCTCGCGCATCACCGCGATCGCCTCGGGGTTGTCGTCGATGAGCACGAAGCCGCGATCGTGCTTCGCCGCCGCCTCGCCGGTCGTGCCCGAGCCGGCGAAGAAGTCGAGCACGACGTCGCCGGGCTCGGAGTGGACCTTCACGATCCGCTCGAGCACGCCGAGCGGCTTCTGGGTCGGGTAGCCCGTCTTCTCCTTGCCGTTGGTCGGCACGATGGTGTGCCACCAGACGTCGGTCGGCGTCTTGCCGCGCGCGGCCTTCGCCTTGGTCACGAGGCCGGGCGCCATGTACGGGATGCGGTCCATCGCGTCGTAGTCGAAGACCCAGCGCTTCGGGTCGCGGACGTACCAGAGGATGGTGTCGTGCTTGGCCGGCCACTTGCGCTTGCTGCGCCCGCCGAAGTCGTACGCCCAGACGATCTCGTTGACGAAGCGGTCGCGCCCGAGCAGGCCGTCGAGCGCGACCTTCACGTAGTGCACCTCGCGCCAGTCGAGGTGCACGAACAGCGAGCCGTCGTCGGCCAGGCAGCGCAGGCCCGCCTCGATGCGGGTCATCAGCCACGGCAGGTAGTCGTCGAACGAGTCGCCGTAGGTCGCCGACCCGACGCGCTCGACCGCGTAGCGCGCGCCGCCGAACCCCGCGCGCTCGCCCTCGGCGTCGCGGCGGACCTTCATGCGATCGCGGCGCTGGGTCTTGCCCGTGTTGAAGGGCGGGTCCACGTAGATCAGCCGCGCGCAGCCGGCGTCGAGCTCGGCGAGCCGCTCGAGGCAGTCGCCCTGGAGGATCTCGCGGCGCACTAGCGCCTGCCCCCCGGCAGCGTCGAGTCCGCGGCGGTGGTCGCCGCCTCCTGCGGTGGGCCGGTGCGGGTCAGCACGATGTCGAAGATCGCGCCGCCCCCGTCGGCGTCGTCCACGTCGATGCTCCCGCCGTGGTCGGACACGATGCGGTGCACGATGGCGAGCCCGAGCCCGGTGCCGCCCGACTTGGTCGTGTAGTACGGCTCGAAGATCCGCGCCTGGTCCTCGAGCGGGATCCCGGCGCCGTTGTCGATCACCGCGACGTGCACGCCGTCGCCCTCGGGCGAGAGCACCACGTCGACGCGCCCGCCGCGCTCGCCGTGGCGCGCCTTCGCGGACTCCATGCCGTTCTTCACGAGGTTCACGAGCACCTGCGTGAGCTGCTCGCGATCCGCGCGGACGTGGTTGAGCTTGCCGGTGACCTCCATGCCCACGCCGACCGCGCCGCCCGAGTGCAGGCCGACCACGTGCTGCACGACGTCCTCGACGTCGACCGACGTCGCGTTGGGGCGCGGCATCCGCGCGAACCGGCTGAACTCGGTGACGATGCGCTTGAGCCGCTCGACCTCCTCGAGGATCGTCACCGTGGACTCCTCGAAGATCTCGTCGAAGTCGGGGTGCTTGCGCTGGTGCACCTTCCGCATCGTCTCGATCGACGTCTGGATCGGCATCAGCGGGTTCTTGATCTCGTGCGCGATGCGCCGCGCGATGTCCCGCCACGCCGCGATGCGCTCCGCGCGTATCAAGCGAGCTTGCGCCTGCTGGAGCTGCTCGGTCATCCGGTTGAACGCCCCGAGCGCCTTGCCGACCTCGCCGCCGGAGTTGACCGTGATCATCGTGTCCATGTCGCCCGACGCGACGCGCGCGGTGGCGGCCTCGAGCTCCCCGAGCGGTCCCGTGATGCTCCACGCCAGCAGCAGGCCGAGCAGGAGCGCGCCCGCGAGCGCGCTCACCCCGATGATGATCGTCTGCCGCTGCAGGCGCGAGAGCCGCTGCTCGAGGTCGCGCCGGTCGATGGTGGCCATCAAAAAGCGCGCGGGCTGCCCCTCGAGATCCTCGAACACGTGGATGCGCTCCGCGTTCGGGATCTCGGTCTCGGTCAGGTGCAGCGCGACCGGCGGGACGTCCGCGGCGAGCGCCTCGACGAAGCGGTCGTCGAGCACCTGCCCGCCGACCGCGATCACGCGCGCGTCGCCGCGCTCGGCCACACAGCCGGTGAGCAGCGTCGGCACCTCGCGCGTCTCGCCGTCCTCGCGCACGCGCAGCACGTCGACGAACCAGCGCTCGCCCGCGCTCTCGACCGCCTCCGCGAGCTGCCGCTCGGACGCGCCGGCGTGCCCGCGGAAGTGCCCGGCCGCGAACACGCGCCCGTACCGGGCGCCGCGGCGTCCGTCGAGCAGGGTGAGCCCCGCGAGCCCCATCGAGCCCATCAGCCCCGGCAGCCGCTCGACGAGGTCCTCCTGCTCGATCGGCCCG
>Ga0070729_10006409_pt1 | contig 11601 bp, 6 predicted proteins | sample tdDd472_FD_66725 | JGI IMG/M metagenome (GOLD analysis project Ga0070729, IMG submission 66725) | Marine sediment microbial communities from the Atlantic coast under amendment with organic carbon and nitrate - tdDd47.2 | ecosystem: Environmental > Aquatic > Marine > Coastal > Sediment | place...
GTACAAGGGGGATGGACAGATGTAGATGTGGTAATCGCAATGCCCCAAGTCATGGCTAAAGTAGGACGAATTGGTAGAGTGTTAGGCCCACGTGGTTTGATGCCCAATCCAAAAACAGGTACAGTAACACAAGACGTTGCTGCAGCTGTTGCCGATGTGAAAAAAGGTAAAATATCCTTCCGCGTAGATAAATTCGGAATCATTCATGCTTCAGTAGGACGAGTTTCTTTTTCTGCTGATCAATTGGCAGATAATGCCAATGAATTGCTTGGCACCTTAGTGAGGATGAAACCATCATCGGCTAAAGGGACTTACATGAAATCGCTCACTGTAGCGAGTACCATGAGCCCAGGTGTGAAAGTAGACACGAAATCAATTAAGTAAGTTTTCAAAATTGCTTGAAGAATGACAAAAGCAGAAAAAACCGCTACTATTGAAGCATTGAAAGAGAAGTTTTCAAGTACTGAATTCTTTTACTTGACTGATTCATCAACGCTTACGGTAGAAGAGGTAAATAAATTTAGAGGCCTTTGCTACGAAAAAGGCATCGAAATGCGAGTAATCAAGAATACGCTTGCTCGCAAAGCATTAGAATCACTTCCTGAAGACAAAGGATATGAAGGATTGTACGAATCCTTGAAAGGCCCAACGGCTATCCTTTTCACCGAAGTGGCTAACTCTCCAGCCAAAGTGCTGAAAGAGTTCCGTAAAACGGCAGAAAAACCAGTTCTCAAAGCCGCCTATATTGATACTGCGGTATATGTAGGAGATGATCAAATTGATCCATTGACCAAACTCAAGTCCAAAGAAGACTTGTTGGGCGAGGTGATCACTTTGCTACAATCTCCAGCGAAGAATCTTATCAGTGCATTGCAATCAGGTGGAGCTACTATCTCTGGCTTGTTGAAAGCATTGGAAGAGCGCGGCGAAGGCGAGGCAGCAGAATAATTTGCTGCTGATTTGAGACTTTTATCATCAATTTTGGCTTCCAAGTAACGCACGATATTTTTTATAAATTATCGTCAAAAAAATTTAAAAATGGCAGATCTTAAAGCATTTGCAGAACAACTTGTTAATCTAACTGTAAAAGAAGTTAGCGAATTAGCTGACATTCTTAAAGAAGAGTACGGCATCGAACCTGCCGCTGCTGCAGTAGCTGTTGCAGCTCCTGGTGCTGGCGGTGCTGGTGGTGGAGAAGCTGCTGCTGAACAAACAGAATTCGACGTAATATTGGAATCTGCTGGTGCAGCGAAACTTAAAGTGGTAAAAGAAGTAAAAACACTTCTAGGACTAGGCCTGAAAGAAGCTAAAGAGCTTGTTGATGGCGCTCCTGCTGCTGTCAAGCAAGGGATTGCTAAAGACGAGGCTGAGTCAATCAAAACCGCTTTAGAAGCAGTTGGTGCTTCAGTAGAAGTCAAGTAATTAGCGTATAACCAAGAGTTGAACCCGTTTCAGGGTTCAACTTTTGGATTATCAGGCTTAGCCAAAGTGTAAAAACGGCTAAGCCTATCGTCGTATAACTACATTGGTTTTTGCCGTTTTTTTTAGTTACTTTACGTGCAATGAGTTTTTGGCCCAGTAATTGTATTCGAACGGCCAAATGATTTTAGATACATTTTGAACTTTTTTTGGTTTCGCATAGTATAATACTTAATGGCAATCTATGAAAAGCATGATTGCCTTCATATAAACAAGGATTGCAAATGACAGCAAACGGTAAAGTCCTTACTGCCGAAGAAAAGAGGGTAAGCTTCGGTAAAATTAAACTTTCCGCTCAGTATCCTGACTTGCTCGAAATTCAATTAAAGTCCTTTCAGGAATTCTTCCAGTTGGAAACAACTCCTGAAAACAGAATGAACGAAGGACTTTATAAGGTGTTTCAGGAAAACTTTCCTATAGTTGATGCCAGAAATATCTTCGTGCTCGAATTCCTGGATTACTTTATTGATCCACCGCGCTACTCAATTCCAGAGTGTATGCAGCGTGGCCTCACATATAGTGTGCCGCTCAAAGCTAAATTGCGCCTGTCTTGTAATGACGAGGAACACGTAGATTTCCAAACCATCGTGCAGGATGTTTTCTTGGGGAATATTCCATATATGACCCCTAAGGGAACTTTCGTTATTAACGGTGCTGAACGTGTTATTGTCTCTCAATTACATAGATCTCCTGGTGTATTCTTTGGTCAGAACTTTCACCCTAACGGAACTAAGATTTATTCCGCTAGGGTTATCCCTTTTAAAGGGGCTTGGATGGAGTTTGCTACGGATATCAATACGGTGATGTATGCTTATATCGACCGTAAGAAGAAATTCCCCGTAACAACATTGCTTCGAGCGATTGGTTTCGATACAGATAAATCCATCCTGGATATATTTGATCTAGCTGATGAAATTCCTGCTGATAGAGATGCACTGGAAGCTGCCGTTGGACGAAAATTGGCAGCAAGGGTTCTTCGCAGCTGGACGGAAGATTTTGTGGATGAAGACACAGGAGAGGTAGTAACCATCGAGCGTAACGAAATTATCCTTGAGCGGGATATTGTTCTAGATGAAGATAACATTGAACTGATTCTCAATGCAGATGCTGATAACATCATCCTGCAGAAAGAGGATATTGGTCTCGATTACTCTATTATCTATAATACACTACAGAAAGATCCTTCGAGTTCGGAAATGGAGGCTGTACAGTATATCTATCGCCAATTGCGAGGTACTGATCCCCCAGATGAAGAAACAGCTCGTGGTATCATTGATAAATTGTTCTTTTCCGATAAGCGATATAACCTCGGAGAGGTAGGTCGATATAAGATTAACCGGAAACTAGAACTAGAGATTAATAGAGAAACCCTAGTACTGACAAAAGAAGATATCATCTCTATCGTGACTTACTTGGTGCAGTTGATGAACCAAGAGGCCGAGATTGATGATATTGATCATTTGAGTAATCGTCGTGTACGTACAGTAGGCGAGCAATTATACGCTCAGTTTGGTGTAGGTTTGGCACGTATGGCGCGTACGATCCGAGAAAGAATGAATGTACGGGACAATGAGGTGTTTACGCCAATCGACTTGATTAATGCAAGAACACTTTCTTCCGTTATCAATTCTTTCTTCGGTACAAGTCAGCTTTCTCAGTTCTTAGATCAAACCAACCCATTGTCGGAGATTACGCACAAACGTCGTATTTCTGCACTAGGGCCTGGAGGTCTTTCAAGAGAGCGTGCCGGATTTGAGGTGCGTGACGTTCACTATTCGCATTATGGTCGATTGTGTACGATTGAAACACCGGAGGGACCCAATATTGGATTGATTTCTACGCTTTGTATTCACGCGAAAGTGAATAAGATGGGATTCTTGGAGACACCTTATAGAGAGGTGATCGACGGGAATGTGGATGTCGTGAACGAAGCTCAATATCTTTCTGCTGAGGGAGAGGATTTCAAGCGAATTGCACAGGCGAACGCACCATTGAATGAAAAAGGTGCTTTCATGTCTGACAGAATTAAGTGTCGAGAACATGGAGATTTCCCGGTATTAACACCAGAAGAAATCGAATTCATGGATGTAGCACCTAACCAAATTGTTGGGGTTTCTGCTTCTATGATTCCTTTCTTGGAGAATGATGATGCCAACCGTGCCTTGATGGGATCTAACATGCAGCGTCAAGCAGTACCATTGATCAAACCTAGTTCTCCTGTCGTGGGAACGGGCTTGGAAGGTAAAGTGGCGCGTGACTCTCGGATGTTGATCAATGCGGAAGGTGATGGTATCGTTGAATATGTCGATGCCAACGAAATCGTTATTCGCTATGACCGAACAGATGAGGAGCAATTAGTTTCCTTTGAAGATAACAAGAAGACCTATACCCTAACCAAGTTCCGCAGAACCAACCAAGGTACTTGTATCAACCTTAAGCCTATCGTGCGAAGAGGAGATCGAGTATACAAAGGCATGATCCTTTGTGATGGTTATGCGACGGAGAAAGGGGAATTGGCCTTAGGACAAAACTTGAAGGTGGCTTTCATGCCCTGGAAAGGATATAACTTTGAGGATGCCATCGTATTATCTGAACGTGTAGTACGGGAGGATGTCTTTACTTCTTTGCACATTGAGCATTTCGAATTAGATGTTCGAGATACCAAATTGGGTGAAGAGGAATTGACCAACGATATTCCTAACGTCAGTGAAGAAGCGACTAAAGATCTCGATGAGAATGGTATCATTCGCGTCGGTGCTTGGGTAAAAGAAGGAGATATTCTGATTGGTAAGATTACGCCTAAAGGTGAATCGGATCCAACACCAGAGGAGAAACTACTTCGCGCTATCTTCGGTGATAAGGCAGGTGATGTAAAAGATGCTTCCATGAAAGCACCTCCTTCTTTGAAAGGGGTTGTGATCAACAAGCAACTTTTTGCTCGTGCCAAGAAGGATAAAGTCCAAAAAGCACAAGAAAAGGAATTGCTCAGCAAGTTAGAGGATCAGCACAAGATTGCATTGAATGAGTTGCAAACTATTCTCATTGATAAGCTTTTGTTGTTGGTGAAGAGCAAAGAGTCTCAAGGAGTAAAGAGTATTTACAATGAGAACTTGATTCCAACTGGTGTTAAATTCAGCCAAGAATTACTCCGTGATATTGATTACACGACTGTAGATTATAGTAACTGGACTGACGATGAAGGCGCTAACGGCTTAATCGCTAGACTCCTACACAACTATAGTATCAAGGCCAACGAAGAAATTGGTCGCTACAAGCGGGAGAAATTCAATATTAGTATTGGTGATGAGTTACCTGCTGGTGTACTAAAATTAGCGAAGGTTTACTTAGCTAAAAAACGTAAACTAAAAGTAGGTGATAAATTGGCTGGTCGTCACGGTAACAAAGGGATTGTATCCCGTATTGTTAGAATGGAAGATATGCCATTCCTAGCAGACGGTACACCCGTTGATATTGTATTGAACCCACTAGGGGTACCTTCTCGGATGAACCTCGGTCAGATTTTCGAAACCGTACTAGGATGGGCTGGTGAGAAATTGGGAATGAAGTACGGAACGCCAATTTTTGACGGAGCTAGTTTGGAGGAAATCTCTGAATATATCCAAAAGGCTGATCTTCCAGATTTGGGGCAGACTTATCTGCACGATGGTGAAACAGGAGACAGATTCCACCAGCAAGCAACGGTTGGTGTGATTTACATGCTCAAGTTATCACACATGGTAGATGATAAGATGCACGCTCGTTCAATCGGACCTTACTCATTGATTACGCAGCAGCCATTGGGTGGTAAAGCTCAATTTGGTGGTCAGCGTTTTGGTGAGATGGAAGTATGGGCACTTGAGGCATTTGGTGCAGCCAATATTCTTCGTGAATTGTTGACGATCAAATCAGATGATATTACAGGACGTGCTAAAGCTTATGAGGCCATTGTTAAAGGAGATAATCTTCCAGAACCTAACATTCCGGAATCCTTTAATGTATTGGTACATGAATTACGCGGCTTAGCACTCGACGTGAAATTCGATTAAAGTAGGTGAATGAGCAAAGCCCAGTCTTAGTAGATGGGCTTTGGATTATTCTTTTATCATACTCACTTTAAACTATTTGCAAAATATGCCTTTCAAGAAAAAAAGTCATATTCAAACACAGGATTTCAACACCATTACGATCAGTTTGTCATCTCCGGATGAGATCCTGGAGCGTTCTTATGGTGAGGTATTGAAGCCTGAGACAATTAACTACAGGTCTTATAAGCCTGAACGTGATGGTCTGTTCTGTGAAAGAATATTCGGGCCTGTCAAGGATTATGAGTGTTATTGTGGTAAGTATAAAAGAATCCGTTATAAAGGTATCGTTTGTGATCGTTGTGGGGTAGAAGTGACGGAGAAGAAAGTACGACGTGAGCGTATGGGGCACATCAAGTTGGTGGTTCCTGTAGTGCATATCTGGTTCTTTAAATCCCTTCCCAACAAGATTGGTTATATGTTGGGGCTTTCCTCCAAGAAATTGGAGACGATTATCTACTACGAGAGATATGTCGTTATTCAAGCTGGGGCTAAGGAATCAGAAGGCATATCCAAAATGGATTTGTTGACAGAAGAAGAGTACCTTGATATTTTAGATACATTGCCAGCGGAGAATCAGATGCTGGACGATAATGATCCTAACAAGTTTATCGCTAAGATGGGCGCAGATGCAGTCAGAGACTTGCTTATGCGTCTGGAACTCGATCAACTGTCTTACGATCTTCGTCACCAAGCAGCTACTGAGACTTCTCAACAACGTAAATCGGAGGCTTTGAAGCGTCTGCGCGTTGTCGAAGCATTCAGAGATGGATTGACACGTATTGAAAACCGTCCAGAGTGGACGATCATTCAATATTTGCCAGTGGTGCCACCAGAATTGAGACCTTTGGTTCCTTTGGATGGTGGACGATTTGCTAGTTCGGATCTTAACGATTTGTATCGCCGGGTGATTATCCGTAACAACCGTTTGAAGCGTTTGTTGGAGATCAAAGCACCGGAGGTGATCTTGCGTAATGAGAAACGGATGTTGCAAGAGGCAGTAGATTCACTGTTTGACAACTCTAGAAAATCAAATGCGGTAAAAGCAGAAGGTGGTCGAGCCTTGAAATCTTTAAGTGATATTCTTAAAGGTAAGCAAGGTCGTTTCCGTCAGAACCTTTTGGGTAAGCGGGTTGATTACTCTGGTCGTTCAGTAATCGTAGTGGGACCTACCATGAAACTTCATGAGTGCGGTATTCCTAAAGCGATGGCGGCAGAGTTGTTCAAGCCTTTCGTTATCCGAAAGTTGATCGAGCGTGGTATCGTGAAAACGGTAAAATCTGCTAAGAAATTAGTAGACCGTAAAGATCCAGTGATTTGGGAAATCCTTGAGAATATATTGAAAGGGCATCCTGTCATGCTAAACCGTGCTCCGACGCTTCACCGTTTGTCCATTCAGGCTTTCCAGCCTAAATTGATTGAAGGTAAGGCGATTCAACTTCACCCCTTGGTTTGTGGTGCATTTAACGCCGACTTTGATGGTGACCAGATGGCTGTTCACGTACCTTTAAGTCAGGCTGCTGTGTTGGAAGCGCAAGTATTGATGCTTTCTGCGCACAACATGCTTAACCCACAAAACGGTACACCGATTACCCTTCCTTCTCAGGATATGGTATTAGGGTTGTACTACATCACTAAAGAACGCAAGTCTGAAGGTGATACCATTGTAAAGGGAGAAGGACGCAAATTTTACTCAGCAGAAGAAGTAATTATAGCTTATAATGAAGGCCAACTTGATTTGCATGCCACCATTAAGGTGCGTGCGAAGACGGAAGGCGAAGACGGCCAGTTTGTATCTAAATTGATGGATACAACAACCGGACGTGTAATCTTCAATGAGCATGTGCCAGAGCAAGTTCCTTTTGTCAATACACTTTTGACAAAAAGAAACTTGAAAGTGGTTATCGCAGATGTACTAGAGCGAACGGATTTCTCAGTAACAGCTGGCTTTTTGGATGCGATCAAGGAACTAGGTTTCATGTGGGCATTCAAAGGTGGACTGTCTTTCAACTTGGGAGATTTGATTACGCCTACCGTGAAGCAAGCCACTTTGGATGAAGCGCAAGAGGAAGTGGACGAGGTTTGGGACAACTACAATATGGGTTTGATTACCAATAACGAACGGTACAACCAGATTATTGATAAGTGGACCTTTGCGGATAATCGTATCACAGATAACTTGATGAAAGAGTTAGCAGAACATAAGCAGGGATTCAACTCTGTATATATGATGCTTGACTCAGGTGCGCGTGGTTCCAAGCAGCAGATTAAGCAGTTGTGTGGATTGAGGGGACTGATGGCGAAACCGAGAAAATCAGGTGATACAGGTGGAGCGGTTATCGAAAACCCAATTTTGTCCAACTTCGTTGATGGACTATCTGTACTAGAATACTTTATCTCGACACACGGTGCGAGAAAAGGTCTTGCGGATACCGCCTTGAAAACAGCAGATGCGGGTTATTTGACTCGTCGTCTGGTGGATGTTTCTCAGGATGTAGTGATTCGTGAAGTAGATTGTGATACGCTTAGAGGTATCGAAACATCTGCTTTCAAGGATAATGATAAAATCATTGAGAAATTGACTTCCAGAATTGCTGGACGATATACACTGCATGATATTGTACACCCCGTAACGGATGAAATCATCCTCAGGGCTGGTGATTATATCAATGCACGAACAGCAGATTACATCGAAGCAGAGGGGGTAGAAACAGTCACTATTCGATCGGTATTAACTTGTGAAACCAAACGCGGAGTTTGTACGAAGTGTTATGGTAAAAACTTGGCTACAGGTCGAATTGCTGAAGCAGGTGATGCCGTAGGAATTATTGCTGCCCAATCAATCGGTGAACCGGGTACTCAGTTGACACTGCGTACGTTCCACACCGGTGGTACAGCCTCTGTGACAAAAACAGAATCTGAGATCACTTCCAAGTTTGACGGTAAAGTCGAATTTGATAGTATGCGGGTAACGGCTACTACGGATGAGGCTGGAGATAAAGAGAATGTAGTACTTGCACGTACTGGTGAGGTTCGAGTTGTTGATCCAGAATCTGGTAAGCAGTTTATCTCCCACCACATTCCTTATGGTGCCAGCTTATTTGTGAAGGATGGCGCTAAGATTAAGAAAGGAGACAAGATTTGTCAGTGGGATCCATTTAACGCGGTTATTATTTCAGAGTTTGCAGGTATTGCCAACTTTGATGGAATTGAAGAAGGGGTAACCTTCCGTGTAGAAAGAGATGATCAAACGGGTCACGCAGATAAGGTAATCATAGAGTCTAAGAACAAGCGTAAGATTCCAATTATCAAAATTGTGAGTCCAAGCGGAGAAGAACTTAGAAGTTATAACTTACCTGTGGGTGCCTATATCTCTATCGATGATGGCGCAGAAGTGAAGAGTGGACAGAAAATCGTTAAGATTCCAAGACGTCTAGGAAAAATCCAGGATATTACCGGTGGTCTTCCAAGGGTAACGGAATTATTCGAAGCTCGTAATCCTTCTAACCCTGCGGTTGTATCTGAAATCGATGGTGTAATCTCCTTCGGTAAGATCAAGCGGGGTAATCGTGAGGTGATTGTGACGGCTAAGGATGAGCAGAAACGTAAATACCTAATCGGTCTTTCCAAGCATATCCTTATTCAAGAAGGTGACTTTGTGAGAGCGGGTACACCACTATCTGATGGGGCTACTGCTCCAAGAGATATCTTGAATATTAGAGGACCTTTCGCTGTACAGCAGTACCTGGTGAATGGTATCCAAGAGGTATATCGTTCTCAGGGTATTACAATCAATAACAAGCACATTGAGGTGATTGTTAGACAGATGATGCGCAGAGTACAGATCGAAGATCCAGGAGATACATCATTCTTGGAAGGTGAAGCAGTAGATAAGTTCGAATTCCTCCGTATTAATGACTGGATTTTTGATAAAAAATTCGTCATGGAAGGGGGAGATTCCAACCGACTACGTCCTGGGCAATTGGTAACCTTGCGTCAGTTGAGAGAAGAGAATTCTTTCCTCAAGCGTAATGACAAGAAAATTGTAGAATACAGAGACGCTGTAGCGGCAACTTCTAGTCCATTGTTACAAGGAATTACCAAGTCTTCTCTAGGTACTTTGAGTTGGATTTCTGCGGCCTCGTTCCAGGAAACAACAAAAGTACTAAGTACGGCTGCGATCGCTGCGAAACAAGATGGTCTACAAGGCTTGAAGGAGAATGTAATTGTAGGTAAGAAGATTCCTGCAGGTACTGGCCTTCGTCGATTCGACAATGTATTTGTAACAACTCAAGAAGCACAAATGGCTTATGAGTCACGCAGAACACAGTTGGAAGAAGTGGATGATCTCGATTAGCATTAGTTCGAAAGATGATAAAACGAACAGATAATTGAAAAAAGCCCTCGTTGGAGTGATCCACGAGGGCTTTTTCTATGTCAGTTGATGTGAGCTAGAATAGTTTTGTGCGTATACTAAGTGTTAGCAAAAAATTAAAAACCAACCAAGATGAATAAAATAATACTGACATCAATTATCATATTTTTTGCCTGCAGTTCAATTTTTGGACAATCTAACGATGAAAAATATGCGAACGATGTTAAATCAATAGATGCAATAATAAATGCATATTACGATGTTGTTTCAGGTTCAAGTAGTGAATCATGGGAATTTGAAAGAGATAAATATATTCATTCAGAAAATGCTGTAATCACAAGACTGGACGAAAATGGAAAAGCTGAATCGCATACTCTTGAAGCAGAATATATACCAATCGGATTATCACCAAAAGAGGATTTTTACGAAAAGGAACTTAAAAGAAAAGTCAGCAAATATGGAAATATAGCTCAAGTTTGGAGTGCATTTGAAATACGAACTGACCCAAAAACTGAATCTAACATTACAGGACTAAATAGCATTCAACTTCATTATGAAAATGGAAGATGGTTTATAGACAGTTGGACTTGCGAAATGGAATCAGAAAAAAATAACCTTGTGACAGACTTTTTAAATGAGGAATAAAAACTTTTGCATAACAAATGCTACCCGTCAATATCGGCTAAACACCGATACTGTGGGTAGCCAGACCGTTAGGCACAAGTATTGAAAAAAAATAAAACCAGCTCTGGAAAATCCTATTTCTGTGAATATTATACAATAATCGATTGATTGTATAAAAGCTGTAAAATATCTTAGAATACTTTTGCATCATTAAATAACTAAATAACAAATGTTATGGCAAAAGAATTTTTGAATACAGACTTAACAGGTAAAACCATTGTATTTACAGGCGGCACAGACGGAATGGGAAAAGTGGCGGTTGCGAAATTAGCCAAGATGGGTGCGAAAATCATGCTATTTGGAAGAAAGGAAAGCAAATCAAAACAAGCCATCAAAGATATTGAAGCTATGTCTGGCAGTCGAGATGTTCATTATGTGCCATGTGATTTAGCATCTCAAAAAAACATCCGAAATGCTGCCAAAATAGTTTTAGAACAATGTCCAAAGATTGATATTCTTATCAATTGTGCGGGTATTAATGCAGGAGAAAGAAATATCACCGAAGACGGCATGGAAATGAGTTGGGCGGTCAATCACCTTGCACCTTTTTTACTCAATCATCTCTTATTGGATAGATTGAAGGCGTCCACACCAGCATGCATTGTCAATTTATCTTCCGCTACCGAAAGACATGGGAAAATCCGTTTAGATGACATTAATTTATCAAAAGATTGGAGTCTTTATCGGTCTTATACTCAATCTAAATTGGCAATGAATATGGTGACCCGCAAAATGGCAAAAGAACTTGAAGGAACCGGCGTAACGGTGAATGCCTTGAATCCCGGGTTTATTAAAACCAATCTTTTAAACAAAACTAAGATCTTGATAACGTTCGGATTGATAAAGGGTGGACGCTTTTTTTTCATGCTGATTTGATTCGCTCCTTTTCGTTGGATAAAAAAATGAAGGACTATCATTTTTTCAATTACCAATCCAACGAAGCGCTACATATTTCTGAAAAAGAAAAAGGAATTATCGAAT
>Ga0070729_10006411_pt1 | contig 11599 bp, 10 predicted proteins | sample tdDd472_FD_66725 | JGI IMG/M metagenome (GOLD analysis project Ga0070729, IMG submission 66725) | Marine sediment microbial communities from the Atlantic coast under amendment with organic carbon and nitrate - tdDd47.2 | ecosystem: Environmental > Aquatic > Marine > Coastal > Sediment | place...
CCGAGGAGCTGGGCGGCGCCGACGTGCACACCCGCATCTCCGGCGTGGCCGACCACTACGCCCAGGACGATCGCCACGCCCTGGCCATGGCCCGCCGCGTGGTGCGCCACCTCAACCGTCGCAAACCGGTGGATCTGGAGTTGCGCGAGCCCCGTGCGCCGCTCTATCCGGCCAACGAGCTCTACGGCATCGTGGGCACCGACCTCAAGCGGCAGATCGACATCCGCGAGGTCATCGCCCGCATCGTCGACGGCTCGGAGTTCGACGAGTTCAAGAGCCGCTATGGCGACACCCTGGTGTGTGGCTTCGCCCACCTGCACGGCTACCCGGTGGGCATCCTGGGCAACAACGGCGTGCTGCACAGCGACTCGGCCCTCAAGGGCGCCCACTTCATCGAGCTGTGCGCCAAGCGCGGCATCCCCCTGGTGTTCCTGCAGAACATCACCGGCTTCATGGTGGGCAAGAACGCCGAACACGAGGGCATCGCCAAGCACGGCGCCAAGCTGGTCACCGCCGTGGCCTGCGCCCAGGTGCCCAAGTTCACCGTGGTCATCGGCGGCAGCTACGGCGCCGGCAACTACGGCATGTGCGGCCGCGCCTACGACCCCACCCTCATGTTCATGTGGCCCAACGCCCGCATCTCGGTGATGGGCGGCGACCAGGCCGCCAACGTGCTGGCCACGGTCAAGGCCGACGGTCTGGCCCGCGACGGCCAGGAGTGGACCGAGGAGGAGGCCGAGGCCTTCAAGGCGCCCATCCGCCAGCGCTACGAGGAGCAGGGCCACCCCGACTATGCCAGCGCCCGCCTCTGGGACGACGGCGTCATCGATCCCGCCCAGACCCGCGACGTGCTGGGTCTGGGCCTGTCCGCCGCCCTCAACGCCCCCATCGCGTCGACCACCTTCGGCGTCTTCCGGATGTAGGAGCCGACGTGATCCAGATCCGAACCACCTGCCGCGCCGCCATCGATCCCCAGGGCGTCGTCACCCTGACCCTGGCCCGGCCCGACAAGCGCAACGCCCTGTCCAGCGTCATGGTGCGCGAGCTGTCCGAGCTGCTCGACTGGGCCGCCGACCGCGAGGGCCTGCGCGCCCTCATCCTGCGGGCCGAGGGGCAGCACTTCTGCGCCGGCGCCGACCTGGCCGACATGCGGACCATGGCCGACGCCGACCACCAGGAAAACCTGGACGACGCCGTGCGGCTGGCCCACCTCCTGCGCCGCCTCGACACCTTCCCTCGGCCCGTTCTGGCCCTGGTGCAAGGCGCGGCCATGGGCGGGGCCGTGGGCGTTTGCTGCTGCTGCGACACCGTCATCGCCTTGCCCGACGCCCGTTTCTGCCTGAGCGAGGCCCGCCTGGGCCTCGCCGCCTCGGTGATCTCGCCCTACGTGGTGCGGGCTCTGGGTCCGCGCCGTGCCCGCCACGCCGTGCTCACCGCCGAGACCATCGACGCCGACACCGCCCACCTCTATGGCCTGGCCCATGAGGTGGTGGAAGACCGTGAAGCCGCCATCGCCGACTGGCGCCGCGACATCCTGGCCGGCGCCCCCGGCGCCCAGGCCGAGATCAAGACCCTGGTGCAGCGCGTGCATGGCCATCCGGTCACCGACGCGCTGGTCCAGGAAACCGCCGAACTCATCGCCGACCTGCGCGCCCGCCCCGAGGGTCGCGAGGGTCTGTCCGCCTTCTTCGAGAAGCGCCCGCCGTCGTGGGCCGTCACCGAGGAGTAGCCGTTGCTGCGTAAGTTGCTCATCGCCAATCGCGGCGAGATCGCCTGCCGGATCATCCGCACCGCCCGCCAGCTGGGCATCCGCACCGTGGCCGTCTACAGCGACGCCGACCAGGACGCCATGCACGTCGCCATGGCCGACGAGGCCGTCCGCCTCGGACCGGCCCCCAGCAGCGAGAGTTACCTGGTGGTCGACAAGGTGCTGGCCGCCGCCCAGCAGACCAATGCCGACGCCATCCACCCTGGCTACGGCTTCCTGTCCGAGAATTCCAGCTTCGCCGGTCGCTGCGCCGAGGCCGGCATCGTCTTCGTGGGGCCGCCCGCCGAGGCCATCGATGCCATGGGCAACAAGAGCCGGGCCAAGGACCTCATGGAGGCCGCCGAGGTGCCCATGCTGCCGGGCTATCACGGCACCGACCAGGACCCCGAGGTGCTCCGCGCCGAGGCCGAACGCATCGGCATGCCGCTGTTGATCAAGGCCGCCATGGGTGGCGGTGGCAAGGGCATGCGCATCGTGGAGGATCTGGACGATTTCGACAACGCGCTGGAGCTGGCCAAGGGCGAGGCGGCCGCCAGTTTCGGCGACGACACCGTGCTGCTCGAGCGCTTCCTGGCTCGACCGCGCCACGTGGAAGTGCAGGTCTTCGCCGACGGCCACGGACACGCCATCTACCTGGGCGATCGCGACTGCTCCATCCAGCGCCGTCACCAGAAGGTCATCGAGGAAGCGCCCGCACCGGGCGTGCCCGACGAGACCCGCCGGGCCATGGGCGATGCTTCGGTGCGAGCCGCCCTGGCCATCGGGTACCAGGGCGCGGGCACCATGGAGTTCCTGCTGGGTGACGACGGGGGTTTCTACTTCATGGAGATGAACACCCGCCTACAGGTGGAGCACCCCGTCACCGAACTGGTCACCGGTCAGGATCTGGTGAAGTGGCAGCTCCTGGTGGCCGGCGGCGAGCATCTGCCCCTAACCCAGGAGCAGGTGGAGATCCGCGGCCACGCCATCGAGGCCCGCATCTACGCCGAGGATCCCGACGACGACTTCAAGCCCACGCCGGGCCGCATCACCTTCATGCAGGAGCCGGTGGCCTCACGCCACGTGCGCGTCGACAGCGGTGTGCGTGAGAACGACGAGATCACCAGCCACTACGACCCCATGATCGCCAAGCTCGTCTGCTGGGACGAGCAGCGCGGCCTGGCCATCCGGCGCATCAACCGGGCGCTGGAGGAGTACCGCATCGTGGGCGTCACCCACAATCTGAACTTCCTGGCCAACGTCCTGGATTCGCGACCGTTCATCAACGGCGACCTGTCCACCCGCTTCCTCGACGAACACGCCGACCTGCTGGTGGGTACCCAGGGGCTTTCGCCGTTGCGGTTCCAGGCCCTGGCGGCCCTCTACCTGGCCGAAAACCAGCGGCTGAAGCAACGGGAACTGGACCTCCTATCCAGCGACCCCTGGTCCCCCTGGTCGGCCCTGCCGGGCTGGCGCCTCAACGGCCCTGCCCGTGGCACGGTGCGCCTGCTCGACCACGAGGGCCACGAGATCCTGGTGGGCGTCGAACAGGACACCGACGGCACCTACCACCTCGACCTGGGCGATACGGAGATCACGGCCACGGCCACCCTGGACGACGTGGAGCTCTTCGCCGAACTGGACGGCCATTCCCTGCGGGCCACCGTCACGGTCACCCGCAGCGCCGTCACCGTGCACTTCCGACACCATGTCCACACCTTCGCCCTGCCCGTGCCCGCCCACGCCGTGGAAGACGAGGCCGCCGCCGGCCAGCTCAACGCGCCCATCAACGGCATCGTCATGAGCGTCCAGTGCGAGGAAGGACAGGACGTGAGCCGAGGCTCGACGCTGATGGTGATCGAGGCCATGAAGATGCAGTACAGCATCTGCGCCCCGGAAGACGGCACCATCAAGGAGATCCTGTACCAGGTGAGCGACCAGGTGCAAGAAGGTCAACCGCTGCTCGTCATGGACGGGAAGGGATAACCACATGCGCAAGAGCATCCGCATCGGCAACGCCGGCGGTTACTGGGGCGACGATCCCGGCGCCCTCAAGCGCCAGATCGAGGGCGGCCCCCTGGACTACGTGACCCTCGACTACCTGGCCGAGGTCACCATGTCCATCCTGCAGGGGCAACGGCGCAAGAACCCCGAACTGGGCTACGCCGGCGATTTCCTCGACCAGATGCGCGAGTGTCTGCCCCTCATGGTCGAGCGCGACGTCACCGTCATCACCAACGCCGGCGGCATCAACCCCGTGGGCCTGGGCCGTGCCATCCACCAGCTCGCCCTCGATCTGGGCCTGTCCGTGAAGGTGGGCGTGGTGGACGGCGACGACATCCTGCCCGACCTCGAGCGTCTCGCCGCGGCCGGCGACCCCCTGGACAACATGGAGACCGGCGAGCCCCTGGCCCCGGTGCGCGATCGGGTCAACGCCGCCAACGTGTACCTGGGCGCCGAGCCCGTGGTGCGCGCCCTGGAGGCTGGCTGCCGGGTCATCGTCACCGGACGCGTCACCGACACCGGCATCACCCTGGCTCCCATGATCCATGAATTCGGCTGGGCCGAGACCGACTGGGATCGCCTGGCCGCCGGCGTGGTGGCCGGTCACATCATCGAGTGCGGCACCCAGGCCTCGGGCGGCAACTTCACCGACTGGCAGACCGTGCCCGCCCTGCACAAGATCGGCTACCCCATTATCGAGATGTCGCAGGACGGCACCTTCGAGGTGACCAAGCACGCCGGCACCGGCGGCCTGGTGTCCGTGGAAACGGTGAAGGAACAGCTGGTCTACGAGATGGGCGACCCCCGCGAGTACATCTCCCCCGACGGCGTGGCCCGCTTCGACACCATCGCCCTCGAGCCGGCCGGCCGGAACCGGGTGCGCATCAGCGGCGTTCGCGGCGAACCGCGTCCCGAGATGTTCAAGGTGAGCATGGCCTACGACGACGGCTGGAAGGCGGCGGGCACGGTGCTCATCTGCGGACCCGACGCCACGGCCAAGGCCCAGGCGGCGGCTCGTATCTTCTGGAAGCGCCTGGGGCACCGCTATGAGGACACCCACACCTCGGTGGTGGGCACGGGCTCCATCTGGCCCCTGGAACTTGGCCGCCAGGATCCCCACGAGGTGCTCCTGCGGCTGGGCGTGCGCGACCGCGACCGTCAGAAGCTGCGCGACTTCGGCGTGCTCTTGCCGACCCTCATCCTCTCGGGCCCCAGCGGCATGGCCGTCACCGGTGGCCGCCCCAAGCCGTCGCCCGTGGTGGCCTACTGGCCGGCCCTCATCAAGCGCAGCAGCGTGCAGGCCCGGGTGGTGGTCATCGACGAGCGCGGCAAGGAAAGCAGCCGCACCGTGACCTTCGACGACGCCGCGCCCGTGGCCGACGACCACGACTCGGCGCCCACCGTACGCCGCGCCCGCCTCAAGGAATGGCCTCGCCGCACCCGCAAGGTGAGGCTGCGTCGCCTGGCCCACGCCCGCTCCGGCGACAAGGGCGACACCTGCAACATCGGCCTGGTGGCCCGCTCGCCCGAGATCTACGACTGGCTCCGCGAGACCATCACCCCGGCGGTGGTCAAACGCTTCTTCAAGGGCATCGTCAAGGGCAAGGTCACCCGCCACGAGCTGCACAACCTCGAGGCGCTGAACTTCCTCATGGAACGCTCGCTTGGTGGCGGCGGCACGGTGTCGCTCATGCTCGACCCCCAGGGCAAGACCCTGAGCCAGGCATTGCTGGAGATGGAAGTGGAGGCGCCGGTGCGGATCGTGCCGGCCTGAGCCCGATTGACAGCACGATATCGTCCCCGTATCCTCTCGATATGCCACCCCTGGCAGTCTGGAGGATATCATCATGCGCACCATCTACCGGATCCTGGCCAGCGTCCTGGGCACAGTCTTCACCCTGGCCGGGTGCAGTAACGACCAGGTCGACGAATACGGCTGTCCGGCGGCGGAGTACGGCGTACCGTCGGCTCGCTACCACATCACGGGGCAGATTCTGCACGGTGTCACGGGCGAGGGCATCGCCGGCCTCGAGGCCTCCCTGCAAGGAGGCCCCGCCGACACCACCAATGCCGACGGTCGCTTCAACATCGAGTCCTCCTATTTCCCTTGCAATGACAACTGCGACCTTGTCCTGCGTGATATCGACGGACCGGCCGGCGGCTCCTATGCCGACCACGACGAACCGCTGGACCTGGAACAGACCGAGCCGGGTGACGGCCAGTGGTATGAGGGCAAGTTCGAGCAACACGATCTCGAGGTCACCCTCGACCCTCTGCCGGAACCGAAGCGTCCGTGAAGCCCCACCACCGTCTGCTCTGGCCGCTGATCCCACTGCATCAGACCCTGCAACGCCGGGTTCACGACCTCGACTACCTCTTTCTGGAGATCACGCAACGCTGCAATCTGCGCTGCCTTCATTGCGGCAGTGATTGCATCCAGAACACCGACACCACCGACCTGCCGGTGTCCGTGGCCCTGGAGGTTCTGGGGGAAATTCGTTCCCGCCTGAACCCCCGGCGGCTGACCGTGGCCATCACCGGAGGCGAGCCTCTGTGCCACCCCGGCCTGTTCGACCTCGGGCGCGGGATCGTCGAACTGGGCTTCCCCTGGGGAATGGTCACCAACGGGTGGGGTTGGACCGACGCGCTCATCGACCGGGCCATGGCCTCGGGAATCCAGACCCTGACCGTGAGCCTGGATGGGCTGGCCGACACTCACGACTGGCTGCGCGGCCGCCCCTCGTCCTACGAGCGTGCATCGGCCACCATCGAGCGTTTCGCCGGCAGTGGTCGTCTCCAGGCCATGGATGTGGTCACCTGCGTGAACCAGCGCAATATCCACCAGTTGCCCGAGCTTCACCAGCGGCTCGTCGACCTGGGGTGTCCGGCGTGGCGCCTGTTCACCATCTCCCCCATCGGCCGTGCCGTCGATGTTCCCGAACTGCACCTCACCCCGGCGCATTATCACCAGTTGCTGGCCACCATCAGGGACATCCGTCCGACGAGCCCCATGGAGGTCGCGCTCTCGGAATCGGGCTATCTCGGCCCCGGCCACGAGCTGACCGTGCGCAGCTTCCCCTTCTTCTGCCGCGCCGGAGTGAGCACCGGCGGTATCATGGTGGACGGCGGCATCATGGCCTGCCCCAACATCGACCGCTCCCTCGTGCAGGGCAACGTGCACACCGAGAGCTTCGTGGATGTGTGGGAGCGACAGTTCGAGGCGTTCCGGGACCGTTCGTGGTTACGCACCGGCCCCTGCGCCGACTGCCCCGAATGGCGCCACTGCCAGGGCGGCCCCATGCATCTGCGGCGTGAGGGCGTCAGCGGGCCCCTGGTTTGCCACTGGCAAGACTACGACCTGGGGTGAGCCGATTTCGCGAGTCCGCGCGAGCAAGCTCGAATCCTGATCCCCGGTCGTAGCGACCGTATGCGGAAAAATCCACTGTTCGTGAGATTTCGTGCAACCGAACGGCGTCAACACCGTACACATCATTGCCGGTTCGCTCGTTCCCCGCCCCCATCCCCACCCCCGGGAGCGTAGGATCCCAGGTGGCTGCATGCCAGCGAGCAGGTTCATGGAGATTTCCCTGCAGGGCCGACTCGGCCGGTACGATGTGCTGTACGCGACCCCCTCCGCGAAGTACGTCCGCTGATTCGGGTGGGCCCTGCCGTGTTCGGACTCGGGTCTGATGGCGGTCGGACCTCGGTCTCCACGGCACTCCGCGATCTCGTGAGCATGGCGTGAATCCCCGCGAGCGAACCGGCCCATACGTAAACCTCGGTTTACACCCCTGAGGACGCCGCCGACACTGGCGGCGTCCTTCCGCTTGCCAATAGGGCTTCTGTTACCGACAATGTAGGTGTTGAAACGCGTTATCGGACCGCGGGCCGCCTCCCGCGACAGGAAGGGGAATCCGTGAAAATCAACCGCAAGCCGAACGATCGGGCCATGGTGCTGCAGCTCTCGGGCGACATCATGGGCGGCAAGGACTACGACACGTTCACCGGCGAGGTCAAGAACCTGGTGGACGAGGGTCATGTGGACCTGGTGCTCGACCTGGCCAAGGTGCGCTACATCAACTCCACCGGCCTGGGCATCCTGGTGAGCGGTCTGACCACGCTGAAGAAGAACATGGGCCAGATGAAGATCTGCAATCTCAGTGATCGCATCGATCGCCTGTTCTCGGTGACCAGCCTGACCACGGTGTTCGCCACCTACGAGAGCCTGGACGAAGCGCTGGCTTCGTTCGAGGAGTAGGTCATCGCCGACACGGTGACGAGGCCCCTCGCCGCACTGCGGCGGGGGGCTTGTTCCTTGCGTACCGTAACTGTCGCCCCTCCTCTGCGTACACACCTTCGACAGCCGTGGGCCGAATAGGCCACCCATCGCTCGGGTAACCACGGCGCCCCCCCGACCTTCAGCCAGGAGATGAACCATGCTCCGTATTCATCAGATGCTCACGTCGTCTGTCCGCCTCCTGCTCTTGATGCTGCTGGCGGTGGCCTTGACGGTGCCCGCAGCAGCCGAACCGCAGCGCGTCACGAACGGCCCCACTCCCCGCGACGGGGTCCACCAGCTGGATCTCGAAGAAATCTGGCGTCACGGTGGCGAGGACGACGACGAGGTGCTCTTCGGCCTGGTCTCCAGCGTGGTCACCGGCGCGGACGGCAACCTCTACGTGCTGGACTCCCAGCTCGCCCAGGTCAACGTATTCTCCCCCGACGGGGAGCTGATCGACACCCTGGGTCGCCAGGGAACCGGCCCCGGCGAATTCCAGGCGCCTAACCAGATGGCCATGCTGCCCGGTGGCGGCCTCGGCGTGTCACAGGTATTCCCCGGCCGCCTGGTGTGTATCAACCTGGACGGTACCCCCCTGTCCGAGATCACGGTGTCCGACCCCACGGCCGGTGGTTTCCCGCTGGTCATGAACGTTCGCTCGGGCGGCGAGACCCTGGTGCTCGGCGGCATGATCAACGCCTATGACCAGGCCACCAACAAGGTCGACCAGCACTACTTCGTGCGCAGTTTCGGCACCGATGGAGTCCTGAATCACGAGTTCTTCAGCAAGGACCTCGTGATGGACTTCAACAGCCAATACCACCTCGAAGAGTCCAATCACGATTTCGTCTGGTGGCGCCTGGCCGTCACCCCCGATGGTCGAGTGGTGGCCGGCATCCCGCGCAACACCTATGAGATCTCGGTGTTCACCGCCGACGGCACCAAGGAGATGGTGTTCGGGCGTGAGTATGAGTCGCTGGAACGCACCGTCGAGCAGTCCGAACGCGTCGAGGCCATCATGGCCACCCAGATGCGCCAGATGCCCCCGGGATCCACCAGCGAGATCGCCAAGACCGAGCAGGACCTGTACGGTATCCACTGCCAGCAGGACGGCGAGTTCTGGGTGACCACCAGCCGGGCCATGTACAGTCCTCCCGAAGGCGTGTTCACCCAGTGGGACGTGTTCGACGCCCAGGGTCAATTCGACCGCCAGGTGTAGACGACCATCCCCGGTCGGCCCGGTCACGATCTGCTCATGCTCACCGAGCATGGGTATGCCGTGAAGATCACCGGCTTCTGGGATGCGGCGTTGTCCGCCATGGGCGCGGCGTCGGATGAGGACGCCGAGGCCATGGAGATCGTCTGCTACAAGATCAAGAACTGAGCTCCGTCGGTATCCCGTGCCCCTCGCCGAATCCCTCGGCGAGGGGCTTGTTTTTTCGCAGGAAACCGCTGGCTCATACGTTGGGGTACGGTAGACTCTTCTCCACATCGCTCAATCAAGGGGACCCCATGCTACCGCGATCCGCCTTGACCCTGGCCCTGCTGGGCCTGGCCGCCACGGCCTTGTCCGCCACCATGGTCACCAACCCCGCCACCCCCACCGGCGGCGTGGACACCCTGACCCTGCAACCGATGTGGCGTCACGGCGGCCTGGACGACGAACAGGCCTTCCTCGGCGTCATCAACAGCGCCGCGGTCGGGCCCCATGGCGAGGTGTACCTGGCCGACAGCCAGCTCATGACCGTGCACGTGGTGTCACCCGACGGCCAATTGCTGGAGAGCCTGGGGCGCCAGGGCGAGGGACCGGGCGAGGTCACGCGGCTCGGCGGTGTGCTGCCCATGCCTGACGGCACCGTGGGCCTGGTGCAGCTCATGCCCGGCCAGGTGGTGAAGGTGGAGGCCGGCGGTGGCCCCGCGGGCACTCTCATCCCGCTGTGGCCCGAGGAGGGCGGCCGGATCATGCTGCAGGAGCTTCGGGAGGCCGGCGGTCATCTGGTGGCCTCGGGTCGGCGCATGACTCGCGGCGATCAGGGGCCCATGATCGTACAATGGATAGCGGGTCTGGCCCCTGACGGCGCCCTCACCCGGTTCTACTACCGCCATGAGACCGGTCGCAACTTCGCCTCGGGCATCATCCGTGAGTCCGACACCGATTGGCCCGGCGAGGGTCGCTGGACGGTGACATCCGACGGCGAGGTCATCATAGCGCCTGAGCGCACGGAATATCGACTGGATGTGGTGGGTATTCATGGCGTCGAACGAAGTTTCGGCCGCGAATTCGTCACCCGTCGGCGGACCGCTCAGGAGAAGGCCACCATCGAGGGACGCTTCAACCGCTTCCGTCGGGGCCGTCACGGCGGTCGTCCCGGTGGGATCACCGTGGAAGTGATGCCCGACGCCGCCGACATCGAAGCTCTCTTCCCGCGGCCCGGAGGCGAGATCTGGGTTCACCATAGCCGCAGCCACCTCGACCAGCCCGCCGGCGTCATGCTCACCTATGACGTGTTCGACGCCGAAGGCAACTTCACCAGGCAGCTGGCCGTAGAATGCGAGGGCGTGGCCCCCCGCGACCTGCTGGTTCCGCTGTCGGACGGCTCGTTCGTCCTGATCATCGGTCACGCCGACGCTCTGGCGGCCATGCGTGGTGTCGAGAACAACGACTCCGAGGCCGACAGCGACATCGTACTCGAGGTGGTGGGACTGAAACCCGCCCCGTAGCCGGAAAGGCCAGATATGACCGCGCGTAACCCCGCTATCGCGCTTTTTGCCCTGCTGTTCCTGACGACCGCCGCCGCGGCTGCTCCCCTCGTCGAAAATCCGTCCCGATCGAAGGATGGCGTCACCACGGTGACCCCGGCCGAGGTCTGGCGTGCCGGCGGTGAAGATGACGACATCTTCTTCGGCAGCGTCGGACGGATCCTCGGCGGCCCCGACGGCCAGGTCCTGGTGCTGGACACCCAGCAGACCCAGGTCCAGGTCTACGACCGGGACGGCGAGTGGCTGCACACCCTGGGTCGCGAAGGCGACGGTCCCGGCGAAGCACGCCGGTGCTCCGACGCCTTCCTGCTGAGCGACGGCCGTCTGAGCCTCATGCAGCAGGTGCCCGGTCGCATGGTCTACATCAACCCCGACGCCACTCCCGCCGGCGAGGGCCGTTACCACACCGCCGGCGAGGCGCCGTCCTTCGTCGTGCTGGTGTCCGGACGCTCCCTGCCCGACGGCGCGCTCTTGGCCGGCATCCGCATCCGGCAACAAGGCCCGGTGGCCGAACAGACCTTCTTCCTCGCCCGCTGCAACGCCGAAGGCGAGGAGCAGGCGGTGTTCCTGGAGAAGGTGAACACGGTCAATTATGCCGACTTCCGTCTGGACGAACTGTCCGGCGACTTTCCCTGGGTCAGCCGCATGGATACCGATGCCCTGGGCCAGGTCTACACTGCCCCTGAACGCAACCAGTACCTGATCCGGGTGCAGGATCCCAACGGCGCCGTGGTGCGCGAGTTCACCCGCCCGGCCACGCTGTCGCATCGAACCGACGACGAGACCACCATCGCCCGCAAGATCCAGGA